>ERZ773018.58-NODE-58-length-74522-cov-3.673010_pt1 | contig 74522 bp, 68 predicted proteins | sample MGYA00580840_ERZ773018 | MGnify/ENA primary metagenome ERZ773018 (study PRJEB29015, sample SAMEA2738125) | human oral metagenome | biome: human oral; feature: human-associated habitat; material: saliva | place: China | collected 2256 ... | reverse complement strand
TACTACAGACGTTTACCGCCCCACCTCTGATGTTATCCTGAACCTGGTTAGCGCCTACAACGATAATGCTGATTTGGCGACCAAGGACGCATACCCCGGCTGGTACGTCTGGAAAGCAGTAGACGGCACCCTCACAGCAAACGTAGTACTAGGTGCGCCCCTAACCGAAAACTCGACACTGAACCTTCTCGAAGTAGAAGCAGGGTACGAGCTTGACGGTGACCTAGAATCCGCCGCCAAAAACGGGGAAGACCTACAGGCACTACTCGGTCTAGACTACTGGGCGAAGAACCTAGCAGACATGGCACCTACAGGCTTCACCGCAATGGGTGTACTACCCGGACACCCCACCATGACTGAAGACAGGTACTCATGGCTCCCCGTGCTACTAGTTAGCGACTAGCCACCCCAAAAAGTAAAACCCCCGGTCTGGAACAAACCCCTAGACCGGGGGGTAACCCCAACCAACAGGCAGGAAACCACCTATGAGCAACATCAACTTTCAAGCACTCGTCAAGCAGGTGCGTGACTATACGGAAGGAAGCATCCCCGTAAAATCGGCAACCATCAACGCCGAAGCTGTTATCCAGAACAGTCTCTACCCACGGAGTGCAACACACCACAACCTACTCAACACCATTAGCGACTTCCGAAAGACCCTCAAAGAACGAGGATACGTAACCTACGGCGAACTAGCGAAGCTCGACGTAGCAACCCAAGAACTCTACTACGAATCCTACAAGACCGACCTGGAAACCATCAACCAAACCCTCAAGGGAGGAACCGTGTTCACCGAAACCAGCAACCCCGCAATCGCAAAGCTCCAGAAAAACTACCTCACACACCTCGACACTCTGGCAGACCTAGCAGACCGACTACAGGTAGTCCGTGACAACCTGAAAGCATACCGTGACGAAAACGCTAAGCTGACCGAGACTATCCGTGCCAGCAAGGAAGATAACGACAGTCCTCAGCTCATTACCTATATGATGAAAATTGAGGCAAACAAAACCACTATCGAATCCTACGAAGAAACCCTCGGCACCCTCAGTAAGATGTTCACCAAACTACACACCGAAGCTAAGGGCATGTCCGGTCGAATTGAACAGCTCACCCTCACCGAAAAGGTAGCAGAAGCAATCAACCAGAACCGACAAATCCTCGAAAGCTACAACAACCTCACCACCAGCGGCGAAACCATCAACGTCGAAAAAGAACTAGCAACCAGCCTTGCTAAGGTGAACATGAACCTAGAATCAGACCCAAACATCGAGATTCTAGACAACCTGGCATACGCACAGAAAATCGCTGAGATTAAGAAAGGCAAGTAACAGTCATGTATAAGCTTGACTTTTTCGGTGTAACCCAGAAAGAGTATGACCTCCTCCGCCTTTTTCGTGATGCTATCGCCAATACTAAACTACCCCGCCGCCCCTCATGGTACGTGGTAGATGTTGATACAGAGAACCACGAGACAGCCTATGACCTGTGCGACGGCTACGACGTGGATGCTCTTCTATATGCCACAGGCGCATATAGGGAAAGTGGGAGCTCCTATCGGGAAGGACGTTCAGCTGAAAAGGTACTCCGCGTAATAGCAAAAACTAAAGGTGCAACCACCCTACATGAGGTACGTATGAAAAATCCAGAACTGCACAGCAAAGGTGAATACACTAACCTCGTTTGGGATGTTACCGTCAAGCCACTCAACCTGACAGAAATCCTAGCCGAAAACCCGACACACATCGACACCAAACCTTATTACATTCGTGGTATCGGTGGGACAATTAGGGTGCGGGGTAATAGTTCTGACACAAAGTACCTAGCCAACCACACCCTATACGGCGCAATCACCAGCAACTCTGGCAATGAGCTAGAGCTAGGTAACCTTGGTGATACATGCTACGCCTGCGGAAAGGGTATCAAGTTCGGCATCAAGGAACAGTACCCCCTACTCACCAAGGAACAGCAGGAAAGCGTTGTTGGTCGAGCTTGGGGTCTACTTGAGGCGTTCTATAAGGATATTCGTTCGTGTCGAGGTGATTTTAGTGAAATCCCCTCTGTAGACGAAGTTCTTATGCTTGTGCTTGGGTACGGTGTGTTCCCTGAACCGGAACAGGTGAAGGGTAAGAAGAATAAGCGAAAGCTGACAGCAACCCCTAAACAGCACCGAGAAGTAGAAGCAAACCTACAGACTAGTGAAGCGGTAGATGAAGATACCCGAAGCCATGAAGAAGAAAAATCGAAGCGGAAACGTCGCCACAAAGAGGGTTCGAGGCGGAAATCCCACTTTTACATAGAAGCGCTCTTATATGTGATTATTACATGGATATGGTGCACACCACTAGGTAGGCTAGTGCCAGGGTTTGAAAGCCTCCCTGTTGGGGTTAAGCTTGTGGGTGTACTTACTCTTCTGATTTGGGGCTATCGTATCCTCAAGCTTTAGGGCCGATAAAAACAAAAAAGGATGCGCACCTCCGAAATTTAGAAGGTGCGCACCCTTAGCATATGGTGCATTATTTATTCTTCGGGTAGTCCGATTGTTTCACGGATAGCCTTATCTACTGCATCCTTGAACATGAAGGATACACGGTTAGGGTTCGTGCACTTAAATAGTTCAGGGATGACAGTGTTTTCGACCTCGAACCACGGGTCACCCGCACGTACACGGATAAGCTCAGTAGACAGTAGCCATAGTGTCGAGTCGTCTTCTTCGGGGCTAAGCCCGTGAGTTACCGTAAACATCTTACGTAGCGGCATCTCAGCATCATTTGAGATTGCCTGCGGAATGTACGGGAACACGTCAGGGAACTTATCAGACCACGCGGGGTTTACGCCCATCTTGCCGTTACTCTTATCCAGGGTGAAGGTTGCACCCTTACTAGGTTCCACTAGTTCGCCGTGCTTATCGACAAGCCAGAAGCTAGAACTATCAAAACGTGCCCACACGTACTTGCCGTCAAGACCGTCAGGTGCAAAGTATACGTGCGGCTCGCAACGCTCATTCACTGAGATAAGTGCTAGAGGCCAGGTGCTTGGGTCTTCCTTTAAGATTGTGCGGTTCCATTCAGGGGTTTTACTGTCGCCCGTGGGGAACTGGACGTGTGTATCGTTCTTCTCACTAATTTCCATGATTTCTACGAAAGCGTCTTTGTATTCTTCCATGAACTGCTTTGCAAGCTCTACAGTACGCTTCAGGTTAGCGCGGGTGGGTTTTGGTTCGTTAGTGAACTTCAGGTCTTCAATTTCCATGAGGTTATTCCTTCCGGTTATTGCCCTTAGCGCATTAAGTGCACTAATTGCTATTGGGGTGATAAATCGTGCTACTATTATAACATACGAAATTGTGGCTGGATTCAGCCCTGCAACTAATCTTTATGGAAGGTTCACCTAAAAAGGTAAGAATATGGATATTCAAAACATTCTAGATACCGTAGTTCATGCACTGTCTCTAGCAGGTATTGCTGTAGCAGTATTTGTGGGACTCATCATTGTGTCATTCACCCTCTCGGTAACCATTACTGCTGGTTTCGCTTTCACATTGAAAGAGATTCTACTGGGTGACGACGACGATGAGGAAGACGAAGAAGAAGATGAAGGGGTTGAGTGCGAATGTGGCGAGTGTCATATCGACACTGATGTTGATGGTGAATCCGCCGAAGAAGACCAAGACAAGGAAGAGCCAGAGGAAATCTACCCTATCGCCTTCACCTTCGGTAGCGAAGAGTCACCCGGCAAGGGCGTAGCAGGAATCACCCTAAGCCAGATTGGGTACACGACAACCCCCACCTTCATGCAACAGTTTACCACCGCACTCATCAGCCCTGAAGACGAACTCAAGGGAAACATTCTAGGACAGTACATTGTGGCAAGTAGCATCACCCTAGACTCTTTCAGTCACCTCATCGACCCGCACGAACTAGCAGAGCTAGTGAAGAAGTGCGACACCGAATATGAAGCCGCCTGCGAAGCCGTGAAGCAGTGCCGTAAAGAGCTTATCGCCTGGGGCAACGTATCCAACGAATCCATGCAGACCCTACAGCAGGCTAAGAGCAACCTCATTACGGCGGTTAAAGCGTCCTACTTCACCCAGGAAGACGAAATCAGCCCTATCAACGAGTAAGGTAAACCACTATGGCAAAGAAGCACACATGTGCTAAATGTGGTATTGAACGCTCATACGACGCATACACGGCGAATTGTGAAGCGTGCACCAACTACCATAAGCAACGCGCATACGACAACTTCCCCAATAAGTACCTAGAAATGACCACCCGCGCGACAGCTCAACAGCAAACCTGTGAGTGCGGAACACCAGAACTGCAACTTAACGACGACTGCAAACAATGCCAATACCGGCACTACTGGTGGTGGACAATAAACGCCCCCTACAACCTATGGGAAAACCATAACAAAAGGCGAATCAACCCACCCTGTAGCACATGCCCCGCTTCCCCCTGGAACGTAACCCCAGGATGTGATGGTTGCGCACAGCGAGCCGCCACAAACAAAACCCTTGATAGGCTCTGGAAGCTTGCAGACCTGAAACCCGTACCGTGGACTACTAAAACCTGCAAAAGGTGCTACGCACCCGCAGGCGTATTCACCCCTGGGTGCCACACCTGCAAAAGGTCAGCGAAGGTAGCAGAAACCAAAAAGAAAGCAACCCAGGTAGGACACAAGGCTTTCCAAATGGTATCCAACCCCGGCGGCGACACAACCCCCGGCGGAGTACTATGCTACACCTGTTCCTCCTATGCTTCCGATACCCCACATGCGCCAGGCAAGGATGATTCAGCAGTAGTATGTTTGGTTAATTCCAGGGATTTCTACCGCCGTAACCCAAACCCACCAGTAGATAAGCCACTATTCCCGGTAGTACCTGAACATTACTACTGTGCCGAATGTGGCATCAAGGACACATACATGTTTGATGACTGCAAAACCTGTTATCAGAGGCATTATCTACGGTGGAAGTATGGGAAGCCCACCATGTACAGCTTCTATCTGCAATACAAGCATGACGAGAAAACGAAGCCCTACCTTTGCAACGGCGTGAAAGCTGACGGAACAACCTGTGATACACCGACTATGCTGTTTGCCGACGGGTGTGTGAGGTGCTACAACCGCTACCAGAAGCGGCTTAGTGACCTGCCAGAAGGTACCGAACTAATCTACCCGTCACCTAATGTCGCAATCAGCGAATCTCAACGGTGGCACACATACAGGATGGGGCGAGTAGAAGAAGCTATCCCGTACCGACCACTGAAATTTACCCCCTGGAATATGACTGCCTGGGCGAATGTGGTATAATTTTCGCATGAGACGCAAGCCCGCGTCACAATCCACAAGAACACTAAGGAAAACAGCATAATGCCTTCTAAGAAGCCTTTTATCTTCTCCTATAACACTGGCAACGACAATACCGCCGTGCATCAGGACGCACCCTGCCCGGTTAAGGACGTGCCTATCTATTTTGCAATCATTGACGGCAACCTCTACGTGAGTATGGGTATCGCCCGCCGTCTCTATGGTAATGCTGTCGCCGGTAACTATCTCAGGAATAAGGTGAAGGAAAATGAGAAGTTCACCCTCGCCACCCCGCCGGAACATCGCGCGAAGAATCTTCGACCCCAGGAAACGTATGTGCCTATCCGATACGTCATCTCCGCTATCGCCGCCCGCAAGGAAAAGCTCGAAGGTGCCCAGGGTATCATCAACTGGCTCCAGTCCGTCCTGTACGAGGTGGTGCGCTACCACCCGAACACCCCGGTTGCTATCACCGCGAAGGGTGACGAGAAGAAGGCACGTGAAGCCCGTGAAGGTAAGTATAAGTACGTCGCGTTCCGTGTAGATAACCCCACCCGTTATGTGACCCGCACTAATGGCGCATCACCTAAGCTTTTTGTCCGGTTCTTCCATGACGGTAAGGGTAGGGTGTTTGTAGCACTAACCGACATTGCCCGTATTGCTGGTTACGCCCCGGCAACCTTCCAGAACAAGATTCGTTTCAGTAAGTATCGTGAGCGACTTGCCGCCCGTAGGTTTGATGAAGCTATCAGCCCCCTTGGTGGTACCCGCAAGCTCAATGCGATTGAAATCCGTGACATTCTAGAGTTCCTAGAAACCCATGATGAAGCCCCTGGCACCAGCCATAAGCACGCTATCGAGTGGCTTAACACCGCATTTGAGACTTTCAAGAAGGACTACCTTATCCCTGATGAGATTCAGCCTGCACCTGAGCCGCTGAAGCCTGAGCATGTGCATATCCCCGAGCCTGCACCCCGTGTTGTCATCAACAAGGAAAAGAAGGTAGAAGAGCCGCCCACTGAGCCTGCAACCAATGAGCCTGTAGAGCCTGCAACTGATAAGGTTGAACCTACCGAACCGACTAAGGCAACCAAGGAAGCTAAGGCTGAGACTAGCAAGGCAACTAAGGGTAAGACTAGCAAGAAGCCCAGTAGTGCCGACAAGTCCAGCGGTGACGGTGAGCCTTGTGGCGGCAAGAAGTCTTGCGGCACTAAGGGTGGTTGCCACGGTAAGGGTAAGTGCCCCGCGCCTAGCGCCGAAATGTCGGAAGCTGACGTTGAAGCCATGTGCGATGCCCTGTCGAAGCTGTTTGAGGGTAGCCGTTCCGGTAAGCCCACCAATGAGTCGGCAGGTGAGTTCCGTGACCGCCTCGTGAACCTTATTGATATGGTGACGGTTACTTGTATTGCCGCCTCTAGTAAGGATGTCCCGGCATCTGTACACCAGGAGCTTCTGGCAATGCTTGCACCGGCACATAACGCCCTGCGTAAGCTGAATACCTACAGCAAGGCATAATAGGATAGTGGACACCTTATAGGTGGTATTCAGTAGAATAAGCGCCCCGCATACTAGATAATGTATGCGGGGTGCTTTGCTATGCTCGCTTTCCTACGGGGATTGCAGACCGTATAAGGCGTAAGCCCTTTCTTTCATATTGAACAGCGGCTTATATGCTGGGTTTTCCTTGCTGAATATTTCTGCTATGTAGTCAGCCATTTTACGGGCTTTCATGTCGTCTACTCGTGCACGCTTCTCACGTTTCGGCATGGTAACGAAGTCGTATGATTCGCAGGCTAGTAGCTTATCTCGCCGCCGGTTCGTATTCCTTGCCGCCGCTACAGCCGCCCATGCCGCAACATATAGGCTAGGGCGGTGGTTTCGGATATATGCCGCCCACGGGTTGTATTCAGGTTTGCCGCCGGGTCGCCTAATCATCTTGGGGTATTCGATATTACCGATGGCGATAATGTCGAACAGCATATCTGTTTGTGTTGCCCATTCTTTCGCATAGATGAGCTTGCAGTCACTTTCAGTGCTGTGGCTTGTCTTCCATTTTCGAGGTATAGGCTCATCAAGGATGATGAAGATGTCTTCGTCACTGTTTTGGGTGGCTAGTCCGTTTGCTTGCGAACCGTAATATCCGTAGGCAACTATGTTCTCTGGTTTGTACCCTTTGGAGGTTACGTGGGCTGTAATTTCTTTCCAGTCAGGGGTTTTCATAGTTTTTCCTTTCATGAAGTGAATATATAGGGTCATTATACCAGTATTTGAGATTTTCTGCCGCTATTTTCTTATAGATGCATACTTTCCCAAAAAGTGTGCTATACTCATTACATGATATGACATAGACCACAACCTTAAACCCTAGTTGGAAGGTTTAAGCTTACATAAACCTTAAAGTTGAGGTTAAGTAATATTGTAGCTATGCATAAATATTCTAGACATAAACATCAACTACTACTTGAAGAAAGGCTATCTCTTTTGAAGAGTACCAAGCTTTACGCCGTAGCTTTCGCGGCACTAACCCTATTCCCTTCTACCTTTGCATCTGCCGGAACCGTAGGCTCTAACCCGTGGGACAACCACCACGGACAAACCGCCCCCACCAAGACCGTTAGCACCAGTAACGGTAAGCCCTGCCTCGTCACCGGCTACCGTATCGTGCCCCTAGACGAAAACGGCAACACTGTAAACGGTTTCTGCTTCAATAATGCTGACCCCACCCACGAAGTACTAGCACCCTACGCCACTGTAGATACTAATAAGACCGCCGAAGACCTCCATAAGGTTGAGGATACTGGCATGTGGGGTTCCGGTCAGCAGGTAGCACGCGATACTTTCGCCTACCAGAAGCTACCCGATAATACGCCCGTGCTGGATAATAGCCAGAACATCAATTCCCAGCACCTCGTGTACTCACGCACTATCAATAAGTGGCTGACCGCTGAGAATGTGAACCGGGGCGGTGCTGGTCAGGAACTTATTCCCACCCTCACTGTCGATTCCTCTAACCCTAACCAGGAATATGTGGAGGTCGTGTCCCGCGATAACCGCGCCCTCACCAGTGAAGCGACCCGCCGCCTCACTATGGGTTCTCGCCCTATGTCTCTGTGGTACCTAAAGCATCCGAATCCTTCCGGTGATAAGTCCTTGGCGACTTATGACGTGGCTACTGGTCTGTGGACTTCGATGTTCCACGTCATGCAGGATGCGCCCGCGCAGACCTACAGCACTACGGCGACTATCAAGATGTCCGAAGACGGTACTGTTCCCAACGTCACAGCTTGGGCTGGTGCTAAAGATGAGTCTCTGCGCCAGAAGGTGAACTATGATACGGCATACTTCACCTCTGCGCCTGTTGAGGGTAAGACCCAGACCACTGACGCTAAGAGCGCACAGCTCCAGGCTATCCCTAGTGAGAAGACCACCGCTAAGGATGGTCTAACCCCCGTAGACACCCCTAGGAACCACGTATCCCCGTATTCTGCTGGTGACACTATTACGGTACAGGCTTACTCTCGTGACATGGAATCTGGTCGCGATATGCGATACCCTATTGGTCGTGGTCAGACCTTCCGCCTCGTAAACCCGGTTGAGGGCGTGACTATTGACGCACATACCGGCGCTATCACCGCTACCCGTGCGGCTGTAGAGAAGGCAGGCGGCACTCTGAATGTTCAGATTGAAGCAGACTGGACACCCGTCATTAAGTACTCTTCGGGTGGCTACATTCCCGCTAAGCCCAACTTTGGCGGCATGGGTGAAAACAACTACTGGCTGAACCTTATTTCTGGCACTTCATCTGTTGTGGGTATGGCTAATGAGAATACCCAGATTGGTATTGATGAGCTTCGTAGTGGCAAGATTAATCACGCGCTGTCGGTGACGTTCCCGAACTACCAGCGCGGCGCGTCTTTCCCTGCGAAAATGGCAGACGGCAATATCGACACCACTAAGTACCCGGAAGCCCCCCACGCGGGTCAGCGTTGGCGCTTGCCGAAGGACTTTGACACCGATGGCTACCTGCGCTCCATTGACAAGACCGACGACGCTATTCTGCGTATGCAGATTGAAGCCGCTAAGGAATACGGCGGCATTGTGACCGACCGAAACCTCGCCACCATTGCTTTCAACTTCGAGTCCGGCTGGTCTTACGCGCCTGCCGCACGTGAAGGCAAGAACATCTATACCGATGAGACTGTCGAAAATGGCTGGCTCAAGAAGATGTTCGACAAGCACACCGGCGGCAACGCCGCGTTCCCGTGGCAGGCGGTACAGTGGATGCCTGTGAACTATGTAGAGCTTCCCGCCGGGTCTAAAGGTCAGCAGAACACGCTTGTGAACTGGTCGGCAGATGCTATCCCGGCTGATACTACTGTCCGCACCTATTTGCCTGACCGCGTACATGAGAATGGTTACATTGGTCACACCACACACACTGGTCGTGATTCACGTACCTACACCGTGACCGACCCTTTCTGGGTCATGAACCTACATACCGATTTCCATGAGACTCCGGGCTACAAGTCCACTACCGAGACTGATAACGGTGTGGTGCAGGGTGAAGAGCTAGGTATGACCATCACCCCGACCCGCGAAGGCACTTCCACGCCCGTACACCTGGTCACCGAGAACCTACGCAAGTCCAAGGACTACCTAGCTTATGAAAAGCTTCAGGACAAGTCTCAGTGGACTGGCACCACTGTCCCGATTACCGATGAGACGAAGCAGGTTATCCGACAGGCTGGACGCGAAGATGTCCCTGTGGTGAACGCAAAGACTAAAAAGTGGTATTTCCAGGCATACGCGAATGACCCCAACTACACCTACCGTGGCATCAGCTACACTGTCGGTGGCGTTCAGGAAGCCAACCCTCTAGCGGCTTCTGATTACCCGCGCCTCAAGACTGGCACCACTCAGATTGTAGACGTACTGGCTAATGACTCTACCAATTTTGGTAATAACAACGGTATGACTTTGACCGGCGTTAAGTTGTACAACGCCGCTGGTGAGGAAGTCGCCCAGTACGATGATGGTATGGCTACCTATCGTGTCGTGGATGTACCTGGAAAGAACCGTAAGGGTATCGAGATTACCACTAAGGGTCAGGAAGGTTTCGCGCCGACCGTATCCTACTCGGCTGTACGCTCTGACGGCACCGTATCTTCTAAGGGCGCTGTTACCTTGCTGATTGGTTCTACTACCGGCAAGGCAATGGCTCTAGCGAATACTTCTAGTGAGAAGGGTGAACCTGCTACCCAGCCTGCAAACCCCGACCAGGTTGTCACTGAGAAGGGCGAGCCCGAGGTTGCTACTGAGAATCCTGAGTTTAGTGGTGGCGTGAACGGCTCCGAGCCTGCTATCCGTGAAGATGACCCTGAGTATACGGGTGGTACGAACGCGGTAGAGGCTGACTCTAACAAGAAGGACGACTTTACCGGCGGCGTGAACGGTACTGAGCCCGCTGTTCGTGAGAATGACCCTGAATATAAGGGTGGCGCGAATGGTGAGCCTGCTACTACTGACCCGAAGGGTGAAGCTACCGTACCGGCACCGTCTATTGCGCCTACTGATTCCCCGAAGGGTAATACTGTAGCACCTGCTGGTACTAATGTTGGTACTAATGGCTCTACCCCTAACCCCTCTGAGACTATTGCACCTGAGCAGTCTGTGACCGGTAAGCCGGAACAGCCTGAAGAGGGTAAACCGGAGGAGCCGGGTAAGCCTGTAGAGGCTAAGACTGGTCATGACTCTGCGCCTGACGCTTCGCCTTTCGTGGGTGCTGGACTTGGTGTTCTACTTGCTGGTGCGTTTGTTGGTGCTCGTCGCCGCTTTGCACGCCTTGAAAAGTAATGCACTATCTTTCAATTAGTAGTTGAGTGAGCGAACCCCCTATATGCTCTATCTGTGGCATATAGGGGGTTTCTTGCTGGGTATTTTCAAGTGTGACCTGTTTCATGTTATTTTGATTTGCAACCCACGGTAGAGTGTGCCATAATAGTTACATACACCAAGAGGTGTTACCCACCCACATAGACCAGTACCCCTAAAGGAGGTAACCAAATGGACAAGAACCTCACCGCCCTCAATGACGATGTAGCGCGCAATGAAATGCTACTGTCAATGATTAAAGACTGTGCCGCCTATTGGCGCGTACAGCTCACTAAGGCACGCATCACCCTTCAGTACCGACTGCATCACGTAGGAAACACCGCCCTACCCCTAGCGCGTGCCCGCCGTTCCTACGAACTTATCAAGAAGCACTTCTTGTCACTTCTTGAGCAGATGCGAACCTACACCACGACCCTAAAGGAGCTGTACGCACAGTACAGTAAGTTCGTAACCCCCTACTGGGTTAGCTCTGAAATTAACGTATTCTAAATTATTAAAGAAAGGTATAAACCATGACCTCCAAGACCACCAAGGCTATTTCCCTTGCACTCATTACTATCGCACTCGCGACTGGTTGTTCCAAGGATGTTGCTACTAAGAACGCAGAAAACCAGAGCAATGGAAACACTACTGCCACTACTGTAGTTGAAGCTACCACTGAGACGGCACCCGCAACGGAAAGCACCCCCGAGCCAGTAGTTACCCCCGAAGCACCTATCGACCCCGAACAGACCTTCACTCTTGAATCTGCGACCATGCAGAACCGGGCGTACACCGACTCTGTTACTCGACCGTACCGATTCCGTGGAGGCGACACCACCAACGGAAATGATAACGGTAAGATTGTTGCCGAAGGTAGCACTATTCGAGCACTCAATAGTACGACCGAAGGTGAATCGCACACCACCTACAAGGTGACCATCACCTACACTATGCGTTCCAATGACGGTAAGATTACCACCCGAACCGTAGAGCGAGACAAGGTAAATGTAGTAGCTGACGCTAAGGACGGTACCGCTACCGTGACTGCAACCACCCGTCAGCTTCAGGACGGCGACATCACCCTGCATGTCCCGAACGACCTCGTGACCGTAAGCGGTAAGGTGAACCTCCGTGATGTGGTAAACTAAACAGGTAAACCAACACCCCCTTCTAGGAACCTACCTAGAGGGGGTAGCATACTAAGGAAAGAAGCTAATGACCGTAGAGTTCACGGAATACAAGCCCATGCCTACCAAGACCGAACCGCCGCGTGACGCATACATTACCATGTGGTCAGACACTCTAGGACTGTACACCCCCGAATCTTATAAGGGTATCTTGGGGCGTTACCGCTACGAACCCCGTAAGCAGGAAGCCCCTACTATGCTGTACACCCCTGACGGTGAAACCGTTAAGAACCGTTCCACAGGTGAGACTGTGGGCACCCTCAGTCAGTGCAAGATTGGGAATTTCTATCACTGGCATTTCCAGGGTGCAGAAGCAGGTGGGGTGAAGCCGGAGGCGGCACCACTGCAAATCATGTGGGCTATCCGTGCTGAAGTAGAGGAAGCGCTAGAGTTCGCACGTGGACGGTACAACTATGAAACCTATAACCACAGGCTCACCCTATATGGTGGTAGCTACTCCATGCGGAAGCTTGCAAAAATCTGGGAAGAGCAGGAACGCCCCGAAGGTAAGCTAATGATGAATCTGACTGACCCACTAGCTTATCGGGTGTTCAATCTTCGTCGGTTTGAGACTGAATCCGCCATGCGAGAAGCGGCAGACCGCACAATCGACAATGTGCTCAAGAGCCTCCGAGAGCTAGTGGTTAATGCGGGCGTAGTGGCGCAACAGCTGGTGGAAGATTTTCCGGCTAAGGACTCACCCGAATACGCCGAGTCTAAAGCCCTAGAGTTGAACTATTGCGGCGACTTGCACGCCTTGCTCAAGGAACATGTTCCCGTCATTGACATGTACACCAAGAACATAAAGGGGCAGGATGCCGCACCTATGGTAGATGCCGCAATCCTGCGTGCGTTGCGTGAAATTGATAAGCACAGCAAGCAGTACAAGGAAGACGTGTACCACGCCATGACCCCGGCACCCACTATCCAGTAAAAGCAACCTCACAGGAACCTGTATCGGACTCACGCACCCGGTACAGGTTTCTGCATGTCCACTGGCTTATGGTACAATACCAAATACAAACCACACGACAATGACAAGTTATCTCTGAGAAAGTCGAAAAGTATATGACCACACCTAAGCCTACAGACCTACTGAGCCTCAAGGACTACCGTCTACTCACTAGCTCGCTAATTGATGCGGTGCCCGGTTACGATTACACAAAGATGCGTAACAACTTTTACCGTATCCACCCCGCAGACATTCCGCTACACCCTAGTGTCGTTGAGGAAGTCACCGAACATGCTACCCCTGAAAACCCGGTCACCATTTCAGGTGTACCAATCACAGGGGCAATCAACTACGGCACTCTAGACACCGTATGGCTAGTGGACACTACTAAGCTGGAGCCCGGTCACCCCACACGCACTAGCCGCCACATCTTCACCGAACCCGTGACCTGTAAGCGCTACTATACTGTAGATGGTATTCGCAAGATTAATAACGAGAAGCTGAAGACTCAAGACCTGAAAAGCGCATACATGGACTATGTAGCGTCTGACCGCGCAACATACCATCACGGAATCCCGCAAGAAGACCTGGATAACTTTATTGCGCACGCCTTGAACTCTCGATACTACGTCGGTGAAATCCCTGAAGGGTGGGAGCCACCCGCCGTAGAAAAGGGTCTAGAAGGCATCCTACGCCCCGGTGCCCCCATCTACTACACCAATATTCAGGTGGGAAACATGCTCACGGGTAGGAACCGAACCCTCGCAGACGCACACAAACTCACACAACAGTTCCTGGAAGAAAGCGGAGTAGCACCGTCCGTCCGCGCCCTAGATATGAAGGGTGAAGAGCGTTACACTCTTTACAGTGAACAGCAGGCGAAACTTATTCACCGTTGGAATATGGACAAAGGCGAAGACAAGCAGGCTTACATTGAATCAGCCGCACTATATTTCCCAACCAATGCACAACAGGAACGCTACTATATGTTGCCGCCGCGAATCAAGATAATGCTAGGCGACGCACCCGTCTCACTACTGCGAACGACTCTCAAAAAGCATCGACCCGTAGGCGCAGTCGTTCCTTACGGCTCCCTACGTGACACCCATGCTGAGTTGCACCTCAAAGACCTACTATTCAGCCTAGAGGATGCCGAAGCAGTACTAGAAGCAGTCAAGAACCTAAACAACAGCTAGTGGCACACCTCACAGAAATTTTTCTTAATTTCGACTTGCAAAACATGTTAAGCGTGCTATAATAAAATATGTGACCACGTGATAAGGTATAAATCCTCATGTGGTGCAAGCGCCTTTAGCTCAGTAGGCAGAGCATCGACCTGAAGAGTCGAGGGTCGCTGGTTCAACTCCAGCAGGGCGCACGGTTACAGGCAAGCGTAAGCCTATGACCCCCTGGTGCCGCAAATGGAAAACGGGGGTAGGATGAGGGTAAACACCTAATACGCAAGGTACCCAAAGTCCGACCCGAGCGGAACTTAAACCCCGCCGCCTGCTGGTTCGAGTCCAGCCCAGGGTTCTATACCGCATCACAAAGCGGCTTGCTAACGTTGGGAAGCTATATATAGTGAAATATGTTAGCACCAATGGCGTATTAGTTTACCGGCAAAACACCTGTCTTCCAAACAGGAATAACGGGTTCAATTCCCGTATGCGCCTCGAACGCTAGATATATCTAGTGTTATATACCTCTCTAGCTTAACTTGGTAGAGCGCCTGTCTCATAAGCAGGATGGTGTCGGTTCAAATCCGGCGAGAGGAACGAAGAGTAACACCCTGCCTTTGGGGTTGCTTGTGCCTTCTTAGCTCAGTTGGTAGAGCATCTGTTTCGTAATCAGAGGGTCACCGGTTCGATTCCGGTAGGGGGCTCTGGGGAGGCTTTCGGGTTGCCTTGTAATTAAATCTTGGTGTAGTTTCCTAGCGGCAAAGGATGCAGACTGTAAATCTGTTGCTATTTAGCTTCGTGGGTTCGAGTCCCACCTGCACCACTTATAGGGGGTTGATTCCCCTTACTCTATACCCCTAGTTCAATCAGGTAGAACGGCAGTCTCCAAAACTGTTGATGTAGGTTCAAATCCTGCGGGGTATGCTTATGCGGTATCCGCTTCCTTTTATGGGGTGGCGGGTACCGCTTTTGATTGATTGGAACACATTTTGAGTCTGTGGCGTATTTCACTTTGTTTTGGCTTGCAAAACACTACAGGGTGTGTCATAATAGAGACATAAGGTGATGAGGTCACCACAGAAAGCACTACGAATCAAGGAGTATGACCCATGTTTTCCAATGTTATTAACCGAATCCGCGAAGCATTTAACCGCTCCAACCCTAAGCGGAGTGAGCATGTATGTGTAGGTAAGGATAAGTGCCCCTACGAATCCAAGAAGGAACACCGTTGCATGGCACCCGATAATTGCCCGCTTGACCACGCGGCGGCAAATAGCGAAGCTGTAGCTCAGGCACACAATGACGCTAACCTTCCTTGGGAAGGTTACGAGCCTGCGCACCGTGATAAGTAAATCAACCACCTCTTTATATATGTAATTTTTGAAAGGATAAACACTTATGACCCTACCTAAGCCTGGAACTATGCCCGCCGACTACCTGCCGGGTGTCACCATTACCACCTACGAGGCTATTAAGACCCTGGGTGGCGTTCCTAATAACAGCTAACTAATAGGTACACCCCCACCGTAGTATATTGCGGCGGGGGTTGAATATTGTAATAACCATAAGGATTTAGGAATAATGCAAGTATCGGAACTGGGACTGCGTACACCTACAGATAATGAGCAGGAAGCATATATTGATGCGCAGGGTACCGTTATTGGGTTGGCACCCTACCTGGCACCTATTGCAAGCCAGGTGCGGCTCTCTGTGACTGAAAACTTGCCACAGGCATATATTGACTCAGGGTGGCGTATTGTAGTCCCTACAGCGGCTCTCAGCGGCTCTCAGAGGGAATATTTGCCTAGTATGGTCATGCGTGAAATTTTGCGTATGGCAACCCTGCAACCTGAACGCACTAAGCGTAGCGGTATGACTGATGAACAACTGACCCGTCTAGCCTTCGACCTTGAAATCAACGAGCACCTGAACGCGCTACAGCCCGTAATCCAGCTGAATCCCGAGGCTGATAAACGCCCCGAAGACTACAACCAGCCAGATTACAGTACAGCCGAAGAGCTTTACAGTGCCCTGCGTACCCCTGAAAATCAGGACAGTAATAGTGTAGGCGACGATAGCACACCTGAAACCCCTGAAGAGGAATCAGAAATTCCTGAAAGCGGCGAACAGGAATCAGGTAACGAAAGCCAGGAATCAGAAAACTTTGTAGACGAAAAAACTCTAGAGGCGGCACTCGACCAGCTAGGCGTACAAAAACTGCCAGACATGGACAAAACCCTAGCACAGCAGAACATGCAAGCCCTAGCACGTCTAGAAGCTATCAATGAACGGCGAAATCAGCAGGCGGGCGGGAAGCTACTCGACTGGATTCTAGAAGAAACCGAATCCGATAAGCCTAACTGGAAGTCAGAACTAACAGCTGTTGTTCGCCTAGCCGCCTCACAGCGTAGCCGTGGCTCCATGCGCCGCACCTACCGTTCATACAATAGGCTAAACGGAGTCATGGGTGGAAAGATTATCTACCCCACCCGCCTAAACTCTAAACCCACAATCTATATAGGTATCGACACGTCAAACTCCATGCTTGAAAAGGGGCACCTGAATAGTGCTGTAACACACCTAGCAGACATCCTAGAAACCGTCAGTGGACTAGCAGACATTTACAGCATCTCCATTGATGCCAACATTCATACTATCCAGAAGCTCCTCACCATGAACGACCTAACCCTATATGGTGGTGGCGGTACGGAACTAGCGCCATTCTTTGACGAGCTTAACAGCTACGAGCAAGGCGGCAACAGGAACGCTGGTAAGTCTGCAAACCTGGCTATCCTTGTAACCGACGGCGAAGCAGACTGGAACCAAGTTAAGCTCAAGCTTGCAGAACACCACACCTACCAGACAGTTATCCTCACCACAAAGCCGCTAGAGGAAACAGACCGTACAGCTCTAGAGCAGGTGATGAGTGACCTGCCCCCCGCCGCTCAACCTAAAATCATTGAGGTTACCCCCTAACCTCAAGCCCTATACCACCTGTAGGGAACCCCCCCCTACAGGTGGTATAATTAACCTCGAATCAATCACAAACAAGCACAAGAAGGAAAAGCATTGACCCATATTATCCGCAAACAGCCCGTACCCCTAGATAAGGCTATCAATGCAGTAAAGATGCAGGCAACCCCCGCCGTTGCAGACGACGGCACCCTCACCCCCGGTATGCCCGTAGGCTTCATTGGTTCACCCGGTATCGGCAAGACTGCACAGTTCGCCGCACTAGCGGAAGAGCTCGGCTACAGTATCGTATCACTCATTGGCGCACAGATGACCCCCGAAGCAATCGGCGGCATCCCCTCAGTAGGTTCAATCGACATTGAAGACCTAGAAACAGGTAAGGTGACGCAGGTACCCGCCGCCGTATACCTTAACGAGGCGTTCCAGGTGAAAATCCGCACCCACCGTAAGGTAGTTCTACTACTTGACGAGTTCAGCAACTCTACCCCCGACGTGCAGGCGGCAATGCTGAAGCTTCTCAATGAGCGCCTATTCCCTGATAACTCTGAAGTGCCTGCTGAAACGATTATCGTACTCGCAACCAACAGCACCACCGAATCTGTGAACCCGTCACCTATCCAGCTGGCAACGCAGAACCGTGTCTTCTGGTTGCCTGTACAGCAGACCGTGACCGCTTGGGCACCGGGCGCGCGAACTAAGTGGGGTAAGCCCACCCTGAAGCATGAGCTTGATGTTCGTGAAGCTATCGTGAACTATATTGTCGAAAACCCCTCCGCGTTCTACGAACCGGATAATGCTATGCGCATCTCCCTCATCGACAAGAACCTAGATAAGAACGCCTACGACGCTACCGTCTATGCTTGGCGTTCACCCCGAAGCTGGGATAACTACATGGAAGCTTTGGCACGTATCCCGCATGACGACAAGGCAACTTTCCTAGAATACGCTGTTATGGCTGGTGAAGGCATCATCGGTGTGCTGGGTACTCAGGCGCTCTATGAAACCCTTGTAGATTACGCTGAAGCACATATTGGCAACACTGTCACCCGCATCACGCCGGAAGCTATTTTCGCTGACCCGCACGGTGCCCTGAAGTCCATCCCGGACGACGACGCAAACACCGCCGGTAGCATCGCAACCCGTTTCACCGCTATCATTACCGAAAACGGTACGAACACTAACGGTCAAGACGAACAGATGCACCGAATCGTACAGGCACTCAACTTCATCGTCCTAGCAGGTAACCCCGCCCGACCGCACAAGGCGCTACGTGTAGCCTTCAAACCGACAATGACCGCCGCAAGTAAGCTGGCAACCGGAACCGGCATGTTCCTATCCGTCCCGTTCTCCATCATGCCGAAGGAACTGAAGAGGCTCGCCAAGAGCGCCACCGGAAACCCTGAGAACATTACCCTCATGAACCTTGTTAAGGTTGTAGAGCAGGCAATCTACGGCGCATAACACCCATACATAAAACACACCCGCCGGGGCACCACCAATAGCCCTGGCGGGTTGCATCACACCCACAGAAAGAACAATACCCCCAATGACACTAGGCGTACAGTACACCCCCGTAAAAGTACACACCCTCACATGCCAAACCCTACCCGTACACATCAACACATCACAGCACGACCAACACGGAACAACCCCCATCCTAGAACCATTCCAAGAAGCAACCACCCTAGAACACATCATACAAGCCACCCTAGCAAGGAAAACCCCGCCCAGGTTCAAAGTCACCCCCAACATGCACAGTGACACGGTAACAGCCACAATCTCAGACGACATCAGTACCGCAATGACAATAACCTGACCCTAACAATCCTCCTAGCACCCGAAGATAAAGCTTTTATTAACGAAGTGACACACAAGGGCATGAGTGCTGTTATATTTGGTATAATTGAATCACCCGAGAATGTGGGTCACCCATACATCATTCAAGCGAAACACGTTATCGCAACAGGTGGCACCACAAAAACTGTGGTATAATAGTTACGGAAATATTAATCAACAGATAGGAAACCCCTACCATGTCCTACGACTCCGAATATCAGCGACTCCGAGCACGCCGCAAGAAGCGCGAAGCTGACCGCCGCCGCCGCGAAAGCTCCAGTAGCTCCAGCTACCCCAGCGTATTTGGCGACAACAGCTACTACAACAACGACAACGACTATTCAAGTAGCTACTCTTCGTCCTATGATTGCAGTTCTAGCTACTCTTCCTACGATTCGTCATCTTCGTATGACTCGGGTAGCTGTTCTTTCGACTAAAGAGCATCATACCTGATTCTCATAAGTGAATAGGCGTACATAGAAAAGGGGGAACCACCTGATTACCAGGAAGGTTCCCCCTTCTTATTGCCTATAATTAATTCTAGAAGCTAACCGCGTATTTAGCGGGAAGCAACCTGAATGTACTCAGTGATGAGCTTGTCCACTAGCGACTGCTGTACCTTCTCGTTAATGTTGATAATTCCAGTAACTTCAGATGCCGCAATATTCATACGCTCAACATCGCCATTACCCCAGTTTCGACTAGAGGAAATCAGGGCTGAAAGACGTGAAGCGTTAGCTTCTACGAAGTCCTTAACGAATACTGCTACAGCTTCCGGGTCTTCCAGCCAGGCGGTTGCCGCCTTGACACTATGGAATCCACCATCAAGAAGCTGGTCGGCACCACCAGCACGCTTACCCGGTTCAGTAGTGAACAGAGTAAAAGTCTTTTCAAGACCCGTGTAGCTTTCAGTAAAAGTGTTAGTCACAGTCACAGTGCGTGGCGCAAACGTGAACAGCGTACCATTGATAGGGTAGTGAAGCTTACCCTCGGGTTGGTTATCATTAACCCGAACGGTTACGGCTGGCTTGCCACCGACTTCTAGCCGGTTAGCCGTGTATGTCAGACCTTTAGAGGTCAGCGAAATATGGTTAGCCATAGTGTTTCTTCTTTCTGTCGTTTGAGTTTCTAGATGCTAGCATACCGCTGGGGTGGACTTCAATTTTAGCACACTTTGCATTGGGTCTGATACTGTGCTATAGTTGTTTACGTCAAGCGCCGTTAGCTCAGTAGGTTAGAGCATCACTCTTATAAGGTGACGGTCGTGGGTTCAAGCCCCACACGGCGTACTTGCCCGGTTACTATACCATACACCAACACACCAAACATCACCATAGTAGCCGGGCGCCCCCCTAGCCCCTGTAGTCCAATTGGCAGAGACAGTGAGCTCAAACCTCACGCAGTCCGGGTTCGAGTCCCGGTGGGGGTACCATAAATAGTAGTTAAAACCGTACCAATTGAAGATAAATCCCTGGGGTTGTACTCATATTGGTGCGGTTTTTCTATATCTAGGGGCTACTGTGTTGCTAATCACGTAAATAGGATTTGCGTATCATGTCAGGGTGTGCCATAATGGAGTTAAAGATTTTTTGTAACCATCAAGGAGTAAACATCATGTACGAAATTCCGTGCCCCGATAATTGCATCGTATGCGCCCACAATAACCGCAATGAAGCCGCCCCTAAAATCTATACAGACATTAACGAAGCGGCAACCGACCTGGTTCTCAACGCCCTCAATGCAGGTGACAGCAATGAAGAAGACTTCAATGTAGAACCTATTATTGATAAGGTCATCCTCTTCAATGACACCCCCTTCATGAACCATCGCGGTTGGTACCAGAATCCCGAAATTGACGCTGACGAGTTCTGGGCAATCGCTGTAGCAAACCTAAAGGAAGTAACCCCCAATGCATAACAATGACAAGTACGCCCCGATTATTATTTCCCGCGCCCGAAAGCACCTCATGGACTGGTACAAGGACGAACGAATCGCAAACCGTATCGTAGATGTCCTTGATGTCTTCCTCGAAGAAGTAGTCGAGAAGACTGCAACCGCGACCAGTGATAACCCTGTCACCCTGAGCGGTCCGGTAGCTATCCGCCCCATGTCGCCGCCGCTAGGTGACCCCGAAGGTGAGTTGGAGGCTGTAGACTTCCCTACCTACACTACTCTCGCGTTCCTTGAGGCATATGACCCTGAAACTGACACTACCGTATTCACTGAGCCGGTAGATAACTTCATGCCTCACCTGTATTCTGTAGGCTATTTCCTTCGATACTACAACCGCCTCCACCGTGACGCACAGATTGCAACGCAGGGCATTACCGTTAGTAAGAACCCTATGCCGGATAACTTCTTTGAAGTAGTTACCCAAAAGGGTTACGGTGTAGTACCGGACGACTCGCGCATGAAGCACGCTATCCGACTTACCGCTTCGGGTGTTAAGGCAATTGAAGAAGCACTAGAAACCCTTCAGAAGCCCCGTGACGAACACTCCGAGGAACACCTTTTCTACACCCCGTCCGGGCTCTGCGAAAAGGTAGGCACCCGCTCTAACGCGACTCTCAAGCGCACCCTCAAGGAGCTCGGCGCTGAGAGTGTAGCTACCCCGGCATACGTCAATGAAATTAACGGTAAGGGAATCTACACCCACGAGCAGGTTGCCGTCATGAAGCGTTTCCTCAACAAAAATGCTACTATTGAAGAGTACAACGCCATTTACGGCAACCAGACACCCTGTGCCGTATACTCGGGTAAGGTAACCCTCCGTGAAGCTCTTCTTGTCGCTACCGGCATGTTCCAGTTCAAGGGCTTCACCAGCTTCGGTGCCGGAAGCCGCGTCTACGTCGAAACTAACAAGGAGAACTAAAACACCTCATGGAAGCACCACTATTCACCCAAGAAGCAACTAGCGCCAAGCATGAAGGATTGTCGCCTGTCAATGCCTACTTCACAGTCACTATCAAATATGACACGGAAGGTCAGTACCTCGGTGTAGAAACGGAAGAGGCAACCCCGGCACCCGGCAAGTCGCGCCTACCACACGACGTACTGAAGGAAATCCACAAAGCGGTAGAGTACACTTCTGGGGCACTCCCCAAGGAGAACGCGAAATACTATGCGCACCTATTCAGTAACGCAGTTTTCGTTATCAACAAGTACCACGGGCTGAACGTGTTACGCACCAGTGAGCCTGTAGAAACCGTGTACCTAAACGGCGCAACAGATTACACCATCACATACTGTGTGGACGGCTGGATTTAACCCCACCACCCAATAAGTAATACCCGCTAGTTACAACTAGTACCTAGCGGGTATTTATCCACATTTACCTATAGTAAGGAAGCCCCTACCATGCTTGAATCCATTATCAAGATGATGTTCCGCCACAAAAGTGTTGAAGCACGCCGCCGGGAAGCCTACCTAGCAGAGATTAAGAACCTCATTGCAAAGGGTGGTGAAGACCCCGAATCAGCAAACCCAGCCTACGCACTCATGGGTACATCCCATGTAGACCTCGACAATGAACACATTTTGCACAGGTATCGCCTAGTAATCCCGGAATCTTTCGATGAGGCAACAGAAAGTGTGGGTCGTGATATTACGGTGGCGGTACGCGCCCACCGTAAAGATGCTGGCGAATTTGCGGAAGCTATCACCAAGACCACCCTAGCGGATAACCTTAATGTTACACGAGAAGAAATCACAGATACCCTCCTTAACCTCAACTACACAAACATTCTTCGCCAAGCATACGAAGAACCCCTCAACTTCTGGGAAGTACTAACACGACCGACCACACGTAGCAGTGCAAACATTATCGCACAAGAACGTGAAGTACAGAAGCGGTTCATCCACTATTTCGCCAGGGCAATCGTTCGTGAACTAACGAAAATCTCAAACCACAAACAAGCACACAAAGACAAGTAAAGGAAAGCTACCTTGTTCCCAATCTTCCCCCTACCTGTGTTCTTATGGAACGCCCTGCACGTATTGTTACTTGTGGGCACACTAGGCGCTTTCGCTGACCTTTTCGTCAATCTTTACGAAAGGCGTAAAGATGAGAAAAAAGCAAAGGAATCAGGCGGGAGGATTATCATTGGGCGCTCAGCAATTGCCGCCGCAACAACCCCAAAAAGCCAGCTTGTTCAACAGGCGGCTATTCTCGCCGCCCTAACCCCTATTCTTACGATATTTTTCCAACCAAACCCTCTTGTGGTTTTCATTCCCATCCTTCTAGTTATCGCCTTCTTCAAGGTAATCAACTTTTTTAGTGAAACCTGCAACAAGAAGCCAGGTATCACCTCCCTAATCGTCGCCAGCCTTGCACTCACGCTAACCCCGCTAGGGTATAGTGCATACCAGGCTAATAGTAGTGTGCACACTAAAACCTACTACCTGGATAGTGCGCGAAACCCCAGCTCGGATGAGCAGAGGAATAAGCTGGTCACAAAAATTAGTGAGCGCGATAGTGGCGACGGCAAAAAATACAAGTGGGTTGAATCCAGCCCCCAAGGGGTTGTTGAAACTTGGGGTGAAATTGGAGTCGGTAAAGCAACAACCACTGTAATTGTTGATGATTTGCAGGCGGGAGAAGAACCCTACACGACGCACACTATTGCACTAACTAGTTTTGTTGGGGTAGGCAGTGAGCAACTTTGCCCACTAAACAAGTCCCTCGTGAAAGACTGTAAAGCTGAAAATGCTCATTGGGAAAGCTCCGTGGACACTATTCACATCCCCAAGGGGGAACGCGAAAAATATGTTGTACCTAACGGACTTCTATAAGATAGGACTACACCTTTGTCTTTTCTAAATGAACTTCTTCTACCCCTATACCCGTTCCACTTCTACATCCTATGGCTAATCCTTGGGCTCCTGCTTATTGTTCAAGAAATTCTAGACAGCAAGGAAGAGAAGACAGATAGCGAACACTCAAGCCAGAAAGAGACGTGGGCAGAAAGCACCGCATTGAAGATAGTGGGCTTCGCAGGGTTCGTTGCGTACAGCGTTGGAGTAATTGTGCTTCACTCTTCTTGGGCTTCCGTCTGGGCGGTCGCTATCAGTGTGCTAGTCAGCATCCCTATTACCTGGTTCATTAGGTTAATGATTTACCTTAACAAGAAGGAAGATACGCCCAGTAACCCGCTAGTAGCCCGCGCTATCTTCTGTGGTACACACCTGGTTACTGCCGTCATTACCCTAAACCTAGCACAACCGTACACCATGAGTGTTACACCACCTGACCTTGACCATGAAATCACCGCATATAGGGCGGACAACCTTACACCCAGCATGGAAGAAACCAAGCTAGAACTCGAAGGTAAAGTGTCCAAGCACTACAGCGGCACACGCATCTTCAACGACGCATACTACGAATACAGGTGGGCTGTACGCACACCTGACGGTGAAACCCGAAAAATGCAGTCACCCTACTACGACCCCGACAATACGACCAGTAAAAAGGTCAATTCCGCTGACCGGACAGAAATCATTGCAGACCTGAACCCCGGCGAAAAACCTTATGTCGTAGATAAGATGGTGCTCACTGTACCGGAAAGCTACAAGGAAGGCGACAAACTCTGTTTTAAGCAGGTAGATACCCGCAACGAAACCTGCAAGCAGAACGCCTGGCTGAAGTCCACCGTATCAACTATCCACATCCCGAAAGGCTCATACGCAGAGTACGTAGAAGGATAACCTTCTTAATTACTGTGCAGGGGCGGTAATCTTTGAGTTGCCGCCCCGGAAAGGTAACGCGCATATGAATAGTGCAACATTTCTTATTGTATCCACCCTATCTATGATGCTTCTTACACCCCTAACAGCTGTGGCTTACATAAAAAGTGACGGCGTGAAACTTACAGCAAAAGATAAAGATGGGAATTATATGTTTCCTGATGATTTATTCCATTACCTACATTCCTGGTTTCCGCTAATTGTATTAGCAGTAGTGGATATGTGGTTGTTTGCCAGGTATGGCGGTGGCTCGACCATGACTCTAACTATTATTATTATGGTTGCCCTGTACATTCTAGGGATTATTTGGGGACTGGTAGCGCGTTGTTCAGCTAGTGAACTATTGGCGCATGGTAGGAATCCTTGGCTTACCCATCTTATCGGCGCGCCGGTTCTTATTGTATTGGCAGGTGCTCTATCTTTGGGTGGCTTAACTCTCACACAGCCCGAGGTTTCTCAAGCGCCGGGTACAGCACAATTTTCAGCCAGGTTGCAACAGGTAACGCAGGGGCACTCGTGACCTACTATAGGATTCTAAGAATGAATATGAGTGGTGTGGGAATATTGAAGCCTTCCTTTGAACTATAGTTCCTCAATACTAATGCCCCCCCTACGTGCATGTGATACAGCATGTAGGGGGCATTTTTCGTGTACAATTGAGGTGTTAATATTTTTTTCCTGAAAGGTTCTAACCTTATGATTGATGTCCATAATGCCCTTGATGTTTTCCTTTGGTTTCTTTTGGCGGGTGGTGTGCCTGCTCTTGCTGTTGGGGTGGCAAGCTTGATTGTCCTTGGCATACTGTTGATTCCTGCGGCGATTGCTGATTCCGAAGGTTTGGCTGTGCTTGCAGTGGCGCTCGCTTTTATCGCCAATATTGCGGGTGCTGTGATTGCTTTCATTCATCTACCGTGGTGGCTTGGCTTGTTCGGCTACACTGACCCGTATCTTATCCTTATGTCGTACATTGTTTTTGTGCTGGGTAGTTCTGGATTGACTCTTGGTTTCAATGCTTCGCGTAGCTAAATAAAATCGGGGGGGGTATTACCCCCCCCTTTTTTTATTGCTTGGCTTGCATGACAGATTAGAGTGTGCCATAATTAGTAGAGACTTATTTATTGAACCCCTTCTATTGAAAGGAACCCCCCATGAATCTTCTTGAGAAGTACCAGAATGAGTATCAGGATTCTGTACGCATCAATTACCATGAGCCTACGGGTCTGTACATTCTGAAGTACCTGCATAATGGTGTTGATTTCACTGACCCGCTTATCCGTATGGCGCGTGGTCTAGTTCTCGACCGTGACGGCAATGTCATCATGCGCGGCTTTGATAAGTTCTTCAACCATCGACAGTATGATACGCGCGAAACTGTACCTGAATCATTCAAGGTAGAGCACACGCATCTTATTGTCTCGGATGCTGACCATAAGGTGACGTTCTGGGAGAAGTATGACGGAACCTGCATCACGGTTGGTTTTTATAACGGCGATTACCTTATTACTACTCCGCGCGCTATTGAACAGCCGCAGTACGCGCCGCGTATCCGGGAGCTTCTAGCTGAAATGCCGCAGGTTAAGGAATGGCTAGAGGCGCACCCCGGTCATGCGCTCATCTTCGAGTACATTAGCCCCGATAACCTTATCAACGTCCGTTACAGCGAGGAAGCACTAGTACTTCTAGCGGTAACCGACATTGAGAATGGTGCTAAGCACCCGCAGGTAGCTGTTGAACTGGGCAAGAAGCTTGGTTTGATGACTCCTACCGTGTATGAGATGAACATGCGTCAGGTCGCTAAGATTCAGACTGAGGCTAAGGACATTGAGGGCTATGTTGCGGTGAATCACGCGGGTAACCTTATCAAGTTCAAGGCGGATGACTGGTTCAAGAAGTCTAACGCATATATTCACCCGTATATTCGCATGGACTCTATTAAGAGTGTTGCCGCCGTTATTGAAGCAATGCGTGATGATACTATTGATGATATGATGGGTCGCCAGGCTGAACTTTCCTCTATGGGTGTCACTGACCGTCTTACCCCGGTTATTGCCGCTATTGAAGAGCTAGTCAATGAAACCCTGGAGGTTTCTGCTCAGCTTGCCGCTGATATTAAAGCCGCTAACGGTAACCCTGAGCTTGAGCATGAAGTGCGTGTCGCTTTCCATAAGCGCCGCGACATTGAGGGCATTATCACGTCTACCGCATGGTTGAACTACACGAAGGGTATTCACCCGCTCGAAAACTTCGCAAAGGAAGACAAGAAGTATAACGTGGCACGCCTCGTCTTGGAGCGGAAGAAGCGGGCGGCTAAGCAGTAACCACCCGTGAGCGCAACCCGATATGGGTTACATATAGAAGGAACCACCCCAACCACAGGCAAGTGGAGCCGGGGTGGTTCCCCTCTGCCTAAAAGTACCCTAGTTACATGAGGAAAAATGCGCTCAACCACCGATACTGAATACCTCCACAAAAAAGCATACGAAGCTATCTGGCATCTACGCCGCCGCTTGGGTGTGTCCCACGGAGAAGATAGGGCAATCATTATTGCCGCAACCCTACTAGCCCTTAAAAGCAACCCAGAAATCCGTGACAGCACGGAACCAATGAGTATCAAAGACCTAGCGGCAAAAATTGATGTAGCACTAAGTGCCCTGCAAGACCCTCTCGACCTGAAGCAGAACCACCCGCTCTACAGCCTGTACACTCAAGCATCATGGGGTACATGCGAGCTCACCCCTGATAAGGAAGCTGATTCTGTATCAAAATATCTAGCACCCCTAGTAGAGTATGTTGAACATATTGAAAACACAGAGTGGTCGGGGGATGATGTTATTGCCCCCGCTTTCATTGAATCACTAAGGGGTTCTAAAAGCTCACTTGGTCAAGTGTTCACCCCACCGCATATTGCGCACTTCATTGCCGAAACTCTCAATATCACCGCTAAAGATAAGACACTAGACGCATGTAACGGCACGGGAATCCTAACGCAGGCGGCAATGACACACACCAGTGGGCTACCCACAAGCTCTTACGCCGTGGAATATAGTCCTATCGTGTATGCAATCGCAAAAGCTGGACAAACACTCACGGGTCACCCCTACATGATTATTGAAGGCGACTCAAGTAGTGAATCTGTCAAGCATTGGATACAGGGGCGCGGAATTAGTCGAGTTATCATGAACCCGCCCTATGAGAATACGCACGGGTGCCTACGCATTGTCCGTAATGTCCTAGAGTCTGTACCAGCGGGTACGGTATGTGCTTTTATCTTGCCGTCCCATAAGCTCGATAGGGCAACCACAAAGTTTAAAAACTGGCTCCTGCAAAACAATCAGATAACCCAAATCCTATCTTTTCCGCTGGAAACGTTCTGGAGGCTAGGAATCCAGACAAGCGTATTCTATATTACAGCCGGTACACCACAAGGTGACCAGCCGATTAGGGTACACGCCATGATAGATGATGGGCTAGTAACTGTACCCCGTAAGGGGCGGTATGACACTGATAAGCTGTGGGAAACTCAATACCGGCAACATTGGCTAGATGTCGTAGCTGTACGCAAGGAAGATGAAACCACCACCTATCAGAACCCAGACGAAACTATCGAAGGCCCCCGCCACACGCCTGTTATCGAGCCGACACATGACATGTATAGGCATGACCTGAAACGCTACCACGAGTTCATTGGTAATGAGCTGAAATATAATGACGTGTCCCATCATAGGGTAGAACCCCTACAGGGTGATAGCCGGGCAATAATTAAGAAGATGGAATCAGCACCCCGAAAAATATTTAAGGTTGGCGACTTGTTTAACGCTAACCTTGGTGGGCATGAGGTTTTGAAGCGTGAGCAGGTGCCCGGCACTATACGGTATGTAACGAACAGCCTCCTGAATAATGGTGTTAGCGCGCATATTGGTAATGAGGAAGCGGTGGTAGCTTCTGAGAATGAGATAACTATCGCCCAGTCGGGCAGTGTTGGCGCTGATTGCGTGTTCTTCCAACCAGCACCTTATGCCCCTACGGAGCGTGTTATTCGTCTTACCCCTATCAGGTTTGACCTTGACCCGGCGGTGGGTGTTTATATGACTACGGCGTTTCGTCGGTTTATGGATAAGTATGATTACGGGTACCAGCCTAACCCTAAGTATATTTCCCGTGATGTGGTTTCTCTACCTGTAGATGCTACTGGTGCTCCTGATTGGGGTCTGATTCGTGACTATATGCGCGCCTTGAGTGGGTGATTTTACCACATGTACCGGGGGTTGTGGCATACTAGAAGACAATGTGCTATAATTATTTTACTAATAGTTTTAAATATTTATAGTTAAGGAAAGTATGACTACCACAACCCCCGGCACAATCAATAACGCAAACCCCCTAGCCGCCACAATTTCGGCACCCACCATCAAGACCGTACCCTCACTACAGGGCACCATCACCGATAAGCCCACCGTACTATATTCTGGCTATCAGGCACATAGGACGATTATGCGCCCTAACATCACTGATGAAGACCTCAAGATTAAGAACAGCACCATTGCAGGTGAAAGGATTCTGAAGCTACTAGAAGCCGCCAAACGCACCTACACCTACACCCTGAACTGGCGCAAGGGAACCAACCTCCCCCTATACACCACCGAACAGCTCGCATTTATTAAGGACTGGGCATGGCAGACCGGTGGGCACGATACCAGCGAAGAATGGGTCAAGGGCGCACAGAAAGTATTCCCCAACACTGAATCTGAGACACTACACGGAATTAGCTTCCGCACTTTCAAGGTGGCACGCACCCACGGCGAACAGGCAGTCCTAGATATTCTGAAAGCTAACCCCGCAAAGTTCGTCAAGGTACCACAGGCAAACACCGACTCAGCTACTATCCGCATGGCAGACCTGCTCTACACCACTAAGGAAGCTGACCACATCCTTGGCGCATACGACAACATCAACACCACAGACAAGAAGTAACAACACACATGAGTTTCCTAGAAGAAAACAGCAAAACCCCTAAAAGCGCGGTTGAAACCCCCGCAGACACTAGCGACCTATTCAAGGTATGCACCACCAGCTCTGTAGCCGCTGAACTGAAGAAGGAACGCGAACTACCTACCAACCCCCTGACCCTAGTGCAGAAGATTCGCGAACTATACACGCCCGACGCGATTCTACTCAGCCCCTATGAGCCGGAACCTAAGAAGCGGCGTTTGCCTAGCTACTGCTGGGCACCGAACACTATCCGCGCAATGATTGAGCACTACCCGAACCCGATTCCCGGACGCGATAACGTGAAGCCGAAGGTTCTAGTCGCACACACCGCACTGTGGAAGTCGTTCATTACCAGCAACTTCACAGCAAGTGAAAAGATTGCACACTCTACCACTAAGACCATGCTGAACTCTCTAGGTCTAGCACCCACCTACCTTTATTGCTCTCTTGATGGTGGAAGCATGGCGTGGCGACTGTATGAAGCTGACCGAGTTGTTGCCGCCGTCAATGAAAGCCATGAGTATTTCCTCTCAGATGACTGGGAGAAGGCAATTAAGGGTGTTGAAAAGCGCCTCAATAGCTAAGAGCCAAGCCATGAAAACCGTACCAATCTGAGGCTAATCCCCAGGGATTTATCTTAAATTGGTACGGTTTTCACACCCCTGTGTGGGTGTGATACAATAAATTCAACCTAACATCACAAGCAAAGGAAAAAGAATGACCACCAACGAAAAGCTTTACACCGTCGAACTTGAAGACAAGGACAATGTTGCAGACTCGAACGGCTTTTGGGCACAGCTCACCGGCAAGCCTATGACCCTCCAGGACATTACCGCCGAAGCCGCCCACTACTCTGAGGTAGCTAACCCCTACACCGTGACCGTAGCAGAGCATATGGACTGGTTCCCTGACGCACTCTTCGTCAAGCGAGAAGACGGAACCATCATCAAGGGCAAGGAAGCAGAGAACCTGTACCTCAATAGCAATGACTGTGGTATGCACATCGAACTTAACCCCAACCCCTCCTTCAATGGGGCTATCGAGGTTATTCCGTTCAGCATTGACGAAGACCTAGACGAAGAGGGCAACCTCAAGCCTGAAGCCGTTGAAACTCTAGCCAGCTCTCAGCTTTACATGCATGTCTATCCCTACCCCCAGGAATACACCCCTGAAGATGTAGAAGATTATGTATGGAAAAATACTCGCGAGTATGTAACCATCAAGCCCTACACTAACGAAAAGTAAGGGGAGCCTATGGCTAACAAGAAGTATGACTTTACCGGCGACACCCTAGTCATTGCACACCCGCATATCCGTGACCGCACCGTGACCTTGCACCGTATCGTCTCCAAGGTAAATATTCCCCGATATTCGGTGACAGCCGGAACTGTTGGGGGTTGGATTGAGTCTGAGAAGAACCTGTCACCGTGCGGTGAAGCGTGGGTAGCTGAGAACAGTATGGTATTTGATGATGCCGTATGCATGGTCAATGCTCTAACCACCGGTAACGCTGTGCTCTATGGGTACGCTGTGCACCGTGGCTCCTCCGTTCTTGGTGGCACTGCTGTTCAGTGTGGGTTTAGTCAGACCGCCGGTGATGCCAAAATCTATGAAGGTAAAATCGTGAAGGGTCAGATTTACGAAACCCAGAACGGTGTACCCATTGAGCGTCCACCCAGGGCACGTCCCGAATACTAAAACTAAGCAGAATGAGGGGTGCCTCACCTAGATAATACTAGATGAGGCACCCCTCATTTTATGCAGTTATTAGGTTATCGTGTTAGCTGACTACCGCATACGCTACAGCCGCTTCGTATGTTGATTCTGAATCAGCTAGGCGCTTCATGCCCTCGACATAACGGATAGTCAAATCGTCAGGTAGAGGCGAGAAGTCAGACGTGAAACCATTAGTGAACACAGCCACAGTGAACGGGTGCTCATGAACGGACGTATAGAATGAACCGCGAATGGAATACTCTAGAGTTTTCAGGTCAAACGTGGCAATCGGGTAGCCGCCTCGCTGGTTAGCTACCACGCGGGCATCACGGTAAATCTCTAGGCGTTCCTCAGCAAGCGCTTCAGGTCGCTTACCTTCCACCTTCTCGGTGTTGGCAATCAGAGCGCGGTTTACAGCCTTGAATGGTGCAATGCGGGTATCAGTGATAGCGCTACGTGCGATAGCGGAATCAATCTTAATAGTGTACTCTAGGGCGTTATCGCCAAGGATGAGGTATTCTACAATGTCTTCCTGGACACGTGCCGCCGCAATCGAGAAGGTGACGAGGTACTTCTCGTTTACGTCGAAGAAGTTCGGGTACTGTTCCGTGATTTGCTCTCGCGCCTGGTAGATGCCTGCGGCGAAGAAGTCCTGTAGGCTGAAGGACTCATCAAACGTGGAGGTATCCAGGTTAGTGAGCACGTCATGCAGAATACCTAGTGCGTATGCTACATCGTTTTCAGTGAACACGCTTTCCCATAGGGGGGTTGCGCCGTCGATAGCCCAGATAATGTTGCCATTGTATCCTGCGAAGTCGCTAGGCTGGTTTGCGCCGCCGGTGTAGGTTAGGGTTTCATACTTTAGGTTCAAGGTGTTATTCCTTTGTTAGTTTTTCCACGAGACGGGTTGCCACGGGCATATGGTTTATAGCCCTGTCAGTGCATTTGACGGGGTTAATACCAGGGCACTCTACGAACTCTTCACCTAGTTCTTGTGTGGCTTGGTGTAGTTCTTGTACGAGGTTTTTCCAGGTGGTTGCCAGGGATTCTTTGGTGCCGTCTGGAATGTTGTTCGTCAGGTGGGTTGCCAGTCGGTATAGTGCTGTGTTGTCTTCGTGGGTTAGGGCGAGTAGTTCGCTTGCTGTTTTGAGATTGACGTATCGCACCCCTTGGTCGAAGAGTTCTTCTAGTAGGGGAGCTAGTTGTTCTTGCCCCATGATGGTTGCGCGTGCTCGCATTTTTAGGGCGTAGGTCTTGCCGCCGGTTGGGTTGGGGGGTAGGTATGTCTGGATTTGCTGTAGACCTCCAAGTTCGGGGAGAATCGCGCCTATATCGTATACCCCTTTGGGTGCTTTACTTACCCCTATAAGTCGGTATGACCTGGCGGCTTGCGCCACCCCCATAGAGTGTGTTATAATAGTTGCATCAACAATGTTTACGAGAGTGAAACATTCACGCTCAAGATGTTCATTAAACACAGCAAGACCTCCAATTCATAAGTCGATAACGTGCCTTATCCAGTATGGCATATATGCCCCGTAATGCGGTAGTCCTGCACTCTAGTTTGACATGGCATTTAGAGTGTGTTAAAATCATATTCAGTAGGCACTGAGGGGCTACAACCCCACCTCCTAGTCAGTGCCTACACAATCACAATCAATCATTATCCAACATCTAACGAAGGAATTATAACTTTGACTGAAACCCGTACCAACAGCCTCATTAACCTTGACTGCAAGCATGAAACTGAAATCAAGCATCAGAGCAAGCTCATCGTAAAGAGCGGTCAGCCTGAAATCTTCACCAAGGAAGCCGAACTTGAAACCCTGGCAGAGGCGGGCATTACCGTAGAAGACCTGGCGTATCACCTGGGCACCACCCCTGAAGAAATCCTTAGTAACTCTTGGCAGTTCCCCGACTGCGTAACCGCCCTCGACGTTGCAGGTCGAATCCAGGCACTCTATGAGGAACGACTGGCAGGCTACCTCTGGAAGACCCGCCTCAATGGTCACGTCTACACCGTAGGCTCCCGCGTCATCGCAAAGGTCACCCCCAGCGAAGACTCCCCGCTTGAAGACGAAGAGAACTGGGACACCTACATTGAAGCTATCGTCCTCAGCCTCAGTGAAGACCGCGTAGCACTGTCCCCGGTCATCTCGTATGAGTCCACTGATGAACTGTATGACCCCATGACCTTTGAAGAGTGGGCAGAGCGACAGCACTCGTTCCAGGGTATTTCTGTCCGCGTAGACGCTGTAACCGGCGCACGCTTCGGTGACAAGGATATGACCATCCTGAGTGTCGAGCCGCCCAAGGGTAAGCCGTCCTTCAAGGAGTTCCAGGCGGCGGGCTTCACTGGTCGATACCTGGTACCGGACGGACGAATCAGCCCCCTCGTATGGCGACGACTTCACGCCCAGCACGGCTGGAAGGGCACCCCGGCACTGAACACCGAGGACTAGCCCGATAGACCAACAATAACCCCCTAATGCGATATTAGGGGGTTATTACCATATAAAGAAATAACATGACCCAGCCCCAATATCTACTAGCAACACTACATCTACCCGATAAGAAACGGCGTAACTTCCACACCTTTCATGACGGGTACACACCCCTATCGGTAACCATAACCAGCATACTACCAGTGAAGCATCCTGAGAATAGCTACACGTTCGTAGCAGATTGTAAGAGCGCTCTTACAAACTCGTCACACCAGGGCTTACGTGGTGAAATTGACACACGCAACACACCCGCCCCGGTAGTTGATAGCTTCGTAGCAGAATACCGCAAGCATCTAGCGCACGGTGACGTTACCAGGCTTGAAATGCAAGTATGGGCGGCATACCAGCCAGAGTACCAGCGTATCCGATTTGCTATCCCGCTACCCGGATTCAGTCAAACCAAATCACGACCACCATTAAAGGAGCTGGAGGCATACCCCTAAATGCCATTCTAAGGGCGCAATTAAGCCCCTAACCTGCAACCACTCAAGGATTGTGAGTTAGGGGCTTATAGGTACCTTCAGGCGCTTTAGAATAGTAGCACATCCTCAAAGGCGCGCCGCCCATCATCAGTACTACTCTTAGAGTTCTTATTAGTTGATTCAATCTCAAGCGGCGGAATGTCCACATCACTCCACAGGGTAGAATCGTGAGTGAGGAACCAGTGAGCGCGAGTAGCTTCCAAGGAAACACCTTGAGCTTCCGCTAGAGCCTTCTCAGTCAAGCTTAGCGCATCATGTAGAACTTGCCCCAATATAGAATCAAAAACCTGCGAAGGCTTCACGGGGACTACCGACGCTACGCCATGCTCCATAATTTCCTTACCGAGACGCATCTCGCCCTCACGGGCAATAAGCGAACGGGCAGGCAGAAACCCTAGTAGGGCATCTACACCAACCACACCAACAAGAGAATCCATGTGAGGTGAAGCAAGTAGGTTCAGAATACCCAGCTGTTCACCCGTGAATTTGCGTACACCATGCAGGAACACAGGAGTCATAGGATGCTCCATCATGCCCTGTAGACCTTCAATATCAGCAAGCGGACTATGAGCAGGCTGACCAATCAAAGACTCCAAGATAGGGGCATAAGAATTATTATCAATAGCCAGACGGTGCCAGGTGCGCGGCATAATACCAGCGGCAACACCCACCGTAGGTGCCGGAGGAATAACACTAGAACCAGCAGGAAAACCTAGCAGACGAAAAGTGCGCCGCATATAAGTTTCCCAAGTGGTAAACGCACAATCAGTAGTCACATACCGGGCGAAAGCCTCAAAGTCAGGATTCTTCAAAATAACGAGCTCAGACATAAACCTTTCCTTATCCTTTCAAGCAACAGAAACAATAGGTCTAGCGACCAAACGTAGAGGGGACAATCGGTGCCGGTGCGCCGAAAGTTGCACTAGTCGGAGCGTTATTTAGCATACCGGCTAAACCACCTGAAATCAAGCCGTCACGCTTCTTACCCTTGCTTGATGCCCTACGCTGGGCACGACTAGCCCTAACCGGCGCTACAGGAACATTGCCAGACCTAACAGCAAGCTCACGAAGCTCCTCCTCACGGTAATTCATCGACCTGTGCACCATAGTGAAAAGCATAATCAGCAAAGCAGGCTCAACAATCACATCAACCTGCGAACCATCAGCCGGAGCAAAACGGAACAATACGTTACCACCAGATGCGCCTGTAGGTGCAACCTCAAGAGAATCACCGAAACTGTCCATCACAACATAAGGCACAATATCACCTGTAGGGCGACCCACCCGCTTAGACTTACGAACCTTCAACCGCTCCGAAACAACATCAGGAGAAGAAACCACCCCAGCATCAAAAGCCACCGCCTGCAACTCGCCAACAGACAGACCTGTAGCGGCAACCGCCGTAGTGAACATACCAATAACATGCTCAGGCGACACGATAACAGATGCAGACGAAGCATCCAAAGCAGACGGAATCGCCTCAATCAACGCACCATGCGTACTACCACCAGCAGGTGAAACCTGTAGGCTCACGTCATCATTGACCGGGAACAGTAGCGGCTCAGATGCCGCCTTAGCCTTGCGAGAATGAACAGACATAGTATTTAGCTTACTTTTCCTTCCATAAGGTGCTCTATAGGTGAAAGAACGGCGGCAGGCTAATACATAATGTATTGAACCTACCGCCGCTTCCTCAAGGGTACTTGAGGTTACTTGCCTGCGTTCTTCAGGTCAGCCTTGGTGACTCGAACACCCTTCAGCTTCTCCTTGACAGTGCTAGATGCCTTAGCGCGTGCACCCCAGTGTGCGGGGATGGTAATTGCCTCGCCAGTCTGGATGTTACGACCGGCACGCTCACCAACAACAGTTGCCTTAAAGGTGAAGAAGTCGTTTACCTGAACGTCCTTCTTTGCCGCAAGCGACTTCACAATCTCAGCATGGTATGCGTCAAGGACAGCCTTGACAACCTTGGGGTGCTGACCGGTTGCCTCGGCAACATTGTTACGAATATCTACGATGGAGGTCTTCTCGTTAGCCATTAGAGGGTCTAACCTTTCATTAGGTAATAAAAACATGTATGGAGTCCCCGGCTTTTCCGGGGCTTGTTATCTCCATATGGAAACTATATCACGAACGTTTCCGTTGCCGCAACTCACGGGTTTTCGTGTCGTAAAAGGCTTGAAGTGCCGGTGAATCAGGGCTTGCAGTAAGCATAGCAGAGGTAGAAGTGCTGTGCAACCCGCCCCTGATATATGACTCAAGGTGTATCAACTATATAGGAGGCGACTATCAGCACAAACGACATCATTATCCAAAGCATCGTGCTAATCAACAGCATTGCCTTATGTTTCCTTGGGTTCGCTAACCTGAAATGGGTTCGCATCATCAGCATATTCACGTATGTACTGACTATTGCCCAGTCCGTCTTCTTGAACCAGCCTGCCCTAGTAGCAATGAACCTAGTGAATCTCGCTTATTGTGTTGCCACTCTATTTGAGGGGCGCTACCCATTTATTGCCACCACACGGTACAGGGTGGCATCTGTGGCTATTGCCCTAGCCGCCGCCTGTTCTGTCCAGTACATTATTATGGGGCAATCATTCTTGTCGCCTGCTACGTTCGCTATTATAGGTGGATTGACGGGGCTTATCATGGCGATTAGTCACAATTTTTGGGCGCTGAAACTGTTTACCGTACTCAATGTTGCCGCCTGGGTGTCATACTGCCTCATGGTAGGGGCATACACCAACCTGATTGGTAACACCTTCATTCTTGGTGGCGTAATATTTACCGTATGGATGCATTGCAGGAAACAAAAGGAGCCAGCTTTGAACAGTGAAACCTCTATTAGTGCTTATGGTGCGTAGCTCTTTAGTTCTGCTACAATGGTTCCGATAAGACCACCCACTAGAAGTTAAGGAATTACTCTATGAAACATGAACTGCCGAAGACCCTTGTTGGTCATGGTATTGCTGTATTTATTGGCGCACGCGGGGTAGCTGAAACCCCTGCCAAGGAGCTAAAGGAACCTTTTGGTGATTGTAAGATTGCTGTTATTGGTTCTATTGAGTCGTACAACCCGGTTACGGGCGCTTTTACAGCGACTTTGAAGCGTGGCGTACCTGCTCAGCTTTCAGGTAATAAGGTGGAAGTGTCCGGTAGTTTGGGTACTCTGCATGGCGCACCTATCCCGCCGGGCACCTTTGCTACCCATGTGACGGCAACTAGCACTATTGATGGGTATGTGGAGAACCCCGCGGCAACTGTTTACCTTGGTGCCCCTGTAGGTGATGGTGGTAAGGCGTATCATGAAGCACGTGTTGCTGATTCACTATTTGCGCCTGCCACGGACGGTAAGGTTCTTTGGGTTATTGAAGCCTATGCTGTTGGTTTCCTTGGTGCATGGAGCCTGTCGGATAACCCTCGTTATTATGCGTTTCTAGACCCGGTAATCCTTGATAAGGTTTACTTGGATTACAGCTTGAATACGGGGCTCGTCGGTTCCACTGACCAGGTAACAATCCTTGATGAGGGGACTATTGATGCTCTAGCAGAATTTGAGGAAGCAATGAGTACTGTAGATACTAGGTCTGTCCCGGCTGGTATTCAGATTCTAGAGGCACGGAATCTAGGTAGGTTTCTTGAATTTATGAATACGGCAGATGCCCTGGGTACCTTTATGAGCGATACTGACCCGGTACTTACGCATAATGACATAATTTATCTAGTTGATAAGTTGCTCAATGAAACAGATGCTATTGAGAAGGATTTGCCTATCATTCGTAAGAATCTAGCTGACTTGAAGGCGCGCCTGGAACATTCACCAAGGTATGCCCCGGAGGTACTGCGAGAGATTCGTGAGTGGCGTTCCACGCATACAGGTGACTGCACCTGCTTTGACTAGAACACTGTCTAGTGGTACTCTTGCGTATGGCGTATCCACTACTTAGCCCACATCTTTGAAAGGTGACTTTCGGGGGTGTGGGCTAAATCTCTTTCCAGTAATTTGCGAAATAATAAAGGGTGTGCCATAATAGATACAACACTTCTTATTTTAACCAGAAAGGTATCACACCTATGCGACTTGCTAACATCTCTGACATTGCCGCCGGTGACATCATCATCACCAGCAACAACCAGCACAATACCCACATCTACGACACTGTAGACACCCCTTATACTGCATATGTTGCTTCTGGAAGCAACGGTACCGACACGGTGACTATTCAGAGGTTGTACGGCGTAGATATGGGGCACATTCTAACCGCTCATGACGGCGCATATACCCTCACCTCAATCAGTGACGGTCAAACCACCAACGTCGATAACGTCTGGCACTACACCATGCGAGATGCACTCTTCGATAACACCCTGCACCGCCTTGACGCTATCGAGAAGCTGAGCCACTTCTTCAGCAAGTACTCGTCTGATATTCATGAGGTGCGTACCATCATGGACGAGGCGCGTCGCAACTGGGAGCAGTACATCAATATTGACGACATGCAGGGTTCCTACGAGCGTCTTATTGCACTCATTGACCGCGTAGAACGCACCACGAAGAACCGCGTACAGGATATGCAGGTGCGACTGAACGAAGTCCACTCAATCCTCAACGAAACCGCTAACCGCATGTGTGACACTATGGAATCCGTGAAGTGCGTTACCGTGCCGACCGAATGGGTAAATATCACCTGGAAGGACACGGGCTACAGCTACAGCAAGCAAAAGAATCAGGTTATCCCCGTCAATGCAGGTATTACCCTCCGCTGGGGCGGCAACGAATACCTGAACTTCTTCGTGAACCGCGCAACCACCACCCGCGCCCACGTAACCGACATCAACACCGGCGAAGAAGTAGGCTATATTGCGGCGAACGCTACCGATAACCTGTACCTCCTCTACAAGAACGACCCGAAGAAGCATCGTATCTACCAGGTAATGCCCATCAGCGCTGGAACCATTGAAGACACGAAGGCATATGTGGAACGTAACGACAAGTTGCTTGCTCTATTCAATCAGTGCGTGGAGTCAGTCAGGGCAAAGTTTAAGCAGATTGATATTGAAAGCATCAACCGTGTAGCTAAAGACACCCTCAAGCTAGACACTACCGAATGGCACCGCTACACTATGGTGACCGCAAACGAAGCACTCACCGACATTATCATTGACATGAAGCGGGTCGAGAACTATAAGAAGGCACTAGAGGAGTGCACCTCGGAATGGTTGAGTAAGTTCCGACAGGAAGCAGACGTGGCACTTGCCAACGTGTAACCCGTTAAATACTTAAAATAGGCACCCCGTAAGGCACATCTTGCGGGGTGCCTACCCTATTGTGCTACCATAACGAGTCGCCTACCAGCGGTCACTCCAAATGTTATTGCACTCACAGAAACACCCCAAGGTTGATATACTCCAAATAATGCCCTACAATAAATACGAGCCCAACCAAACCCGAACGCACGACAACACAAGGGGAACTTGGAATCACAAGGGCATTAAGGAAATAACGTAAAGATTCAGGAGAAAAACCTTGAACGAAAACACCCCCAAGACTAAGAAGCAGAAGCTCCGCACCTTCGGTGCCGCCGCCGCAGTACCGCTAGTACTAGCAGGTGCAAGCGCGGGCGCAATCATCACCACCGCAAACGCCGCAGATAACACGTCTGCAACAGCGGCGGCAACCACCAACCAGGAACGAACCGAGAAGGCTGTAACCACCACCCTTGCAAACTTCAAGGGTAAGGCACCGTCTGAAACTGTCCAGAACTACGTACACTGGACTTTCAACGACTCTGACCTACCCAAGTACAGCAACTCTTCACGCACCACTTACACGGTAAATGTTGCTGACCTTGCAGGTGTGGCTATCAAGCCTGATACTCTACTCATTGGTGCTGGTGCCACCAATGCTGATGCTGACACCCTAGACCTACCGCTTTACGCCGATGATGCGGGGTCTGAAGCTCGTCAAGGTAATCTGCCCCTTGGTAGCGGTACCGAATCTACTACTATCCGCGCAAATGCTGACGGTACTATCACCATTCCCCGCAATGATGATTCTACTCAGCGCCTTACTTTCCTTTACTCTGTAGAGAAGGCTGACGGTAGCGGCACTGTGACTCAGCGCATCACTTTCAACCCGACCCTGCCGACCGTCCAGCAGGGTGCTGTTGCCGCTACCACCACTATTGGTCAGCTTGGCACCACTAACACCAACCCGACCGAAGTTAAGGTCAATGAGTCTGGTGACGTGACCTTCACCTACACTAACAACTCGCAGATTACGGCAACTACCGCCCCCGGTTCCACCTCTGACGGTACGATTCGCCTGTCCATGACTCGCGACGGTAAGGATGTTGAGCTGGAATCTGTCGAAATTAAGCCTGGTGAGACTAAGACCATTTCGGTTCAGAATGTGAAGGCATCTGATACTGCCGGTGAGATTACCGGCTCCGAGTTTAAGGTGACCGAAAAGGTGCCTGGTTGTAGCGCACCTATTTCCGTTACACCTTCTGACCACCTTGCGGCATCCCCTATTAACTTGGGTGACGTGAACGCTGGCAGTTCTGTTGCAAACTTTACAAAGCTTTTCTTTGGTGAGGGCAAGACCCGCACAGCACCCATCCTTCCCGCAGGTGCCAGTGTTGAAACCTACCCCGCGAAGACCTCCGCTAGTGATTACCTATCCACAGGTGGCAACGGTGGCCTGGCGGCTGTCACCAATGGCAACTGGCGTGCTGAATCTGAGACTAGCCGTTGCTCTTGGATTAGCGAGACGACCCATAACTACGACTACACTGTATACGTGAAGCCTGTAGAGGTTGCTGAGCCTGCCCCCACCCCTACACCTGAGCCTACCCCGAGTGAAACTCCGGCACCTACTCCGTCTGAGTCTACCCCTCCGGCACCGATTGTAGAGCCTACCCCTGTGCCTACTTCGACTACTCCGGTGGTTACTCCTGAGCCTTCGGCTCCTGTGACCCCGGCACCTACCCCGAGTGAGCCTGTTGTAACTCCTTCTACTGAACCGACTCCTTCCGAGAGCCCGGTACCTGTCCCGTCTGAGTCTACCCCTCCGGCACCTACTCAGGAAGCTACTACTCCGGCTCCTTCGGTAACTCCGTCTGAGCCTTCCGTTGAGAAGCCTTCTGAGCCTGCTGTGGTGAAGCCTTCCGAGCCGGGTAAGCCGGTTCAGGCTAAGACTGGTCATGAGTCTCAGCCTGACGGTGCGCTAATCGCCCTCATTGCAGGTCTTGCCGCTCTTGCTGGTGGTAGTGTCTTCCTTCTGAAGAAGGCACGCGCTAACCGCGATAAGAAGAACGCAGGTGCTACTGGTGAGTCCACCCCGGCGGATTCTGAGGCTACTGAAGCTGTAGAGTCTGAGTCTGCCGTTGAGTCTACCGTTGAGACTACTGCTGATTCTGTTTCAGATAGTGGCTCTGATTCATCTGACGGCGGCTCCGAGTAACATATATACTCTACTTAGCTTCTAAAGTTAGCTAAGTGATTTAATATAGTGAGCCCCATCTTTACTGTCCGCCTTGTGTGGTGGTTGTAGAGGTGGGGCTCACTATTTTTGGGTAGATGACGGTTTACTATGCTTATTGGGTGCGCCGCCTGTTGCTTGTTTTCAATATCCGGCGTGGGTGACTGTTTCGGTGTGCCAGTTAGCTATATGACCATATAAGAGCGGGGTGCTATATGTGCCCTATTTTGGAAGTATTCGTAAGCACCTTATCATGCAACATTCACTTAGTGTTCATGGCTTGGGGTGCGTGTTCCTCGGGAGGGGTTTAAGGATGGTGGATTTACTGTAATGAGTCAGGTATACCATATTAATAATGAAGGGCGAAGCCTTAAATGTGATGACACTAGCGGCAGGTGCCCCTATAAGGATAAGCCGCACGGTAAGATGTCTTACACTAATGCTGTGGCTGAGGTTATTGCCCATGAGAAGGATAGGAAGAGGAAGGAAAAGCAAAAGGCGCGCCGTAGGCACAACCGTGGCCAGCAACGTAAACATAACCGCAACCCGCACCGTACCCCCGGTGGTGTTAGTACGCTGACTAGTGCGAAGAATATTGCTTCTACCCCGTTGAAGCCGGGTGATAAGAAAGTTGTTGGAGCGAATGGTAAAGTGTATATTCTTCCGCCCTTGAAAGAGCGTCCCCTTCTCACTGAAGAGGACTACCTGCTAGAGCTAGAGAAACAGAGGATTTTCCTTGACAGGGCGAAGAGGATTACTGATAGGGATGAACGTATTGCCAACAGGAAAACCCCTGCGGGTATCCGTAAGAAGCTAGAACAAGAACTGGAAGCTGAACGTCGAGCCGCCGAAAAGCTAGGCGTACCCTGGGATGTGCCACACGTTAGGGCTCTATGGGAAGCCAGGAAGCAAACAGCTAAGAAACACGGAACAACAGCGCACTGGCCTCGCCTAACTAAAGGTCAAAGGCAGATTACAGCTGACCAGATGAGCCCCGAAAGCTTGAAGAAGTTTGACGAGCATGTGAAGAACATTAATTTTGGTAAGCTCAACCCGAGTAAACACGTTCACGAGAAGCTTGCTGAGGGTAAGCTTGCAGGTCTTGATGCGGAAGATATTTTTGCAACAATTGAAAATTATAAGCCGAGCACATACTCAGTTACCCAGCACATTGGAAGTAACCGACAGTCTGGCAGGTCTATCAGCATCACTTCCGACACTTACTCGCGCGTGATTGCCCCGGAGAAAGGTGCCACCCCTGTTCCATGTAACCTTAATCTAGTTATTTCACTAGATGAGCCGCATAAGGACAGTATCATCACCGCCTATTGGAGTCCTGTAGGTCGTAAACCGCAAGCTAAGGGTATCAGGTTCCGTGACCGCTGGCTGAAGGTAACATAGAAGAGTAGTAAGTGGCACAATAGGCGCAGACAAGATATACTGTAACCATGTTTAAGAATCATCCTCTAAATACGTTCCCTGTAGCTACTATCAAGTACAGTAATAGGGGCACAGGTAGGCACTGCTTCGTTGTATTGCCTCGCGTGCATGTGAATATGGCGGCTGAGAATGACTCTTCACCCTTGAGTGTGGCGGTTGCCGCATCAAACGGCGGCGCAACTTTGGATGTGCAGTGCATGTGGCTTAGTGAACTCGACGGACTATATGAGTACATGGAAGACATTACGCACGATTTGGAAGATGCCCCGTCGTGGCGTGTTATCCTGATGGATGATGACGACCTGGAAACCGCTTCTTCTATCTTGTCAGCTAACTCTGTAGAGGAAGCTGAAAACCGCCTCCTCACGACTTACGTTCGAGCGATTAGGGTTTTTGATGGTGAACTTATCGAAGTGCCCACCAGTGAAGAGAGTGAGCTGTGGCTACCCGGCGGCGGATTTGCAGAGTAACCTTCAGGATGCTATACTGTTACCTGTAACAGCTTTTAGTCTCAACTTCTTGATTCAAGATGTCGGCAAGCATCATTGATTTATTGGATTTGACTCCCTGTAAGTTTGTTGCTATAGTTGATTACGAGCTTGCAAGCCGTGAGGTTTCCAAGGCTATAATACCTTTCTATTTGAGTTTTGAATGAACTCAGTAGGTGGGGGTACCTTCAACCAAGCCCTCACCTACTATTGGGATGTGGTGTAATTGGCAACACGACGGATTCTGAATCCGTTATTCTAGGTTCGAGCCCTAGTGTCCCAGCGTGACTAGCCCAAGGTGGCTGGCTTCAACTTCAACTTGAAGGTCAAGTTAGTATTTTGACTTGCACTATGATTGCTGATATGATAAACTATGTAACATGAATACTCTATGGGGTATGGTGTAATCGGCAACACCCCGGATTTTGGTTCCGGCATTTCAGGTTCGAGTCCTGATACCCCAGCTGACCTAATCAACCAATTCAGGTTTTATACAAGAAAAATTCGTTGGCTTTTACTGCAATGTTGGTTAGGTTTTAGGATAGGTGGCAGAGTGGACTAATGCACCAGTCTTGAAAACTGGCAGTCGAAAGACTCGCGGGTTCAAATCCCGCCCTATCCGCTCCCGAACGGCGTAAGCTGTGAGGGATGGCGACTGACTTACCCCGTATCACCTCTTGGTGGTGCGGGGTTTGTTGGTTTCATCTGCGTTTGTGTTGGGTTAGTGTTTCCTGTTGGGGTGTGCTAAAATTGTTTTCATACAGTTTTTCTCACAACTCTTGGAAGGAGTCGCCTACTATGTCGAACCCGGCACATGGCGCTATTCACCCCTTTACTATTCCTGATTACCCTAAGCTTACTTCCCTTGAGGCGGCTTGGGTTGATTTCTTCACTTATCGTGGCTTGAGTGCTGACGCTATCGGTGAGTCTCTGTGTGGTAGCCGTAATATTGGTACTATTCGTAATCGTATGGATGGTAATGCTGGTAGGCGTGCTGTTCGTAAGCTTATGGAGACTCGTAAGAATGGTTATGAGGCTTCTATTGCGCCTGCCTATCCGTATACGTTGGATGTGCGCCGTCCTGATGACCCTACCCGTCAGGAATTTCTTTCTGCTGGTATTGATTCCGAGGTTGGTGTTGATACTGGTCTTGTGTGGGATGGTGCTTGGTCTACTGAAGAGGATAAGTACTTTACGTGGCTTCTGGCTAAGTATGGTGCTTTGAATAACATTGTGGTTAAGAATGATATTACGGTTTACTATGCTTTGTATACGCCGCGTCCTTACACTACCGTGTATAGGCGAACTAGTGTAGGTCGTTTCCGTGAGAAGGTTCTTGAGCTGATGGATAATGCTGAGGCTCTGAATAACCCGCCTGCTTGCCCTTATGCGTTCTCTTACACGGATTATGTGGCACACGGTATGTCTCGTGGTGAGCCTCGACCGGATTCTCGCCTGTTTACTCATACTCAGGAGTATGGTGTTTGGTCTGTTCGCCCGAAGGTTCAGGCTTCTGCCCGTGACCTTATTGGTTCTCTGTATCTTCAGGGTGGTTCTCGTGAGAGTTTGACTAACTTGTACGAGTCGCATGGTGATTCTGTGGCGATTGGTAACACGGCGCGTCATGAGATTTACACCGTGACTAAGAAGCTACTTGATAGCTACTTTGCAGGTGGCGTGAAGCGTTCTGCGGCTATTCAGGGTACGATTCTCACCCCGTACAGTGCCGCTAATACTACCCCCTCTAGCCGCCTCTGTGGTTCTCAACTGTACGGTCATGAGCGCCCTGTTATCGTGTTCAATGGTGTAGATGGTGAACAGCACACCACCTACCCTTGGGTGAATATTAACATGGTCAGCTCTAAGAACCGCGCATCTGAAATTGAGTACATTGCGCACCTGCTGGCAACCTATCCCCAGCGTGACGTTGTAACCTATGTGGCACTCTACACGCCCCGCAAGAACCTAATCGGATTCACTGACCTTCTCTCATACAATGCAAGCCGTGTTATGCGCACCTATAAGACTAGCTCAAAGTGCCCGTATGAGGTTCCGTTCGAGGCTGTATATGACCCGTCTATCGGTCGTGTACGCCGCTACAGTGAACTGGACGAGATTCAGGTGACCGCCGGTGGCACCACCCCTGACGTGTACCCTGTAGTTATCGGTGGCACGGAACATGCCGCACACGTGACTAGTGGCGAGTACGCACAGCAGGTCATTGAATACGACAATGAACCTGAATCTACCGTACAGGTGTGGGAGCCTACCCATGAGGTACCCACGTCTGACGAGCCGCCCTACATGGCTAATGTCGGGCCTGAACCCCCCCCGGCTATTAAGCCTGAGCCTGCCGAACCTGTGTACACTATCGAGGACTTCTCGAATGATACTGGTGTCCCCGTATTTAAGATTCTAACTAGGGGATACGTGACCTACTACAGGGATAATAGGTTTAAGGCTTCCTTCGAGGATACTGCCCGTTTCTTTGACATGGAACCTATGGAAGCGGCAAAGATTATGATGGGGCACTTTAATAATGATGAAGATACCCGCCGTTTCTACCCGTTTGAGCGTGTAGCATCTATGCTTGGTCTACCCCACGATACCGGTATTGATATGTTGCTCAATATTGCTGACTGGGGCAACTCTAACAACAGCCGTTGGCTCGCCGGTCAAGAGTACAATGCTGGGACTCTTGCTAAGGTGGCGGCAGACAAGATGAAGCACCTTGAATTTGATGAGTTCGCGAAGCGTGCAGGCTGTTCTTCAAGTAAGCTTGCATGGTTCATTGCGCAACCCTAACCAGGTGACCATACTATAAACAGCAGGTCAGCACCTACTACATTCTGGGTAGGTGCTGACCTTGTTAGTTTTTGTTCAACTTTTCTTCCTGCTATAGGTTTTCTGTAATATAAAATAGAACACCCCCTCCGTGGTGGATACATTACCAAGGCAATGAATAAATATAAAAACCTGTCTTGGTGCCCCACAGGAGAAAAAGGGGAGAATTGGAGAATATAATATGGCAGGTCTACACACTAGCTACCGTCTCGCACCCTACCCTGGTGTAGGTAAGTGTGTCGCAAAGACTATCGCTTGCCCCGTCGGTGGCGCACAGCAACACCTGTACAATGATTATCTCTCGGATGAGGCGAAGCAAGCCCTAGCAGAGGGTCGCTCGCTCACCAAGGCACAGATGCTTGAAGCTATCCAGAAGGCTAAGGCAACCCCTGGTTCACGTCTTCAGCTTCTTGCCGCATCATATGCACAGCATAACATGATGATGCACGGCTACCTACTAAACTCTGTTGGCGCTAGTCACGAGAAGCTAAAGAACACGGCTTCACAGCTAAGTGGCATTCGTGACCGCATGAAGAAGATTACCACCGAGAGGGTTGGCGAGAGTGACCTAAGTCAAAACCTTGTCGATAAGTATGGCGCAGAAGAGGGTAAGGAAAAGTTCACGGAGCTTGTAACCAACCCTGAGCTTCAAAAGCAAGCTGACGCTCACAAGTCTGTACTTAGCGAGTATGCACGCCGCTACGATATGCAGACCAACAGCAACCCCATCAACAACAAGGTAGAACGCGACAAGGATGGGAAGAAAATTCAAGATGGAGAAAGCGATAAGTGGATTGCCCGCGCAATGGGTAACACAGCAAAGGAAGCTGACCTCAAGCTTCAACGTGAAGAGCTTCTAGCCGCTGGCGAGTCCATCCCCGATTCTCTACTTGCGCCCGAATTTAAGTGGGGCGAAGGTATGCAGAAGAAGATGGAAGGCGCTGTCTTCATTCCCAATACTAGTGTTAAGGGTAAGGTTGAGGTCGGCTCAGGTGCCAATAAGCGCATTGAGGAGCGTGACGTTAGCTTTAAGGAACTAGCGAAGCGCAAAGAGTTCCTCGACCAACAGAAGGCCAATAAGGAATCAACTCAGAATCGCCTCGCAATGATGCTGGCTGTCAGCACCAATGACCGTATCCGCAACGGTGAAGCACTGGGTGATACTATCACGCTGACCGCTCATGGTCGCCAAGTTACAGCGAAGATTGACTACGCTGTACCGAATCCGGAGGAGATTGAGAAGCTACCCGTTGAGTTGCAGGAGAAGATTACTATCCCTAATTCTCCAACTCTGACTGTATCCGGCTTGCGTGCCGCCCTAGAAGACGGGCGCATCACCCAAGAGGAATTTAATGCTCTAACGAACCCGAGTAACGAGCTGAATATCATTAGTATGCGCGACATAAAAGCCGCCGCTAAGAAGAACAGCTTGAAGCTTCCAGACCCAGACCCGAATAAATCTCCGAACAACGCTAAGCACATGGCGCAGGAGATGAATAAGGTTCTCACAAACTACGCAGAAACTGTCGAAACCTTTGAGGAAGAGACAGGCCACAGCGTTGCTCAGGAAGAGAGCTGGGTCAAGGAAAGTGTTAAGGCAGTTAAGGATGGTATTGCTGAGGAGTACAATACCCCTAATCTGAACTTCATTGCGGGTGCTGAAGACCGTGGTGCAGGAACTAGTATTGTTCAGTCTACTAGGCACAATATTATTAGCGCCGCCGCACAGGAACAGGTTCTTGGCCCCGAGGCATTTGCCGCTCTCGTTAAGGATTACGGCAAGGCTAAGGCTAAAGTTGATGTCAATGAGATGAAGAAACACCTCACGCCTGAGCAGTTCGACCTTTGCACGGGTTATGGCGTTAAGATTTCTGACGTTAAAGATCCGAAGCTAGTCGCTAAGGAGAAGAAGCAGGCTGAGCAGGCCGCCGCTAAGAAGCAACGTGAGGCTGACCGCAAGAAGGCGGCTACCGAGAAGCGTCGTGAGGCTGAACGCAAGAAGCGTGCCGCCGCCGCTGAGAAGAGGAAAGCCGCTACCGCCAAGAAGCGTGAAGCTGAGGCGGCTAAGAAGCGTGCCGCCGCAGAGCGTAAGAAGGCGGCAACCGCCGCTAAGAAGGCTACCGCTACTAAGGCGGCGGCTCCAAAGGCTACGGCAACCAAGACTGCCGCACCGAAGGCGGCTCCAGCTAAGAAGGCTACAGCTCCGAAGGCTACCGCCGCTAAGCCAGCCGCAACCAAGGCTACCGCACCGAAGGCACCTGCGGCACCGAAGGCTGAGACTCCCGCTTCGTAGTTAGGTGAATATTGAGTTATAGTGCCCCTGGCCTCTTGCGTGTTGCTAATTTCGCTTGAGGTTGGGGGCGCTATAGTGTTTTCATATAACCCGAAACATTAAGGAGATTTTACCTTGTCTACCAACCCCACCCCTGATTACCTTGAGATTGGTCAGTCTGTCGAAGTTGATGGTTACGTCATGACTCGCACGCCCGAGGGTACGTTCCTCACCCCTGCTACGGAGGTTTATGACCCGCAGGTGATTCTTGAGGTTTACCGTGATTTGGGCGAGATGGATAGTCCGCTTGATTTGATTGACTTGCCGGATATTAGTGCTCTTGTGCCGTTTGATGGTTTCCCGGATAGGGTTACTGATTTGCCTGAGCCTGTGACTCGTAATAGGGAGCTGAGGTCTGCCTATGAGGGTGAAGGTTTGCCGATGGATAACGTTCAGGCGCAGATGATTGCTTCTGACTTGGCTAGGTGTGGCGCTGGTACTATTCCACCTAACGAGTATGGTGGCGATTACACTACTGTGTATTCGCATGTCCCGACGTATGACGGTTCTGACGTTGAGATTCGTGCACTGATTTTCCGTTCGGTTCCCGGTGACCCGACTATCAGCGACCGTGGCGCTCTTGCATGTTGGGTTACTTCCACGCCTTCACTTGATACTCTTCAGTATGTGCTGGAGTATGAGCAGGACGGTACGACTCTGGACTCTGCGTATGATGTCATTGATGACTATGTAGATATGGAGTCTGCGGTTAAGGTTTTCTCTGTTTACATCCCTGACAGTGCAAACGCTACTGATGAGCAGGAAGAGCAGTTTGAGAACCTTATTGCTGAGGTTGCTGTCCAGTGGCTTGAGCCTTCCCCTGAGATGATTGATACTAGGGCTGGTCTTGAGGAGATTCTGCGTAAGATTGAGCGTGAAGAGAAGCGCGCTAACAAGAAGTAAACAACTGATTGTTTAGTTTTATATGGTAAACGTTGAGGGCACCCTGCCTTACCTGTTTAGGTGGCGGGGTGCCCTCTTGCTGTTTTTAGTTAGTGTAATCTTCGGCGGGGAATATGTCGATGGTTTTGCATCCTTGCCTGTCGTAGTAGTCGATAATGTTTTTGACCATTCGAGCTAGTGCTTCGTGTAGTTCTTCTTCATTGTCGGTGGTGACTACTTCAATTTTTTGTACGTCTTCGTCTTCGATGGGGGGGTCGTGGAAGACTGTTCGCTGTTCTACGTCTGCTAGTTCCAGGTAGTATACGGTGGTCTTATGCTTTCCGTCAGCGGTGATGGTCATGTAGCTTGTTGATTCGATATTGGTTACGGGTTCCATGCTTTCCTCTGGTCATGTTTTATGCGGGTCTATAAAGCTGATTATAGCTTATTTTACCTCATGTTTCAGCTATGGTTCACATGTTAGGTGCTTCCGGTCATGCTCGACTATTTGGCGGGGGTACACCTTTCCTTCCTTGTTCTGTTTGTGCATATTTTTTCTTTACTTCTTTATGGTTGTTCCGTGAAGGAGTTTTTGTCGTGATTATGCATATTTCCCCACCAACAGAGGAGCATGACTCAAGGCTTATGCCTTGCAGTTCGCCTCTGCGTTGCCCTTATAGGAATAATCAGGATGCGGGTACCGCTGGTATGCCTTTGGTTCATGGTGATAAGTCGTTCATTGAGTCAGCGATTAAACATGCGGCTAGGAAAGATGCTGAGATTTCGGCGGCATTGAGTGAGCAGATACGCAACCTTGAGCTTGGTGTGGCTTCAGATTTGACTAGCCCTGAGTTTAAAGAGTGGGTGAAGCAGAAACTATGGGAGAAGGCACACCCTAATATTCGTGAGCTTGACGGTTTCGGGTTTGCTACTGATGACGAGTGGGCACCTTGGGCTGGTAATACTGATATGACCCCTTATTACTCTACGGAAGAGGAACGGCAGGCTGTTCGTGAGAAGTATGAGCACGCTAGTAGTGAGTGGGTTAGGAAGAAGATTCAGCTTGAAAGCCGCCCACAGCTGATTACTGTGAACTATGGTGATGGGGTTGAGTGTTATAACCTTGACTATCTGACTCATAGTAGGGCGGGTGTTATTCCTGGAACGTCGCCACGTGACGCGAGCACACATAATAGCTACCTGTTTACGACGGATAGTAGGCTTAAATCGGCTGGTAAAGATGTTCAGCTTGACCCGAATCAGTCGAACTTGTTTATTGCAACGTATGAGACTAACCCTAACCGTTTGACTAATTCAAAGTTTGAACCGAATCATGAGTCTCTGCGTGGTCTAAAGGTTGAACCTATTCAAGCATATAGTGGTGCCCGAACCTACTACACGCCACTACCCGGTGATGTGACCAAAGGTGAAGATGGAGAGTTCCATTTTAACCCCAACATGCCTAACATACTCCAAGACGCACCAACAGCACCCGCACCTGAAGCCCGCAAAGAAGACGGCTCCGTGTGGGCACCGCGCCGTGCGGCTGGGTATACCGTGGAAGGTAGCGCTTACCGTTCAGGTGCTTTTGAGTTGTCAGGGGGTCGCCTAAATCGTGAACAGAACACTATCACCACTGATTTGATGCGAATCAACGACCAGAACGGCGAATATACACGCACCGAGCACGTGTATGAGCCGGTTTTTAACCGTAACGCTAATGTGCTCAATATCCGCAATAGTGTAGAAGCAAAAACATTTGCAGAACGTTTTATCCACTACGACGAAGCAGAAGACACGTACAGTATCAGCTGGGAAAAACTTAAAGAAGCCGGTATCGACATGCTAGTGTTTGACGAGTGCAAAGAAGGCTGGGATGTGGTTAGTGGTGGTGGTGGTCAGCGTGGCTTCGCATGGTCAGGTCTTGACCACTCGACCCAATCATACATACTGAGTGGTGACATTGTATGCGGCTGGGTTAGGTATGATGTTGGGCTAAGGTACGCACCCTATACTGGCTCACGTGGCGGAGGGCACTAAAGTGTTGATTCCGGCTATAGTTCAAATGTGGGGATTATTCCCCGCGTAACATGTTTATTACTGATAACACCCTGCTTGTTTTGGGGTGTTATTGGTGCCTTATAAATAGGATGTGATGTAATGGCTAAAACTCATGTGTCACTATCAGGTCAGGTTGTTACCTGTGGCGCGGATAAGAGGGCGTGCCCACGTGGTAGTTCGGCACCTCACTTCGATAGCCCTGCTGAGGGTAAAGCGTGGCTTGAGCAGATGAGTAAAGAAAAGAATATCTACAATAAGCAAGCCGGTGTTTTTGGTGCCGAAAACCTTTCCCCTGAACTTCTTACAGCTCTGGGCGTTACGGATTGGGGTAGGTACCTAGCTGACCCTGAGAGGTACCCTAACCCTATTACGGGAAAGGTGGGTGCTGTATCCGAAGAGGAAGCTGTCGCCGCCGAAGTGGGCGGAAAAGCCTCAGCACCGGAAGAGCCTAAACCTGAGAAGCCTAAGAGGAAGCCTCGAAAGAAGAAGGAAGAGGAACCACAAGAGAAGGTAGAAGAACCGGCTGTAGAAGAAGTGAAGGAACAGGAACCTACCCCTGAGCCTGAACCCGCCCCGGAGCCCGTGCCAGAACCAAAGCCTGCCCCCGAATCAACACCGGAACCAGAGCCTACACCAGAACCAGAAAAAGCACCCGAACCCACTAAGGATTCGGAGCCTACTAAGGCAAAGGTAGAGGAAAAGCAAACAGTAAAGGAACCACCCAAAGAGGAAGAGGAACCCCAGAAGCCTAAATTTACCGTATACCGCGAACCAACGGCACGTGAAAGGTCTATAGAAGACCTGCAAGCACATGGATACGATGAAACTTTCATCTACAGGCATAAGCAGGAAGAATACCTAGAAGGGGCTATCGAGAAACTTAAAGCAGGAAAAACCCCATCAAAGCTTGAGAAGCGTGCAATTAAAGACGTTGCCACAGCCATAACTGTTACTCAACAGTATTTTGGCGGCTCCACGAAGAGCTTTGAAGAACGTATGAATATTGCCACAATGCAGGTAATGAACTATAAGCAGGGCGGGCAAGAAGGTATAGACCAGATTATTGCACGCACGTTTGATGCTTCAGAGCGTGGTCAAGATTTCAGTGCTTGCCTCAATAAGGTGTACCCCGTCTTTGGTGAGCGTGAGATGGAGCAGGCAATGCAGGACTTCCCAGAGCTCAAGAACGTCCCTGAAGGTGAGCGTGCTAAATACGCATTTGCTGAATATGCGAACATTGTCAGTAAGGAAGCATATGAGTCATCTGGTAAGCGTGCCCTTGACCCGCCTATGCTACCAGAATATGACTATTTCAATCATATAATTAAGGGGAAAGTAGGCAAAGCAAAGGAGCCTAAAGGTGTATCCAATGAGGATACCCAAGCGTACATTGAAGGAAGCAATCAACGCTGGAAAGATGCCCTCAAGAAGCCTGGCACTTACATCATGCTTGGACATTCAGATACCGAAGTGTACAGGGTTGCCAAGAAAGGGGAATACGGTGCAGGTAGGTGGATTGTAAACAGCCGTAACCAAGTTGTTGCTGAAATTGACGTACACGGTGACATTGCACAACGCGGTCTTGGCAAGGTTGATTTCACGAATGGTGCCCGCATCTTCAAATCAGCAGATGAACTGAAGAAGTATGCGTCTGTAGCGGCAACCTCGTTCGATAAGGGTGCCCCTTATTCAACAGATGCCGGTACACTGAGCAAGTATGAAACTAGCGGCAATAAAGGGTTCCAACGGGCTAAAAAACTCCTCTACATGCAAGAGAATTATAACACTGAGGTTGGTAAGCGCAATGAGATGCGTCAAGCTTTCACAGCGCACACTATCAACGATGACCCGGAAGACGTTTTCAACAAGCTAAGTAAGTTCGGGATGAAAGCACCAGAAGGGTACAATGGGCTAAACCCCAATATCCTTGTGGGTCATAACACGGCGTTTGTTCGTAAGCAAATCAATGATGGTAAGCTGGCATACAACCCTGAAACTAAAGAGCTCTATGTGCCAGCTGGTAAGAAGCCTCTAGAGAAGATGAAAGTCCACACAGACTTGCCTACCGCTACAGGTGTTAAGGATGTCATGGAAGCTACTTCCATCGCGAACGCCGCTACTAGGGCGTTTATGCGCAACGAGACACGTGACACCGCTCTTTCCCGCGCGTCTTCCTACCTAAATGACCGCCACAACCCTGCGTCTCACCGACGCGCAAACTGGGGTTATGAAGGATTGCCGCCCGTCAAACCTTCAGGTGGCGCTACCGGGCAGGTGGTATACAAAGCTACCCCTGATAGCAACATGAAGCATGAAGCTTGGGTTATTGTTGATGCCAAGAAGAAGCTTATGGTGAAGATTCCACAGGATGCGGGCGTTATTTCACGTAATCAGACGAAAGACCCTTCACAGGTCGATATGCCGGTCAGTGAGTACGCTCTTACAGCTATCCAGAACAGGTACGCGGTTAAGGATAGTTCCCTCGAGTTCGCTACCTTGGATGATGTTACAGCTGATGGTGAGGAGCTTCGCCTATGGTAGTTCTTCTATAAAATATTGATTTCGGGTTGTTAGGCCGGGCATGTGTGCATCATGTCCGGCCCAACTGTTATGATTGATGCATGGATATTCAATATGATACGTTCCGAACGTATAAGGTACTTACCCCCTCCTATTGGGAGAGTCTAGCACAACGCTCGCCGGGCCTTAATGTGGTTGGGGAGAGCCTTAAAGTAAAGTATAACAATGTAGACCCTAATAGGGTTTCTAAGCCGCATGATGCTTTGGCTTTGGCGGCTCAGGATTTGTGTAAAGTCATGTCTAAATTTAATCTGCCGCCTACATCGCTTGAGGTTTACGCCTATGTTTGCGGCCTATTGGAACCCCCGTTTTAGGAGCATATTTTGAGGAAACGTACCCGAAACCCGAAAGCTAACGCCATTCTTTTCCCTGAACCGCCCACTAGCGAAGCACAGTACTTGTGCGGTATCCCTGTTGCGTATGTCCGTAATGTGGGTAGCGCCCTTGGTGTGACGGTTAAGGGTGTGCATGTTTGGCTTATTCCGTCAGGTGATATTAAGCCTGGTCATGTGGTGGTGCCTCGTGACCCTGAGAAGGCACCTGCCGATGTGTATAGGCTAACTTCTTCACAGCCTATTTTTGCGCCGTTCTATGATTTTATTGAGAAGCTTGTTGTTCGCAATGAGGATGGGTTGCCCACCCCTAAGCGTATTCGTAAGAAGTTTGTAGACGATTTCGCTTCTAGTACTTTCGACTGGCTATCTAATGCGGTGCAGGATGAAGATACACAGTATCAGAATCTACTTGAGAGTGCTGATTTGAAGACAGTCGGCAAGCTGATGATGTACTGCGTTTCTTTCTTCTATGATGTTCCTGTTGATGCTCTGGGTTACACTGTTGATGAGTATAAGTATCAGACTGATTCCACAATTATTGATGTTATGGAAGCTGTCTTACATGAAGACCTAGAGGACGACACGGCAGGGAAACCTGTAGAGTAGAACATGGCACCTATTGCGGTGATGCAACTCACATGTATGCTGGGTTGTATCACCGCTCTTTCTTGTGCTATACTTTATGTGCACATGTGAATAACGGGATGTAGCTCAGCTTGGTTTAGAGTACTCGCTTTGGGAGCGAGGGGTCGCAGGTTCAAATCCTGTCATCCCGACTTATAATAGTCGATAGTTTGCCTTTGATGGTGAATGGTTCTATCGCCTCACAAAAGGGGGGTGCCACAATCTATAGTGCCCCCCCTTTTTCATGCCTCCTGCCTGGATTCGATATATTCGCCGCTGAAAGATTGGCGGGGGTTGCCTTGTCACCCACATGCTATGTATAGTTGATTTAGGCGCAATAATTACCCTAGTCAGCTAGGGGTTGCCGCCGCAATTACCTCAATTCCCCCAACAAGGAGAACATACATACAATGAAGAGCCCGAACCGCTCTAAGAAGAAGACCTTTATCGCTGGTGCTGGTCTGGCACTGATGATTCCTTCCACCTTCGCTGGTGCCGCTAATGCGCTGACTGCTTCGGATGCTAAGCCGCAGGATTATAAGGGTGCTATTTCAGCTGAAGAGTACAGTAAGAGCACCTATGACATTCCTGTTGATTACTCGGCTCTAGATGCTATTGCTAAGGCCGCGCAGGATAAGGGTGTCAAGGTCACCAATGGCGAGACTAAGACCATTGTCGCCGCCAACCATGCTGATGGACTCAAGAAGGCTGAGGAAGCAAAGAAGGAAGCCGCCTCTCAGGTTGAAACCCTCAAGAAGGCTGTAGCTACTATCGAGCAGAACAAGCAGGCGGAAGCTAAGGCGAAGGCTGACGCTGATGCCGCCGCTAAGGTAGCTAAGGAAGCTGAGGCAGTCAAGGCTGAGAACGTCAAGATTACCGAAGAGAACAAGGCGATTACCGCCGAGAATGAGAAGATTAAGGCTGAGAACGAAGCCGCTAAGAAGGACGCGGATGCTAAGAACGCCGCCGCTCTCAAGGCATATAATGAGGCTAAGGCGGCTCAGGATAAGCTGAAGGCTGAGCAGGTCACCAATGCGAACCCGAACAAGGCTATCGTGGACGCTAAGAACCTTGCAGTCGAACAGCCTTTTGATGTTGTTGATAATGCCAACACTCTAGTAAGCATCAATGGTGCCGCTCCGCAGGATAACCTGGTTGAGCGTTCCGACTTCCCCGATAACTGGTCTTCCGAGAACACTTACCGTTTCACGAACCTGGACGGCAACAAGCCTAACTTGTCGCTGGTGTACAAGGATGCGGCTGTTGATAAGGCGACTGGTAAGAAGCTGACCGCTCAGGTTGATGTTGTTCGCTTTGTAAGCAACCCCACGGGTGCACCGTATGCTAATGGTTCGCCTAAGTGGAGCAACATGATTGATGTCCACTCTTCTTTCACGGACATTATCTCGTTCCAGAAGATTTACAACCTGGAGCTGAAGGTCACCCTCACCTATTCTGACACGGGTGCCGCATACGAGAAGCAGTTCTACCTAACCCCTGGTTCTTTGAACGCACAGCAGACTCAGGGTGCTACCGCCGCTAACCGTTACGAGTTCACTGCACCTGGCAACGGTGTTATTGCTACGTTCCTGAACACTGAGTCCCGCATCAGCCCTGAAGCTCAGTCCCTACAGGGTACTTCCGCTTCCATGCCTGGCACTGAGCATGTTGGCTTCTACATTCGTCAGGGCTCCAACCAGGGTGGTGTCGTCTTTGACGAGACGAACGATGCTCTGAAGTACCTGGGTGTCACCTACCTTGTGAACAATGGTGCATCTATCTATGTTGGTACTACCGGTAACCCTGGTGTTCCTGGTGATGATGGTGTTTCGGGTGACCCGAAGAGCGTTGCTGATTCGGATTACTCACCGGACACTATTGATGCTTCTTACAACCACCTGATGCTGTCGGCTAACACTGTTGCACCGACGCTGAAAGACCCGGTGAAGCCGAAGCCTATCACCCCGGAAGAGAAGCCCCTGAAGCCTCTCAAGCCTCTCAAACAGGTTCCTACTGTTCCCGAGGTGAAGAAGCCTGACCTGAAGCCTGTGCCCGAGGTGAAGCTGAACAAGGTCACCATTAAGGTTGCTAACGTTGCGCCTGAGAAGACTGTTGCTAACGAGGATGTTGTTATCCCCGCTGGTAATGACCTGCCTACTCAGACTGTTACTGGCAACACTGGTAGCAAGGCACCTGAGCAGTTCTCCATCACTGACCTGGTAGAGTACGGCAAGGACGCGGACGGTAACTGGCGTGCCCTTGTGTCTATCACTAAGGACTCTCTGAAGGTAGTAGACGCAGACGGTAAGGACGTTACCGCTAAGTTCGACATTCAGGTTGAAGAGGGCAAGCTCATCTCTGGTACCGGCACCGACTTTGATGGTCATGTCGCAGATGTGGTGACCGCTACCGCTAAGAACCCGCAGGAGCTTGGCGCTAACAAGACCTACAGCCTGAAGGTTGAGTCTAAGTCCCTGAATGACTTCAAGGCAGACGAGATGCGTGACCTGGGTATCGTGACGGTCAATAACACCCCGATTGTTACCTCTATCCACCGCGTGAAGGAAGTTGTTGGTCAGGTCAATAAGGAACTGACCACCCCCGCTGAGGACATCAAGGCAGGCGCTACCCTCCGCTGGAAGGCACAGGCTAAGAACAACTCCGGCGCTGACATGGAGAAGGCAGTCATCTCTGAGTTCCCCGACAGTGCACAGTTTGACGTGAAGAGCGTGAAGTTCCTCAACACCAATAACCGTGGCACCGTAAACGGCAACGTTTGGGAAATTGGTGCACTGAAGGCTGGCGAGACGGTCGAGTTTGAGGTTGAAGTAACCCTGAAGAGTGACCTGGACATGAACCGTGTCTACTCCGAGGGCATCCTGAACACTATTATGCTGACGAACAACCCGTCCCCGTCTGACCCGACCCCGACCACCCCGCCCGAGAAGTGCCAGGTGAACACCACGGTTGGCGAGGACACTGACGGTTGTGACGCTACCGTTACGAAGCTAGTTCCGCCTCCGGCTACACCTGAGACACCTGAGTCTCCGAAGCCGTCTGAGCCTGCTAAGCCGGAACACCCTAAGACCATTGAGAAGGCTACCGCTGAGACTGGTGAGACTGGTTACGCGGGTGCTGGACTTAACCCGGCTGTCGCGGGTGGTATCGGAATCCTTGGTCTTGCCACCGCTAGTGGCATTGTTGTAGGTATCCGCCGCCGCAAGAATGACACTGAGTAGTTTTAGGGTTACCTAATCTACTATAGGTTGAGTTATTGGAGCCCCTGTGAGGTTTTAGCCTCATGGGGGTTTCCTTTATGTCTGCAATATGTGCTATACTGTTTTTGGTTGTTGTTTTGACTACCGACCATGTTAAGTATCTTCTTGTTGGAGGTATTGGTTACGGTAGGGTCTGCAACCCCCGCTTGAGTTTTCTGTCGGTGTTGTATTCGCGCCCTCATGATTTGGTGGGCTGGTTCCTTTGGCTGGTGGTTCGGTCTTAGGTGCTGGTTTACCTTATCGGGTGTGTCTGTGAGGAGTAATGACCTTAGCTATCCGATGGTGCTTGCCTGTAGCTGGATGAAATACCCCCTTGACGTGATTATTAAGGGGGTATTTCTAGTTGTGCTGGTTTTTAGTTGGTGCTTTTCTGCTATGTTTTTTGTGGTTAAGTTTTTAGCCGCCGACTAAGGTGAGTTCCAGCTTATATTTTAGGTTGGGGTTGGTTACGGTGGGGTGACTTAGCTCAAAAATTAGGCAGATTCACTGTTGCTGTTACCATTTGACGCTACCTGTATTTGAGTCAGCTTTTTCTGGTGAGATATTGAAGGGGTACTATCTTGCCTTATTGCTCTGACTTGTGGGTATCGTTTTTTGGTTTTCAGGGTGGGTTTGCCCAGTTTTTGTTATTGGGTAAGGAAGTCCCTGCTGTATGATGTTTAATCACACGGCAGGGACTTCCTTAGTTATATTTAGTTACTTGGGGTTGGTGTTGGTACAGGGGTTGCTCCCCCCTTTGCGTAGGCACCATGATTGGCTTGCTTGATGTGTAGCACTAGAATGTCTTTACCTGTATATACGGCGTTAGGTTCGTACTTGGAGAAGCCTTGGATTCGGGTGCTATCGTTGTTGTTCAGTGCTTGCCATGCAGAGTTTGAGCTGATGGGGCGAGGGCCATTAGCCTTGATGTCTGCTTCATTACCCTTAATTTGAGCGGCTACGATAGCGTACTCAGGGTTACCGGGCTGTACGTCGTCAATAATAACAACTTCGGCGTACTTAGACTGGTCAAGCACCCCGTTTGCTTCACGGCTTTCTGCTGGCTGAATATCGTAAGTTCGCTTCGGAATGACAACACTATTTCCAGAGATGACAGGGGAGCCGTCTAGCGTCTTGAGCTGACTCTCAAGCTTTGACTTGTCATCATTGGTTGCATTGGTTGCATTATGCTCAGGGTTGGGTGTAACTACCGGCTGGTCGCCGGTCACTACGGTAACTGAGCCAGGTGTAGGGTCAGATTTCACTACGCCGGTCATACCTGTTGCGTAGTCGTTACCTTCAGCGGCAGACTTAGTTGCCTTATCGGTGTGTGTTGCTTCAGGGGTTGCGGTCACCGTCGGGCTTGGGGTAGCGTTGGTTGCGGTTGCTGTTGCGGTGGGTGTGTTTGTTGCGTTAGTGTTTTCAGTTGTTCCACCGCAGGCGGTTAGGGTTAGTGCTAGTGCGGCTAGGGTTAGAGGGGCTATTTTCTTCAAGGTTCACTCCATAGTGTTTATATGTAATCTGTCACCTATACTATAGTTGTTTGTCCTGATATGCAAATCATTTCGCCATATGGTTTAATATTTTAAGTAATGTTTTTATAGTTTTATGTTTTTAAGGAGAGTCCGCCGTGAAGGATAAACGGCCTGACCTATACGACTTGTACGAAGGTGATTACGATAAATCTGCGGCTGAGGTGCGTGGCACCAAGGGCTTGATTACTCGCCGCCAGGCGGTTGTTGGTGGCGCTCTTGGTCTTGCCGCCGTTGGTCTTGGCGCTTATGGTTTTTTCCGCCCGCAGGTTGGTTCTGATGGGGTTATTCGTGTTCCTTATACTGTTCAGAATAGGGGCGCTACCCCTGTTGCTACGGCTGATTCTGGTGAGCCTGTATATCAGCCTCCTAAAGATGATGTAGGGGATAAGATGCCTGTTTTGGACGATAATACTCTTTATGCCCCGAAGCCGGAGGTTGAAGTTCGTGCCGCCGTGTGTGAGGTTGATGCTTCTAAGGTGACGGGTGATATTCCTGCTAATCTTCCGGCTTTTGGTTGGTCTATTCCTAGTCAGGGTATTTCTGCTTCTTTGTCTGCTTCTGGTTCGGCTAGTGGCAGGATGGTGCTTCCTATTACTGCTGATGGTTCTGGTATTTGGTATAGTAAATCCAACCCTATTACGGCTTCTGAAGGTTCCACTATCCTTGCTGGGCATGTGAATAGGCGTAGCTACTATTTGTCGCCGTGGGGGTACCTGCATAGGCTTTCGGGGTGTGAGCGGCTATTCCTAACTGATGGTAAGGGTAATGTAACTCAGTGGCACGTGACGGACATGTTTACTGTCCCGCAGGATAAGCTTACTGAGGTTCAGGGCATGTGGGATAAGACGGGTGACAGGTCGCTGTGGTTGGTGACTTGTTCAGGTCAGCAGGTCGGTTCTGATGGTGCAACCGGCGGTAATACATTTGGTTTTAACTATAGGTATAATCTTGTTGTTAGGTGTGCACCTAGCACCTAATTTGACACACCCGACATGATGTGCCATAATTGCTTATAAAGATATTCATGACTCCAGCTTGAAAGGAAGGCTAACATGCCGCTACTACCTGAAACCCCTATTGTCCACGATAAGGACATTTGGGAACTGCTACCCGAAAACATGTGGGAAAACATCTTCCTGGCACAGGGCTTCAGCTCGCGTGTGGATACTGCTATTGGTCACCAGCTGGATAGTGAAGACATGAAAAAGTACGCCAGTGAAGAGGCGGCTTACGAGTACTGCGATAACCAGAACTACGACATTATCAAGTCCAATACCGCCGCTATCCTTGAAATGATTGGTAAGGGCGACCCCCTCCGTGAAGCATACGCCCAGACCGTCGCACAGGTATACACCCGCGCGGCAATTACCGGATACTTCTACGAGGGTGGACTCGGCGGCGGCGGCGGATTCAGCTTCGGGCCTATCAGCACCCCCGACCTTGTTCTTCTTGAAATTGGTCTTCTTGATGTCACAGGTGATGAGAAAACGTTCCAGGATGTCCTCAACACTAGCTTGCGTGAATATCAGCGCGTAGTTGATATGCATAAGGGTAGGAACAAGGAAGCCCGTGTTAATCGCTACTACTGGGATAAGGTTCTTAACCTTATTGCCGATGAGCTTGACCTTGAGGCTTCTACCTGGACTATTAAACTCAACTCGTAATTACCTGAAGGGGTAACATTGTTTAAGAAGATTCTAGAAGCTATCCGTAAACCTAAGAACACCCCAGAAGCACCAGCCGGTGCCAGTAAAGACCCGAAACCCGTATCAGATGTGCCCCTCATTGAAGGTGGCGCAAATCAGGTGGACACCCGCGCCATTAGGCTCAACACCCTAGACGTTGCCCGCACCCAAACGCGAGGCACAAGCGTAGGTGGAGCCACACTGATTGACCCCATCAAATTTTAAACACCTAAACAAAGGAAACACCCATGAGTGAACATGTGGAAGATGAGAAGTTGGTAACTAGTCAGAATACCGTCGAGACGGAAGAAGCTACGGAAACTAGTGAAGTAACCGAAGAGCCGGAAACCGCTCCTGATGAAAACGATGCAGAGAGCACCAGTGAAGAGAGTAAGATTATCCGATTCTCTACTCTGACCCTTTATTTCGTCTCGATTCTAATTGGCGTAAACATGGGTGCCAGTATTCCGAGCAAGACACATGCGATGCCTGAGTGGTACCACATTCTAGGCGGAGCTGTTATCCTCTTCGGACTCCTGAAGTGGCTGACCCGCGACTCTGATTTTGAAGGACTTGCAAAACTTCATGCACCCCTGGTCGTACCCTCAGCTTTCGTTGCTTCTTCTTTGATTGTCCTTGTAACTGGAAGTACCGAAGTAGCAACCATGATTGCACTCATTGCTGGACTACTTCTACTAGCCACCACACTAGTAGCCTGCGGCACAATTCTTGTGGTTTGCAAGCGACACGATAAGGTTCTTCGTGAGTGCGAGGAAGTGCTGAAGAACAGCAAGTAACCTTGCCCCTTGACAGGCGGCTATGATTAGCTATATAATGTCAAGGTACGCGACTGTAGCTTAATGGTAAAGCCCCGGTCTTCCAAACCGGTTATGCGGGTTCGATTCCCGTCAGTCGCTCGAACTAGACCCGATTGTTCTTGATTTTACGGTTGGTTCTAGCTTGTGATATATTATATTCACAGAGTTCACGATATTTCGTGATTTTTTGGTGCCGTGCCAGAGCGGTTTAATGGGGCTCCCTGCTAAGGAGTTAGCGGCTTTATCGTCGCTCGTGGGTTCAAATCCCACCGGTACCGCTCTCATTTATATAGGGTCGCTTTTACCGGTACGACCCGCAATAAGGCGCAAGCTTGGAGACGTTCAAGCTTGCGCCTTATTGTTTTGCTTATGCTTTTGTAGCTAGGTTCGCCATGTATTGCAGTATTGCACCTGCGGCTAGTATAAGGGCTGGCCCGAGCATGTCGCCGCGCCTCATGCCGTCTGATGCGGCTAGTAGTGCTGTTACACTGAAGGTTGCGTATATTCCTAGTAGCATTTGCCTGTATGTTTCCTCAGCATTGAGGGTTCCCCATAGGGTTATTATTAGTGCTGTGAGCCCTATTAGGGGTATGGTGGGGTTCATTAGTTCTATGGTGCACCATGTGGCTGTTGCGGCGTGTATGAGGGTTGCTAGGATTGCTACAGCTTTTTCTTTGGTGGTTAGTTCTAGGGTGTTTTCTATTGTTGGTTCTTCACTCATTGTTTGTGTTGGTTATTGTTTGTTGCGGGTAAATATTTTCACTTTTAATTTTACGTGTCATGCTTGACTTTTGGCTAATTATGGTATAGCTGGTGAGTGTGATATAATAGTTGAACTAGATATTTGCGGTCTTTAGACCTGACAGATTATTCGCCCCTGAAACTAAGCTGGTAGAATGGTCTAAGTTAATAAAAACAGTTATACACAGAGATTTTGAAAGTATAGGATACCCTACATTGGCTAATTTTCTTGAGCATCTGCTACGTGCTGGTGAGAAGCGTGAAGTTCGACGAGCTAAGGCACTCATTGGGCAGATTAACGCGCTTGAATTTGTTTATGAAGAAATGACTGACGAAGAGCTGGCGGCACAGACCCCAGAGTTTAAGGAACGCATTAAATCTGGTGAAAGCTTGGACGTTCTTATTCCCGAGGCTTTTGCTGTGATTCGTGAAGTAGCACGCCGTGTTCTTGGTAAGAGGCATTATGATGTACAGCTAGAGGGCGGCATCGCCTTGCATTATGGTCAGGTTGCCGAGATGAAGACTGGTGAAGGTAAAGCCGTCACGGTAGATACCCCTATCCCTACCCCTACGGGCGCTAAGCTTGCAGGGGCTATCCGTGTTGGTGATACCGTGTATGCTGGCAATGGTGACCTTACTGTTATTGCTGGTGTTTTCCCACAGGGTGCACAGGACGTTTACGCTCTAGTTTTGGATGATTTGCGTACCGTCAGGTGTAACCTACAGCACCGCTGGGATATTGCGCCTCGAATGTCTAGTACCGTGTATGAGACTGTTGAAACTGGTGATATTCTGCGTAAGTTGAAGTCTGGTCAGCAGGTGTTTATTCCGCGTAATGGTTGCACCCTTAATAATGATACGGCTCTAGCGACACACCCTAGCGAAACGGTCAAGAAGACTGATAATGGTCTTCTTGCTGTCACTGATTTTGAGGGTACCACTAGGGTAGTGAATGACTCTTCTAACTACATGTACCTTGGCTCTTCTACCTATGTTCGAGATAATCGTTCCCCGTTGGAGCCACTACTCCGTTCAGGTGTTATTGTCACTTACCGCGATAAGCGTAATCATGCGGTGAAGCACTTCTTTGTGAATCTTGACAAAGCGCCTTCGGTGAAGCTTGAATCGGGTAACCTCGCTGACATTCTAACCGATACTGCCGCCCCTTCTTTTGGTGACCCGGCTAATACTGTAGCACCTGCGAAGTATCAAGCTGAGAACTTTATCCAGATGACTTCCAAGCCCCTTGGTGCTACGGGTCTACGTGTAGGTTATGCGCTTAACCAGGGTAATGCTGAAACAATTGCTTGGTATGCGCGCACCCTGGGTTACTCTGCAACCATTAAAGATGTTGAAGGGCTAGGATTCTTCCCCTACACCGTACAGATTGACACTGCACCTAGCGGCAATGTAGAAGTTACAGCAGTCCTTGACCTTGGGTTCCAGGAAGAGCAGGTATGCTTCACGGTCACTCACCCTTCACACCTTTTCCTAGCGGGTGACCATGTAGTTACTCACAACACGCTAACCGCTGTTGCCCCGATGTACTTGAACGCGCTTACTGGCAAGGGTGCACACTTGGTTACCACCAATGATTACCTTGCACGTGAGCAGGAACAGCAGATGGGACTCATCTATTCTTTCCTTGGTCTAACTCATGGTGCTCTTCAGGAGTCTATGAGTCCCGAGGAAAGGCGGGATATTTACAGTCGAGATATTGTTTACGGTACGAATAACCAGTTTGGTTTTGATTACCTGCGAGATAACCTCGCATATTCTCCGGATGACCGTGTTCAGCGTGAGTTGAACTACGTCATTATTGATGAGCTTGACTCGATTCTTCTTGATGAAGCTACAACACCTCTAATTATTTCCGCACCGGCTCAGGACGCTAAGGAAACTGAGGCGTGGTTCACCAATGCCGCCGCGCTCATGCCGCTACTGAAGCGTGATGAGCATTATACGGTAGATGAGAAGAAGAAGGTAGTGGATTTCACAGATGAAGGTCTGGATATGATTATCGACTACTTCGGAACTACGGATAAGGTTCTTTTCGGTACCCATAGTGAAATTTTGACGTTCCTGCGTTCCGCCCTGCAAGCTGAGACTCTTTACCATAACCGTAAAGATTACATTATTCAGGGTGGCGAAATTATGATTGTTGATGAGCACACAGGACGCGCGATGGAAGGTCGCCGCTACAACGATGGACTACACCAGGCGCTTGAGGCTAAGGAACGTCGTAACGGTCACCTAGAAGTTCAAATCAAGCCTGAGAACCCTACATCAGCTACTATTACCTTGCAGAACTTCTTCCGCCTCTACGATAAAATGTCTGGCATGACGGGTACAGCCGCATCTGAAGCCGCTGAGCTTGCTGATACCTACGGTTTGACGGTTAGGACTATCCCGCCCAATAAGCCGAAACAGCGCATTGATGAACAAGATGAGCTCTACCTCACAGAGCAGGACAAGATGGATGCGGTAGTTACTGAAATCTTGGACATTCGACAGCGCGCGCTAGAGGAAGCAGAAGATGGTGAAGAGCCGCTAATCCAGCCCATTCTTATTGGTACAACTAGTGTTGCCGCATCTGAGAAGCTTTCCCGTAAGCTGGCTAAGGCTGGTATCGTCCATAACGTTCTTAATGCTAAGCATATTGAGAAGGAAGCGCACATTATCGCTCAGGCTGGTAAGCTTGGCGCGGTCACGGTTTCAACCAATATGGCTGGTCGTGGCACCGACATTCTTCTTGGTGGTAATGCTGAGATGATGGTTGCTGAACAGCTGGCTATCATGGGTCTTAGTATTGAGCATACGCCTGCCGCTTATGAGGAACAGTACAAGGTTCTTCTTCCTCAGATGGAGGAAAAGATTTCAGTTGAAGCTGAGAAGGTGCGCGCCGCTGGTGGCCTGTATGTGATGGGTACCGCTAGGCACGACTCACGCCGTATTGATAATCAGCTTATCGGTCGTTCTGGTCGTCAGGGCGACCCCGGTCGAAGTAAGTTCTTCCTTTCACTAGAAGATGAATTGTTCAGGTTCCATGCCTCACGTTCGACACTTATCCTAGCTCGCCTGTTCGAGTCTTACGGTTCGCCTATTAAGGGTAAACAGCTCACTAAGGCTATTGAGCGTGCGCAGGGTGCCGTTGATGGTATGCACCGCACCTCAAGGAAGCAAACTCTAGAGTATGATGATGTTCTGAACGGTCAGCGTAAAAAGCTTTATGAAGACCGAACAGAAATCTTGCTCAGTGATGATGAAATGGCGGCTGACCTGGCAGTTAATTTCATTACTTCTAGCGTCCACACCACTGTTGAGGGTTGGATTACTGAGAATGGTGACCACCTGGACGATTGGGATTTGCCAGCCCTATGGAAGCATCTTCGCGAGGAGCTGGAATGGGTTCCCACGATTACCCCTAAAGACCTGCTCTCTGAGTATCCTACTAGCACAGAACTAACGCAGAGCGTGCTTGTTGATGAGTTGGTGGCGGCGGCTAAGGTGCATTGGGATTCTCTACTGGAAGCCAATAGTGTTTGGCGCACTTACGCTCGTTCAATTATTCTTGGTGCGATTGACCAAGAGTGGATTGGGCACCTTGCAGATTTGGGTTACCTTAAAGAGGGTATTGGTCTAAGGTCTTATGCGCAGAAAGACCCTAAGATTGAGTATCGTCTAGAGTCTGCTGACATGTTTAATCAGATGACTGGTGAACTAATCCCTAAGCGCGTTACTCAGGAGCTTCTAAAGTCCCATATTTAACTGAATTTTGACCCTAGCGATATGTTGTGTTATGATTGTTTTACACGATTTAATGATGTACGACCAATATTAAGGACACAACACATGCTAGACGCATTTTTCGTCCTCGAAGTGGGCGGCAACGGATACGGTGAAACCACCGAAGAAATTGCTACCCGCTTCGAGGAACTTCTTTCTCAGAATAAGACTCTAACCCTCGCACTGGAAGACATTTCCACGGGCGGCTGGTTCCGTTGCTACGCTGACATTGTAGACGAAGACCATCGCACTGTAGATGACCACCTCTATTTCACGCTCAAGGCATACGACGTAGAAGCTTGCGCGTACATGTCTTACTTGAAGGCACTACAGGCTAATGGTGAAACGGCATACCTGAAGTTCAGCACTAACAACACCTCTAAGGATGCGCATAGTGACCTTACCTGGAACTTCACCGTTTCCTTTGAGTTGGTCAATATCGACAATAGGGTTGCGAATGATTAAAAGCAAAATTAGCCATATTGTAAACCTAGCCCTCGAATACTTTAAGGCTCGGGGCACAAAACAGGCAACAGCTAAAGCAACCACCAATACCGCACCCAACCCGACACGCGCTCTAGCGCGCTCTGCTGGACATTTCAATCACAAGTAAGGATAACTAATGCTTTTCAACGAAGAACCTACCACCACTAATACCCCCGTTTCCGCCGTAGAACCGACCTACGGTGTGGACTTTATGCGCGGATTTATGCTGATGTCGCTACCCTGCGCCTTTGTTTGGGGTCTAGTAGCTTTTGGCATCACTAACCTGCCCCTATAACAACTACCCCTAGAACCACAAGCACCATGAACTACATTACTGCCCACGAAATTACGAAGCCTATTTTCTGGATTATCATCTTTGGCTTCCTTGGCTTGGTGTGCGCCTCATTTACGGCTATTCAGCTGGGTATCATCACAGATATTGGGCGCTTCTTCAAGAGGAAGCCTTCTTTGAAGTATGACTCAATCCGAACAGACGAAAAGGCCCTATGGACTTTCGCCATTCTAGCCTTCTGCTTCCTTAGCGCTACCGGATACCTGATTTGGACTGAACACAATAGCCGCTCCGTGTCCGTATCCGAAGGAATCACCACTAGCACCCGCGTAGACGAGGAACAGATGCGTAATTGGCGCAGTGAAGATAAGGGGGTCGATTTGATTTATTCTTACACCGACCCGTCTGGCATCCCTGTATTTAAGGACTTTAGCGACCCATCACATGAGGTTTACCGGAAGTGTACCCTTATCTTCACTGATACTAAGCGTCAGGAGGGTTTGGTTTTCTTTGACCGTGAAGTTCAAATGAAGGTCACGCCTCGATGTTCCAATACTACTGTTGATGGTTCATTGGTTCCTATCACCTCTGCAACCGCAAACCCTGCCCCTAAGCCCACCCCTTCTAAAGGTACTACTAAGCCTACCCCCACCCCGTCTACTACCCCTTCTAAGCGCTCCACGCCCTCTGTGAGCTACGTTCGCTAGTTGCTATAGGCACCTTGTGGGTATTGGAGACATTGTGGGCTCTGAGGTTTAGGGAATATATAAAGTATGCCCCTGACTGTCAAGCAACATTTGATGTTGCCAGTCAGGGGCTCTTTTGCATCCTATTTTCACCCTATTGTAAATATTAAAGATAACGAGATACCTTGGAGGAAAAGATAGTATGGCGTGGCACATATCCCCAAACGGCGACATTAACAGCTGTGTGGGAACAGACGGTCCCAACGGTTGCCTGTATAAAAATAATAAGGATGTGGAGCACTTCGACACCTACAGTAAAGCTGTAGAAGCAAAAGAAAAAAGGATTAGCAAGCTTTACAAAGAACAGCTACGAGCAGAACGGGCGGAGCTAACTAAAGAACAGACTCTACTTATTCCAGCCAGTGACTCACACCGGTACGTTGCTGATTCACAGATGAGGCAAAAGTATGCGTCGATTAACGATAAATATAAACTTTCACGCTACTATGCACCTGATGGGGTGACGGCTGAGGTTAGTGCCCCCCGTGAAGGTAGTAACGCTACACCTGTGACTCTTTGGGTGCGGGCTGACAGTGGGTTTGCTACCCGTAAGGCGGCAGTGAGTGACCCCGGTTCTGGTTCAACTGTTCCAGCTAATAGGAACAAGGCAGATGCCCTACTGAAGAAGCATAGGGATTCTGTACAGAACGCGCACACGGACATTGCTGTAATTGCCGCCGATGAGAAGTACCCGCCTATTAAACATATGCAAGCTCATCAACAGCAGTACCTTGATAGGTTGGCGGCTGTTGGTGAAGATAGGTACTTGGAGTATGTAGATGCGGGTCGTGAGTCGGTTAAGGTTAGTCAGAACCTTGCTCTTAGTCGTCATACGGGGCTTATTATGAAGAGGCTCATGACAGGCGAGGTGAAGGCGGACGGGGCACCTACAACGGTGGATTCTGAGGATTATCAGAAGCTTCTTATTGAAACCCCGATTGTATTGCAGAGGCACCCTAGGTTCATGGATTGGGTAGCTTCTACTGGTCACCCTACTAATAATGGTGCGCCTGCGCCTGCTCGTGACGCTGAACAGCTTGAAGAGATGCTTAATGCTTGTGCTGGCACTCCTGATGCTGATGGTAATGTTCTGGTGTTCAATGATAAGTTCTCGAATATTGATAATGCGGTGTATAACCCGCAGGATTTGCTGAAGGTTGCGCCTGCTGAGATTCCTGAAAAGACTATCGCTGAAGTTATTGCCGCGCAGACTAGCTCTAGTGACCCTGAGTTGAAGGAAGACTTGAAGGCTTTCAAGTTTAATGACACGGTAGGCTGTGGGTATATGACTATCACGGCTCAGAACCAGAGGCGTAAGTATGCGGAAAGCTTCTATGAGCATTACTCTAACCCCGCCTACCATAATCTAGGGTCGTATCAAGGGTTGAATAAGGTGCGGCAAGGCGACATTATAAGGCGACCCTCAAGTAGTGACCCTACAAGGAATAATTACGCTGTGGTTCTAGATGCAACCCCTGAAGGTGTTCTTTATCAGAGTTTCCCCTCATATAGTAAATACGATTTGCCTGTCCTGTCCGACGCAGATAGGGCGCTTGCCTTGTATAAAGCTGGTGCTCGACGTACTGAAACACCTACAGGATTCACAGCTTATCATGGCGTAGATACTACCGATGGGGTAGTGGATGAAGGGTGGTACGCTTGGTAAAGCTTGTGCATAACCTTACAGTTTCCTGAATACTTTTTCAACCTTCCTGATATGTTTACAGAATAGAGGGCAGGGGTAAAGTGTACCATGCACTAAAGCCCCTGCCTTCCATACTGCCAAATTTCAATGCACCCCGACTAAGAGGGTTAGAAGGAGAATAAAGGAAACTTGACAGCTAAAACGCCTCGAAAGAAAGCCACTCAAACTATCTTTGCGTCTACCATACTTGCCGCAACCGTTGCCAGTACACTAGCACCCGCTATTGCTACTGGTGAACAGGATAATGGTAAAGCAAAGACTGTTACAGCTGGCTCAACAATTACCGTTTCTGAGAATGAAACCATTAAGAACAATGCTGATACTCATGTAGATGGGGATACAGTAACTACTGAAGCCGCTCCTACCCTACAGGGCGCGGTTGATGTGAAGAATATTAAGGTTGCTCTTGCTGAAACCCCTGAAGAGGGTGCAAAGAAGGGTGGCGCTACCGTCGGTTGGGGTGCTAAAGCCCAAGCAGATGATAAGCAGAACCTAACCGGCGCACAAGATGAAACACTAGCCAGCGGGACACCAACCCTAGCAGTTGTGCCGCTAACCACTAAGAGTGGTTGGAAGCCCGGCTGGGGCATACTTGGGCAGGACGTGTCCAACCACCAGCCAAACATCAACTGGAAAGCTCAATACGCCGGTGGTAGCCGCTTCTCATGGATGAAAACAAGTGAAGGCACCACTTATGTAGACCCTACATTCTCAGGTCACTACAGGGGGGCGCGAGAAGCTGGACTAGTCACTGGTGGCTACCACTTCGCGCTACCGTCTCAATCGTCAGGTCGTACACAGGCTGAGATTTTCATCAAGAATGGTGGCGGCTGGACGGCGGACGGCAAGACCCTGCCTGGTATGCTTGACCTTGAGTATAACCCCTACCCGTCATTGGGTAATACATGCTTTGGAATGTCTCAGTCTCAGTTGAAGGCGTGGACGTGGGACTTCATGAATACGTATAAGGAGAAGACGGGTCGTTACCCGACTATTTATAGTACTACCGACTGGTGGAATACTTGTATGGGTGGCACGGGTGAGTTTAAGGCGGCTCCTCTTCATATTGCTAACTATTCTACTGGCCCTGGATATATGCCTGGTGGCTCAACCAGCTTCGACATCTGGCAATTCTCATCGGTAGCACCTTTCGCGGGCGATAGCAACGTGTTTAACGGTTCGCCGGCAGAGTTGGATAACTTTGTTCGCAACCCTAACTATGTATCTAAGTGGCAGAGTAACGGTAAGGTTTCTCCTGCTCCAACTGGCTTCCGTTCTGCTCGTGCTCCCGAGGCTCCCAAGCCTGCGCCTGTTGTTGATAATGGTGACCGTAACTTCGGCAATGGTGGCTTCATCAATATTCATAGTGGTATTGGTAGCTACTGGAACAAGAACCAGGAGCGTTACGGTACACCTATCGGTCGAGAGCTTGCACTACCTAACGGCTGGGCGCAAGACTTCACTAACGGTTACCGCATCCTTCACCGTAAGGACGGTAAGGGTGGTGCCGTATACCTGCGTGGCGCGATTGGTGACCTATGGGTAAAGAACGGCAATGAGTACGGCAAGTTTGGCTACCCGCTAACCGATGAATATTCATTCCGTGAATCTGCACAGCAAGATTTCGATAGCGGCAAGAAGCTGATTTGGTCAGAGAAGAACGGCGTGCATGTCATGACCAATTTCAAGCCTATTATCCAGAAGTGGTTTGACCTTGGCGACGTTCGTACCGTAGGCACCCCCATAACAGACGAAATCACGAACGGCGATACTGTCTACCAAGACTTCCGCACTAATGATGGTTCTAAGATTACCCGCATTAGCTGGAACACGCGAACCAATGCTGTTACCGTAACGAATATTAATGAGCTGAGCTCTAACGGCTTCATTATTAAGAATGGTATCCGTGAGTATCTGAATAGGATAGGCACCGATTATGGTGGTGCCGCCGGTAATGAGCGCACTATCGACGCTTTGCATGGCGTGTGGGAACAGGACTTTAAGAGTGGTCACCGCGTAGTCTACTCGTATGGTGCGCAGGGTAAGAGTGTTTGGACTCGCGGTGCAATTGGCGGCAAGTGGGTTCAATCTGGCGGTTCAGCAGGTACGTACCGTTACCCGACCGATGAAGAGAAGCTACGCGACGGCATCTACTACCAGGATTTCGCGTCAGGTCACCGTTTGGCTTGGACGGAACGCACGGGTACCCATGAGATTTGGATGCGGGGCGCTATCGGCGGCAAGTGGCTGACTAACCCGTCGTTCTATGGCGCGCCTGCTACTAATGAGATGTACCGTGGTAATGGTGTTGTAACGCAGGACTTTATTACTAATAACGGTCAGAATAATAAGATAGTGTGGACTGAGAAGACCGGCGCACACAACATTGACATTAACAGCGCTATCGCACGTAAGTGGTTGAGCTACGGTGAGATTGGTAAGAATAAGCTCGGCGTTCCTGTAAGCGAAGAGTACCATGTGAATGGTGGTCGCGCACAGGACTTCAAGAATGGCGACGACTACTACATTGTTGGTTGGGATGCTTCCACGAACCGCACGCACGTTATCCAGTTCAACAGCGAAGTAGGCAAGAAATGGGCGCGTGAAGGTCACTGGGATAAGCATGGCTTCCCGCAGAGTGACGTGGTAGGCGACCGTAACGCTACTACTCAGACATTCTCTAAGACTGGTCGTATTTCCACTATTGCGACAGGTACAGCTCATGGCTCCTCGGGGTTCCGTTCAGCTTTGGCGGCTGAGCCGGTTGCTGTACAGAACCATGATAAGCACAGCGACATTGTAAAGAGCGCGAAGAGCGGTCTAGGCGGCACCTATGTTTGGGGCGGCAAGACCTTCAAGAATTGGGACTGCTCAGGTTTCGTGTCGTGGGTTTACGCTCAGCACGGCATCAAGCTCACACCGTACACCTACAGCATGAAGAATGAACTGAAGCCCACCTCTACCCCTAAGCCGGGTGATATTGTCTTCCAGAACGGCTACAGCCACGTCGGTATCTACCTGGGTGACGGCAAGATGATTTCCGCACTCAACCCGTCTAGCGGCACCCTGATTCACCCCGTGAACTGGATGCCTGTTGATGGTTATTACACGGCGTTCTAAGCGGCATTTGACATTGCGTATCATGTGTGCTATGCTTAGTTCTGTGAGTCAGTCATGGCTCACATGTAAGTAATTATCCACAGCCCCCATTAGGGGGTATGCACTGGTGAAGAAACTAGTGGTACCCTGTGGGTCACACTTACGCATTGTCATACTATAACAGGGGCACACCTCATATTAACTCCTAGAACCTTCTGAGATGTGCCCCTGTTAGCCTGGTGATGTGGTCGAGATGGATAGGCGCAGGACTGCAAATCCTGATACACGGGTTCAAGTCCCGTCATCACCTCTTGTTTTTGCTCTGTAAGCGTGGACTTTGTGTTGATATTCTGCATGAAGTCCACGCTTACTGTTTTTATAATCTTGTGGCATATAGGGGTTTTGGGTTGATTTTTAGGGGTTTTTGCCTAGATTTTGCAAACCCATAAGAGTGTGTTATGATGGTTTCACACGGCTTCGGTTTCGAGGTCGTGATTCATATTCACTACAACTTGAATCCTTATTAGGAAGGAAACCTACTATAATGCCCATCACCC
>ERZ773018.55-NODE-55-length-76605-cov-6.615611_pt1 | contig 76605 bp, 63 predicted proteins | sample MGYA00580840_ERZ773018 | MGnify/ENA primary metagenome ERZ773018 (study PRJEB29015, sample SAMEA2738125) | human oral metagenome | biome: human oral; feature: human-associated habitat; material: saliva | place: China | collected 2256 ... | reverse complement strand
TCAGTTGAAGCTTTTGTCTCAGCAGCGTTGTGCTCAGTTTCTTCTGTATTATTTTCTCCAGTTCAATGAGAATCTATTGATTGATTTTGCTGTGAAGTTCAGGAATTAGAAGTATTTATATCTGTATTTGATGGATTATAAATTACTAGATCGAAGTTCATAACCGAGCTGTTCCCAAAAAAGTCTGTAATGATAAAGGAAAGTGGATATGTACCTGACTTGGTGATTGATCCAGATATGGTAGCTTCTCGATTTTTATCAGAGATTTCTTTCTTTTGTAATGTTAGTCCTTCTGGGAGATTTCCGATTGGTTCAAGAGATTTAATTTTGAGATTATCGGAACCAGTAAAGGTAATCTGAATTGGTTTATTTCTTTTTATTCTTTGCTGATTGATCTGTTGAAGAGAAGGAGGAGTTTGATCCTTTGTTGCTGCTTTTAATGCAAATGCTCTTGCTGCAACTCCTGTATAGTTTAGGGTTCAATCAACTCCTATGGTTAATGGAGCGGGGTTTTCTTGTGGGTTTAGAGGAGAATGTCTATTATTTGCACGATCAGAAAACCATCCTACAATATTCTCTCCATTTTGATCTTTTACATTCATATTGGCTGCGGATTGTAATTGAATTTCTAATTTACAGGTATCTGCGTTTGATGGGCTTCTTAGAAAATAAAAGTCATCACCTCCTATTATTCCTTTATTGTTGAAGACTTTACTCCCCGGCTCCATAATGATTGTAGCTTTTTGATTTTTATTATTATCCCAATATGTAGCTAAAAAACCATAATTACCAATATTATTGGTAGCGATGGTTCCCTTTTTTAGGATTACTTTTGAATGCTTTCATTCTCATGGAACAATGAGGATTCAGGAATCTGGAGCATTTTCTTTACTTCCATTATTTGTCAGTAGGGTATCTTCTGTTGTTAGTGATGAATTTTGTCCTAGTTTAGCTATGGTATAATTTTCAGTTAATGAAGAATCTTTTAAGAGATATTTAGTTCATCGTCAATAAATAGGGAATGACTTATTCTTAGTAAAATTTGAATTTATAATATTTATTTGAGTATTTTCGCTTCAATAGTCACTTATAATTCCCATTGTTGTATAATTTGCGGTGAAATTTGAATTTTTAATATCTAATCTTTTCCCATCGAAATTAGATAAGGTGATGATTCCTTGGCTATGTATTTCTGATAAACCGATATTACCACTAAATAAAGAATCTTCAACAATTGATGGTAGATTTTTGATAGGAGAATTTTCATTTAAATCACTCCCTATTTGAAATGCTACCCCATCATTACCAGCTTTATTATTAATAAATTGACATCATCTAATTTCAAAAGCATGACGGCGAATATCTATCCCCGGTGAATTCATAGCATAATTGTTCTTAAAAATAGAATTTTCTATAATAGGTTTTGTTTCATTAAGACCTCCAGCAATAAAAATTCCTCCACCATGGTAAAATCAACCTACAGATGTATTATTAAATAGAGAATCTTGTACTAATAGTTGTGTCCCTTGTGTTGCATAAATTGCTCCTCAGTGACCTTTATCAGCTCCAATATGAATAAATTGACTTCCTTGAATATGTAGTGATGAACCATCATTAGAAAGGATCCCTGCTCAATAATGGTTGCGTACAAGCATGTTTTTTATAAATGAATTCTTGAATATAAGTTTTCCATTGTTTATTATACTACTTTTATGAGCAATCACATCATGTATTCATTCATCAATTTTTCTTTCTACGTATGTTTCTGAGGGTAAAATGTTATTAAAATTTTGTTTCCAATCTGGTGCTTGTCCGTCAATAACAACTCCTGAAAAAGTAACATTAGTTCCTCACTGGATAGTGAATAATGTCCCTAAATAGGTTTTTGGACGTTTAATTTCAAATCAGTTTCCTTTCAAGATAATGTCTTTTTCAATCGATATTGATGAAAAACTATTTTCTGCTACATTTGTCATTTCATTTACTTCATCAATATCTTTTAATAGTTTTATGCTATCTCCAGCGCGTACTTCATTCGCAGAAAATGCTTCTTGCAATGTTGCATATGAGGTATTTGTTCTTTCGTTGATTGCGACAGGCTCTGCAGCATAGCTTAAACTTCAAAATAGTGAAGCAATTCCCAATAAAGTAAAAATTTTTTTTGTTACATTTAGCATAATATGTATTTTACTAAGTAAAGTACTTTATTGTATTTGTTTCTCTCACTTTTGTCAATTTTTTCAAAATTTTTTAATTTATTGGTATGAGGTCTTGAAAAACATTCTTGGATTTTTACACTCTAGTTTAGTTTTATTTTGAAATATTTGTCTCATGCTTCTCATTTGAGATATTCATATAACCTCAAAGGTAAAGGATCAACTTATAGAGATGATTCGTTCTTTTGTTCAAAGTCAACCAGAAGAAAAAAATCTGATTTTTTTGGGAGATTTTGTGTATCATTTTAGTTATGATAGAAGTGCTTTACTTGCGCTTTTTGAGCTTTTTTTGGAGTTTTATGGTCAAGGAAAGAATTTGTATATTCTTGCGGGGAATCATGATTGGTTAGGAAATTCCTTTGTTTTTGAGGAAGGAAAGCAGGTTTTTGATTTGTTGCAAAAGACGAACGGAGAATGAAGTCAGAATTGAAATCTTTTTTTTATTACTGAGCCAGAGTTGAAAGAGATAGAAGGAAAAAAGGTTTTGTTTTTGCCGTATTGTTTGGATTTTGATGAGAAGAAATATCCAGAATATGAGTCTGGAAGGTCTATTTTGACCGATGCACTCTTGCAGTCAAAGGAAAAAGGAGAGCTTATGTCTTGAAAGATCAATCAACTTGTGCAGGGATTTTGTAAGAAATATCCTGATTTAATGCTTATTCATCATTATTACACCAATAAAGAGCAATTTCCTGGATATCGTGCGAGTTTTAGTTATAAGGATGTTGCGCTTTCTGAGCACTTTCTTGATATGCCTGGACTTAAGATGATTTCGGGACATCTTCATGCACCTTTTGTCTACAAGAATTATTTGTGTGTGGGAAGTCTCTGGGCTACAAGTTCTCTAGAAAACAATCAAATTAAGGGGCTATGGAGTTTGCAAGATGGGAAATTGAATTTTTATGGGCAGCAGGTGGTAAACTATCTTCAACTTGATGGGGAGAAAAAGGTCGAAAAGTCTGATTTTGATCTTTTATATCAAGAGATCTCTGATCAATTAAGAAATAATCTGGCTTCTTCAAATATCTTTTTGCTTGATAAGTTTGAAAATCCTTCTCTTGAGCTTAAGAAAACAGTCGTTTCATTGAAAGTAGCACAGTTGGACTATGAGAAGATTTCAGATAATATCGATGATGAGTTGAGGATGAGTTTGTCTGATTTTAGACTTAAAAAATCGACACAAAAGGTCGATGATCTCTTGCAAAAATTGCAAAGACCAGAAGAAGATGCTTTACAAACTTTTGGAGGCTGGAAGGAACTTCTCAAGTCGTATTTGCAGACACAATATGAGGAGGATTATCCGAAATATGAGCAGATTTTGAGAGATTTGAAGATTTTGTAAAAAGTCTTGATATTTTTTTTGACTTTGTTATAATCTCTCTTGTCAGTTTTAAGATCCTCTGTAAAGGCAGAGAAAATAGGAGAATTTCCCTATCTGACGATTTGCTTATGGCAAAATACGAAAAAAAAGGTAAAGAAGGTGGCAAGAAAGGTGCTAACCGTACTGGCAAGTCGAATCCTGATCACCGTAATAATGGCGAAGATGTTTCTAAGGAATCTCATCGTACTGGTACTCAGAGGTATGGAGGTCATAAGTCTGGAGTGAATCCTGCGAAAAAGAAGTAACCTTCTTCGTTGATAGTCAAGATTTATAGAACTCATAAATCTTGACTATTTTTTTATTTGTCCTATTGTAGATGAAAATCTATATAAAAACTCCTCTTCTGGATAATTCTCAAACAGTTCCTCATATGGTAGAACATTGTTTGAGGAGATCCTTATCCCTAAATCCTCAATGGTTTTTTGAAAAAAAGCTTCCTTATCAGCAATGGATTCAAGGTGAATGGACTTATATTATTTGTGATCAGCAAATTGATTCAGAAGATCTGATTAAAGAAATAAAGATGCCATTAGTTAAGCAAGTATATCTTACAGAAAAAACTCCTTTTAAAGAGGAACTTATGTGAGTTTCTCGATGAAGTCAGGTTTTTGAAGCGATGTTACAAAAAATAGTAGATCCGAAAATTGTTCTTAATTCTTGGAAAGGAAAAAATTGGGATGTTGTTAATTTTTATCATAAAAAATATTTTCAGGAGGAAAATTTTTTAGTATTTGATGAAAATGTTGAAGATAGAAATGAGTATAATTTTATTTTTTGTGGTAAAAATGTTCAAGAAGAAAATTCATCAATTAATCGTAAATTTTCTTTAATTTTCAATTTTAATAATACTTTAATTTTAGGATATCAGGGGTATGATCTTTATCATTATTGGTTTCTGATTTTTTCTTGGGTGATGTTGGAAAATTATTGTAGTTATTTTCAAAGATATCAATTGGGCATTTATTATTACGAGATAACAGTTTTAGATCATTTTAGGGATTATATGTGGATTACTACTCCAAATATAGACTATTCAGGACTTGATTTGATTTTTTTTGAGAAATGAAAATCTTATTTTATCTGACTTTTGAGAGATTTTTGGTTTAAAGAAAAACTATTTTTTTGAAACTATATGTATTGAGTCCCAGCAACAAGACAGGAAGTGATTACTCTTTGTGAGAGTTTTTCTTGGAACTATTTTCAAAAAGAAGTTCTAACACCTCTTAATGAAATGAAAAAAGGAGCATAAAGTCAGATTTTGACTTTTATTTTTGATACTATTTATTGATGAAAAAGGTATTGTTTATTGTCGCGAATGTTGGCTTTCAAGATTATGAATTTTCTGTGCCCTATGAGGCTGTGAAAAATGCTGGTTATGAGATAGAAATTGCTTCTGGTTGGGGAGGAAAGTGCAGAGGAGTCTTTATGAAATCGATTGAAGATTCCCAAAAGATTATTGAGGTCGATCCTAGTAGGTATGATTTACTTGTATTTGTTGGTGGAGGAGGTGCTTATGATCAGTATTATTTAGATTCAGATTATTTACATTTGGCAAAATCGGCAAAGGCAGTGGCTGCGATTTGTATCGCTCCGAGTTTGCTGTCTGATGCAGGTATTTATCAGAAGAGGCAGGTTACTGGGCGAGATGATGGATTTGGTACACAAATTGCATATTTACAAAAAAACTGAGCAACTTTCGTTGATCAGCCTGTTGTTCGTGATGCTAATTTGATCACGGCTAATGGTCCAGAAGCAGCAGAGGAGTTTGCTCAGGAGATTTTGAAGTTTTTAGCAGAAAGCTAGTGGTCTCTTAGTCGATTTGAATAGTCACTTTCATCTCGTTCTTCATCTTCTTTGATCTCTTGTTCAGATAGTGAGGTTTCATTATTTTGATTGTTATGTCCTTTTGGCTCTGGTTTGGTAATGTTAATCTGGGGTTTTTGTTTTTCCTCTTCGAAGAAATTAAAATATCAAACTCCGTTCTCATCTCGACGATAAAGGTCAGAATTTTGTTCTTTTTTTAAGAGTGTTTGTGGTGATGATTTAGGAGTAGTGGTATCGAGAGCATCAGCTAAGGCTTGGATTTCTTGTGTAAAGGAGATGATTTTGTCTATGGTTTGATATCTTAAGGCTCAAGTGATTCATAACTGAGATTTGATTGCTTCCAGTGCTTTTTTGAAACCATAGTCATGATAAAATCTAAAAGTATTTTGATAATAATTATCTGTTTTGCGAATTTCAAACGAAGTTGTATAAGGTTTTTCAGAGAGTAGTTCAAAAATTTCTTTCCCTGTTTTTTTAGTGATTCTTGTCCACTCTTTTTGTTGCTCAGGATTTTTTTCTAAGTGTTTTTCTCGAGCTTCATAAGTTAGTTTTGTCATAGCAATGATCTTGAAAATAAAATCTTAAAAGAGGATAAAAATCCTGAATCAGATTTTGTTTTTTGTATTTTGGCTTAATAACTTGCATCACGGACGTTGTTTTCTTTTTCGATGAACTTCATGATTTCTTTTTGGAAATGAAGTTCTACTTCTCCTATGGCGCCATTTCTATTTTTTCTAATGCAGACGTCAGTTGCACCTTTTTTATCGGTCTCGGGATCATAATAATCTTCTCTATAGAGCATGAGAACTGCATCTGCATCTTGTTCAATAGCACCGGATTCTCTCAGATCTGAGAGGATAGGTTTTTTGTCTACTCTTTGCTCAAGGCTACGAGAGAGCTGTGAAAGAGCGATAATTGGAACTTCTAGTTCTTTTGCAAGTTCTTTAAGTCCTCTAGAGATTTCAGAGATTTCTTGAACTCTATTTCCTTGGAAGGCAGTTCCATGCATTAGCTGAAGATAATCGATAATCACAATATCTAGTCATCCTTTTTCTATTTTTAATTTTCTTAGTTTGGATTTGAGTTCAGGGACACTTAATGCGCCTTTATCATCGATATAGATTTTTGATTCAGAGAGGATTTCCATAGCTTTTCCCATTTTGTCAAAGTCTTCATTGTCGAGATCTCCTTTGTTGATCTTATGCATAGGCACTCCTGCAACTTCAGACATAATTCTATCTACGATAGATTCAGAACTCATTTCTAGAGAAATCATTACTGCAGTTTTTTTCTGATTGAGAGCAATATCGGTTAGGAGATTAAGAGAAAAAGCAGTCTTTCCCATTGATGGTCTAGCAGCAAGGATAATGAGCTCTCCAGGTTTAAATCCTGTTAGCATATCATCGATTCCTCTATATCCAGACATTACTTTTTTTGCATTCACTTTATCTGGATTATCTACGATATCCATATATTCTTCAATTCTTCCTTTTAGGATGTCTCAGATTTGTTCAATTGAATCCCCTACTTGGTTTTGAGTTAGGTCAAAGATCCTTTTTTCTATCGAATCGAAGATTTCTAGCGTATCTTTTTGCTCATAGACATCTCATGACACTCATTGACAAACTTTGAGAATCTGTCTAAGAAGGGATTTTTCTCTGACAATTTTACTATAATCTCAGCATTTGCTTGTAGAAAGGAGGAATGCAGAGAGTTCATAGAGTACGTTTATTCCTCATACCACATCTAAGTTCCCATTTTTATCCAATTGATCAGAAACAGTAATGGCATCAATAGTTTTTCTGGCAACTCGGAGCTGTTGGATCGCTTCATAGATATAACTATATTCTTTTTGATAGAAGTCTTTGTGAGTTATTTTATCTGAGTCGTATACTCGCATCATTTCTGGATCCAGGAGAGCTCAGCTGATGACAGCTTTTTCTGCTTCAATATTATGTGGAGGGAGGTTAATATTGTCTATAGCCATGGATTGAGAAAGATAAAAAGAATAAAAACACTAATAAAAAATATAATAAAAAATTCTGAACCAAATGCAAGAGAAAATTTAGTTCAGAATTGGTTTTTCTTTTAACATTTTCACATTTTTTTAACAAAGGATTCTGCTTGTTCGTCTTCCTGCTGCGAGGACTACAAGTGTTAGTTTCATTGCCTATTTTTTACGGATAAAAGTGCCTCCTAAAATGAATGCAAGGATCATAATAACTATGATAACAAGTCCAAGAGAGAAAACCATTCTACTTAAGGTAAAAAGCTAAAAACTTGCTTAGATTCCCTTCGAAAATTCTTTGATTTTAGCTTTTGCTTTTTCATTACTTGGTTCGTATTCAAGAACATTGAAATAATATTTTCTTGCATTTTCAAAGTCAGAGAATTCTTCATAAAGTTCTGCAGTAGCAAGAAGATATTTTGGGTTTGTAGGTCTAAGTTTGATGATTTTTTCCATATAGGCAAGTGCTTCTGGGTATCTTTGGGTATTATAGAAGATTTCTACCATGGTAAGGTAGTATTTTGGGTTATCATTTTTTAGGTTGATGGCTTTTTCAATCAAGAGCTCTGCTGGTTGATGGAATCCAGTGATGAAATAAATTTCTCAGATCTGCCAGAAAGCTTTATGGTCACTAGGATCTTTGTCAGTTACTTTTTTGAGTAGAGAGATGGCTTTTTTGTAGTTCCCTAGTGTAAAATAGAGCTCAGAAAGTGGTTTCAATACTTCAAGAGATTCTGGATCAATACTCAGTCCTTCAATGAGTTTTTGTTCGTATTCTTCGATTTTTCCATTCCTTTTTAGGTGTTCTGCTTCTAATAGAATGGTTTCTAATCTTTTTCTCTCTTTTTCTCAAATGCTCACTTCACTGTTATCTTCTGATTTCTCTTCAAGAACTTCAGAATTTTCTTCTTTTTCTTCTTCGATATTTTGTACTTCTTCATTGGAAGTTTCAGGACTTGAGAAGCTTCAGTATTCGTTGCTTGTGATAAATTCATCTTGATTTTCTTCAAGGGTCTCTTTTACTTCTGCAATTTCCTTTTGTTGTTCTAGTTTATTTGCTCTTTTATTTAAGAAAATTTGGATCTTTTGTATAAGTTGAAAAAGTACCATTCCAATAGGGATAATGATAATTAAAATGGTAATTCCGATCCACAATTTAGCAATTATTGGATGCATTTTGCTACTTAAAAAGTAAAAAAGTCTGATGACAAGTGTATGATCTTATTTTGATTTTTCAAGTCTTTTTTAGGATTCGCTAGGTTTGATGGCTGAAAGAGGAACTCTTAAGATCATTCCTTCTGGAGTTTTTAGCACGACTTCTCTGGTCATAATATTAAAGTTACTTACGATTCCGTTTTGATTAGCACTTGGACATTCAATTTTACTTCCTTTTTGTGGAAAGTTTTTGCATTCTTTTTGATAAATTTCTAGTTCATACATCAAAGAACATTTTAATTTTCCACATCTTCCTTTGAGTCTTTCTAGGTCTCTTCAGTCTAAACCTTGCAAAGAGACACATTCGACTTCTACACTTGGCATGAGTCAATAGCTTAGGCATGCTTGTTGCATACCACAGTCAGAACCTATTGCATAGTCTTTTGCACACGGATCTAGTCTCATCATGTCTCTTGCTCCCACCTGAAAAAGGAATATGTTTTTACCAACCATACTTCTGAGGTTTTTTACAAAATCTCCAAATACATACCTATCTTCAGAATAAAAGTAGAAATAAATCTGATCCCCGAGGGGGTTATATCTTGCAGTAATTGGTTTAGACCCAGGAAACTCCTCTTTAAATTTTTTCTTAAAGGTTGGAAAAAAGTCTAGAGCAATTTGTTGATCCTCGCAGAATTTTTGTTGTTCTTCAAGGCTCATTGCACTTACAAATTCAGCACTTCTTTCGATAGGGAGTGGATATCAAACTACGATCCCTACTGAATCTTTCATATTTCCTTTATCTTCACAACGATAGATGATTTTATCTCAATGTTTAAGGTTTTTTCTTATTTCTTCTGGACAATCTGAAATTTTAAAGTTTTTGTTCATAAAGAAATCAAGTACATACAAGGCTTCCATAAGGATATTTGAGGATAAAATGTTTTAATAATTATCGGTTTTATTCAGAGAGGTCTTCTCCCTTCATCATTTTTTCAAATTCTTCACTTGAGAGATATTCTTTTTGTAAAAGGATTGTACACATTTTTTCAATGAGATCCTTGTTTTCGGTCAGAATTTTTTTACTTTTTGTATATGCGGTATCTAGATAGTTTTTGATTTTTTGATCAAGTAGTTCTGCCATTTTTTCGCTATATGGGCGAACAAATTCGCTTTCTTCATGATCATTGAGGTAGTTGACTGTTCCGATTCCTTCGTCCATACCATATTTTAGGATCATATTTTTGACGATATTGGTAGCTCTTTCAAAATCATTAGAAGCCCCGGTGGTAATAAACTCCTTTCCTACAAAGATTTCTTCAGCAGCTCTTCCTCCTAGTAAGCTTACTAATTCATCGAGAAATTTTGCTTTTGAATAGAGATTTCTGTCTTCTTCAGGAGTTGTTCGAGTGAGCCCCAAGGCTTGACCTCTTCTGACAATTGAAATCTTTTCAATAGGATCCGTGTGAGTGAGAAGATGTCAGGTAACTGCATGCCCAAGTTCGTGATATGCAATGATTTTTTTCTCTTGTTCTTTGATACCTTTAACTTTTTTCTCAGGTCCCATAACGACTTTTTCGAGTGCATATTCAAAATCTTCTTTTTCGAGAATTTCTCTATTGTTTTTTGCCACTTGAAGTGTGGCTTCATTTACGATATTTTCGATATCTGCACCAACGAGTCCGCTCGTTCTTTTTGCTAAAGATTCTAGACTAACATCTCCAGCGATGGTTTTCTTTTTGAGATAATAGGTAAAGATTGCCATTCTTTCTTCGAAGGTTGGAGCAGTAACCATTACTTTTCTGTCAAACCTTCCCGCTCTTAGGAGCGCAGGATCAAGGGTATCTGGTCTATTGGTAGCTGCAATTACAATTACATTGGTATTTTTGTCAAATCCATCCATTTCAGTCAGGATTTGGTTGAGTGTTTGTTCTTGTTCTTGATGACCTCAGGTATATCCGGAACCTCTTCTTTTTCCAATAGCATCAATTTCATCGATAAAGATGATAGCTTTTCCAGCTGATTTTGCTTGTTCAAAAAGTTTTCTTACTTTGCTTGCTCCCATACCTACAAGCATTTCCATAAATTCAGATCCTGAAGCAGAGAAGAAGGCAACTCCAGCTTCACCAGCAACAGCTCTTGCTAGCAGCGTTTTCCCACCTCCTGGGACTCCGTAGAGGAGGACTCCTTTTGGAGGTCTTGCTCAGATTCTAAGGTATTTTTCAGGATCTTTCAAGAAATCTACAATTTCGATGAGTTCGTTTTTTACCTCTTCCATCCCAGCGATATCGCTGAATTTTGTGTCAGATTCATTTTGTTTGTTTTCTTTGCCGATTTTGATACCTAGCATATTGTTTGGTCATTTTGGCAAAACGAATCTCATTCCAAATACTAGGATTAGCAAAAATCAAATAAGGTAAGCAACATTACCCAAGAGCTTCATCCAAATGCTTTCCGTTTTATAACTGATTGCAACGGTATTTTCTCCTGTGAGGCTAATTCCGAGGTCGGAAAGAGAGGTTAAGGCTGATTTTGTAGTTTTGTTAACCTGAAAATATTGGATTTCATGTTCTTTTCCAAAGAAATTTTCTTTTTCTCAGCTCAAAAAGAGATAACCTTTTAGGTCGGTTTCATTTATTAGTTCGATTTTTTTGTAGTTATTATTAGTGTAGTTGGTAAGCCACTCATTGAGGGGGACTTCTTCAGTATTTTTGATGATTTCTATGGCTCCTGTTGATCCAGAAATGAGTCAGATTTTTGAATTATTTTGGATAAAGTTGAGTCCTGCAGTCATAACTAGGATAAAGAGAATTCCATATACAATTCGTTGATATTTTTTTGAGAATATGATTTTTGGTGATTGAGTATTTTTTTCGTTCATGATAAATCCCTAATATAAAACCCTCTTTTTATATGGAATATAGTTGAAAATGCAAGAAGAAAAAATACTTGACTTTACTTTTAAAAAGGTTATAGTCTCGTTTGCAATAATGCAAGAAAACAAATAATCTTAATTTTTATGGAATGTCTTCCTATTCCAGAGGGAGTTAGTAAGAGTGTTACTCTTAGTGCTAGATTTGAGTATTTAGAAGCTGTATTGTTTTACAGTGTGCCTGAGTCTCGTTTTTCTAAGCTTTTAGAATTGACCTCTGCTATGGTAGAAGATTTTCAGGAAAATCTTTCTTCTACAATTAGAGAACCTCGTTCTGTAGTTCAAGCTTTGGAGGTTCTTGAAACCTTAGTTGGTATCTTGGATCCTTATTCAGAAGAACTTGTGGCTGAATCTTATTCAGATTTTCCAGTAGAGTATCTCCCTATTTATCGTAAGGCGGCTTGGTCGCGAGCCTTTGATAATATTCGAAAGTCTGATAAGGACTATAAAGGGATATATCAAACCTGTATTGATTATATCTTGTTGGGGGTGGATCAGTTACATCCAGAGATTGTTGGTCTGCCACCTGCAGTCTTTTTGAAGCTCTGTGCTACCCCTATGCTGGAAACCTCTTTGTCTTCTCGTCTTTTCTTGTTCTGGAAGGCAAAGCGAGGACTCTAATCTCAGTCTCTCTGAAAGTGTCCTAGAGAACTCTCTAGGGCATTTTCTCTAAAAATATTTTTTGAAAAAATAGAAAAAACCTGAATTGAAGTGATCGCATCAGGTTTTGAGTCAGATTTTTTTGTTTTTATTGAATTCTGACTTTTTATTTCTTATGTTGAATTACTTATTGAGACAAGCAACAAATTGAGTTTTGTCAAGTCCGATAGATGTAGCGATTTCTGTTACATTATCATTGTTGAATGTTGAGTAAGTGAATCCTTTAGCAATAAAGTTGTAGAAGGCTTTGCTTCCTCCAAGTTGACCTGCACATTCAGCTCCTTTGGCTCCGATAGGTGCTGTTGGGTGAAGTTGAGCGATTGGGTTGTTTTTGAATACCAAGGCTACAGTAGCATCAGCATCTACGATACTTTCAATAGTTTTGTTGTCAAAGTGTTTTTGGCAGTAAGGGCAGAGGAGGTCTGAGTATTCTACGATTACAATTTCAGCTCCTTCATTTTTGTAATAGTATGCTCCTTTTAGCAAAGCAGTGATTTGTTCTTGTGTAAGAGTTCCAGCTTGACCAGCTTCGTCTGTTTGAGCTTGACCAGCTTTGATTGTAGCAACTGCTTTTTCAAATACATCTTTAGGGTATGCACCTCCAATTGCTTTATAGTTTCCTGTTTTAGTATTGAGTACTACGTTTCCTGGAGTCCCTTGAAGACCAAAGTAAGTAAATGCTTCTTTACCATTAGCAGCCCATTTAGCATCACCATTTGCTACATTAGTATCTACAACTTCTGTGCTTTGAACAGTTTTTGTATCTCCTGTTTCTTCTGTTGTAGTTTCTGTAGTGTTAGTTTCTTCAGAGTTTGTTTCTGTAGAGAGTCCAACTTGAGCTTTTAATCCATCAAGTCCCTGTTTTACATTGTTGATGAATCCAGTTGTTTGAGTGATTTTTAAATATTCATTCATGTTCGCCTCATTTCCATATTGCGCTACTTGTGCAGAGAAAATCTTGTTGATTTTAACAGTGTTCCATGCAGTCAATCCAAAAAGAGTGAGCATTATAGCACCGAAAATTACTTTGTGGATTGGAAGTCCAGTGATAGGACATTTGCAAGCTGATTTTGAACAGCAAGTTGCATTTTCTTGTGTCATTTCGTGTTTCATAAAATGAAGAATTAAAGATAAAAGAAGTTTAGAAGTCAGATTTCTTATTTCTTTTAAAAAACGATTTAGTTTTTTAATCAAAATTGAGAGATCTTTTCTTCTAATTGAGTAATTTCACCACTAAAATATGCTTGATATTCTGCTTTCTGATAGAGTTTTTCAAGGCGAGTGAGGTTTTGTGCTCCTCAGTTTCCTAGTATATTTCGCTCTAGGAGGTGATCAACTTTATTCATAACTCAGAGCATAATAATCAAGTTCCCTATCAAAAAAAGCAAGATTGCTCCTTGAATCAAGACTTGAGGAGTGAACTCGAGTTTTGAGAAGTTTATCAGCTTCATCAGCTATTTTTAGGAGGTAAAATTGACTTTTAGCTTAAATATTTTTATGAGGATTGCAAGAGGATTGATTTCTTCTGGCAGAAAATCGCTTGACAAAAAAACAAAAACAGATTTATATACGTTTATGGGAGTTTAGGGTGATGGGATGGGGTAATGCATACTTTTGGATAGCAAAAATTGGGAGATTATGCTTGTTTTGGTCTCTAAAATATTTAAATTTTTCTTATTGAGTGATGATTTTACTTTGAAATAATGAAGAAATGAAGAAAAAAATCTGAATTTTGTCTCTATTTTTATTGTGTTCTTTTGCTTTTATCCTCTGAGATAGAGCATCTGCTGACTGTCAAAAGATAGATTTTTGAGATGGGAAAAGTTTTTGCTGGGATGTTCGCAAGACGGCAGAGGGGTTTTATCGTGCAGAAACAAGCGATTTGAGAGGAGATTTGACAGATTTGACTTGTACTCTTGAACTTGCTAATGCTAGTACTGTAAAACTGGATCAGTGTCGTGGTGATTTTCGCTATGATTGAGGCAATCAGAGGTTTGAGCTTACTGCTAATTTGTCTGATCGCTACTTTGTTTTGATCAATACTTTTAATTTCTGAAACTCAGGGAATAGTGGCTATACCTTGCAGTATGCTAACTTTCAACCTGAATTTATCAATGTAGCTAGTTCTCGTTTGGATAGAGATGAGTATGCAGATTTTACGCTTAGAGTTAGAAATACTTGATTAGATACGGAGTATTTTGATGGAGTTGTGCGTCTTGAAGTTCAAGAATGGAGAAATGGTGGATGGAGAAGTGCTGCTTCTGGAAAATATCGTTTGGATAGGTCAGAATTTTCTTTTTCTTCTTATGAAAGAGGTGAGAAAAATCTGAATGGAATTTTGCGTTTTTATGAGAGTGGAGAGTTTAAGGTAGTAGCAAAAATTAAGTGAGCTGATGCATCTGCATGGCAGACATTCTATGTAAATAATGACCGTTCTAGTGGGCATATATCTAATAGATACCATCAAGACTATACCGAATATACTGCTAATGAGTGGAGAAAACTTAGAGCGGTGTATGCGATTTGGCCAGAAGTAATCAGAAAACTAGAAGATGACTATCCGAGGCTCAGAAACTCTTCTACTCGAAGAACGGATTCAAATACTTTTTATCGCAATATGGAAAAGGTACTTGATGGGGAAAGGTATCCAGTATTTAGTTCTTGGAAGATTTTTTATCGTAGTTTTGGAGATTGGCTTAATATGACGATTCGTTTGAGATAAAAAAATGCCTTGAGGATAACTCGAGGTTTTTTTTATTTGTAATTTTTTTTATTTTTTTAAAGAAAAATATTTAATCTTTTTTTTATTTGAAAGTTTTGGACTGATAAAACTTTATTATATAAAAAAGTCTTCAATATTTGACATATTTCAAAAAGTATATATAATATTGTTGTCAATGAAGTGTAAAAAGCTTTGTTGATATAAAACCTACTGAGAGGAGTTTGCATAACTTTTCAGTGATAGTCGAGGTAAAACGAGATGAATAAATCAGACTTCTTTTGTCTTTTTGGAGGTAGAGGAGTGATGAGGATTCTCTTATGGTGTTTATCTTGGGAAAGCGTAAACTCTCTTGGTAAAATGTCTTGATAATGAATAAAAAGGTTCCTACACAAAATCTTTTATTCTTAATAGATAAGACATGCAAAAATCACCAAAGATCTCAATCAGATCAGGGTGGAAGGTTTTAGTCGTGATGGTAATGTTTGGATATACGATGAGTTCGCTGATGACTTATGAAGTTGCTGCAGCTCAGCTTGTTTTCCCACAGGCCTCACAAACTCCTAGTTTTCAACAAGAGATCGAAACTAATGTCGCTGGAATGGCACAATGAGTTTGGGAGTATTTGGTATTATTTATGCAAAAGGGAATGCCTGAAGCAAAGCCTGCTTTGCCGAATTCTGCATCTGTTTTGCCTCAGAATGAACAAGTACAAAAATCTGATCAACAATCAGCATCCCCACTTGTTTATAATGTTTTATCGACATCTGAAAGTCAGTCTTTACCTACTTTTTCTGATATTGCTCAGGATCCAAATAGGGAAAGCATCGAAATCTTGGCGAGTATTGGTTTGCTAAAAGGAGGGAATGGAGGAAAATTTTATCCTCATAATTATGTTCGTTGTGCTGATTTTATTAGAGTTTTGCTGGATTTATACAGATATAAACTTGGATATCGCAGCGATGATCAAAATGGATATGTCAATATGTCTTATTTTGTAACGAACATTCAAGATTCTCTTTTATTGAAAAAGCTGAATACCGCGCATGCACTAGGATTGCTTGAATGATTGGGCGAAATATGACTTGAAAAGCCAATTTCTCCTAAACAAGCATTGCAGATCATTAACAATACCCTCAATCTCAGTCCAGCATTTGGATCAAAAGAGATCAAAAATCAGATTTCTTTTTCTGGTGAAACTTTAACCAAGTCCCAGATGGCTCAAATGTTGGTAGCAATTTTCCAATTGGAAAAAAGTATCGTTAATAAGATCTTTAACGATATTGGTAATCACAGGCATCAGGACTCTATTATGCGTCTTGCTCAGCTCGGGGTAGTAGCTGGTAAAAACGGTAATTTCTATCCAGATGCAATGGCCCTTCGTGAAGATGGAATCATTATGATTGCCAATAGTTTAGCTGTTTCTCAGTCTAAATGACTCGTTATCAAAAATTTTACTCATTTATCTTCAATTAATGATACAACCTATTTTGCGCCCTATGCTCCCCATTTGGAATATTTGCTTGCAAATGAGATTTGAGATTTTCTACTTCGTCCTCAATCTACAGGATATGTGTTTGTACCTCATGCTATGCTTACTAAGTGAGAAGCTTATACTCTCATTTCCCAAGCTGCTAGAGTTAAGTTACTCAACCTGGATGCTGGAGTCACCTCCCAACCGATTACTAGAGGAGAGTTAGCAGATCTGCTTGTACAGGCATTTTGATTTATGTCTACAAAACAGTCAGAAACTACTATCCCAACTCCTGTCCCCGTAATTTCGGGAACTAATAATCAATATGTAGCACTCAGAGAAGAGAAAAAGTGAGTTTTGATTTCACTTATCAAAGATATCTTGGATACTATCTAGTTTGTAGAAGTATTCTTTGATATAAATCACTTAGACTCTAGAAAAAATAATAAAAGTCTGAATTTTTCGTTTGAACCACATAAAGATTCAGATTTCAAAACTTTTTTGCCTGATTAGTAAGATAGGCTCTTTAATCTCTTATTATTTAAAAAGATGAACAATAAAAACGAATACACTCCTAAGAAAAATTTTGCTCTTGTAGCAGATGGATTGGAACAAGATGAAGCTAGAAAAGTGAATGCATCTAACTCTAAAATGAGAAAAAATCTTCAAATGAATGGCTGGTTAGAAGGTCAGAAAGCTGAACTTGATAGTCTGATTTGAGATACTCAAGAGAGTTTGAGCGAGATTTTTGGTAGCACCAATAGATTGGATACTAAAATAAAATCTCATAAACTCCAGATTAAGGGCGATGTTTCACAGGTATTTTCAATGGCGGCTTAAACCGAAACTCTATTTGAGAGACAAAGAATCCTTCAGTATATGCTGGGGGATTTTTTTATAAAGAAATTTCGCAAGTTTGAACTTGAAAAGTTCAGATAGTAACTCATTTTTCCTGTGTAATCTTTTTCTCATTTTCTTCTGAATAGATAAGGTCAGGATTTTTTTTGTATTTCTCAAAAAAAGATCCAGAAACATATCTTTTGACTGTTACTTTATTTGTAGATAATTGATCAACAATCCAATATCAGGTCTCAATAAATTCACTGTCCTTGCTATTTATTTGAATATAATGGATTTCTCAAATATTATACAATTTATCATCAATAACCAGTCCTCATCGGTTTGAAAAATCATTTTTCCCATACAAGAAATAATGTTTTTTATTTTCTCAGGCAATTTTACCTATAAGCTGTGTGCAAAGTCTTTTTTCTTTACATTTATAAAGTGTAAAAATTGTTTCTTTGTCGTCATTTGTTTCAGGAAGAACGGTATTAACCAAATTTTTTTCTTGTAAATAATGATTTGAGATTAGTTTTTTCATCCATAGATCTTGTTTTCTTAATTCACGATATTTGACTCATTTATCTTCACAAATAATTTTGTTTTCTTGATAAACATCATTACTAGTAATGGTATTTTTTCGAATAAAAATAGGTTGAAAAATATATTTTGTTTTTTCTCTATATGGATTATAAACAATATGCCCTGTCTCATAACTACAATTTTCTACTACATCATCGATATTGATGATCTCCTCAGGTTTTATTGGCTTAAGATTGAGAGGCTCGCAGTTTGGGATGTTGGGATCGTCGTTTCGCAAGGGCTTTGACATAAGGTCTCCAGAGACGAGAGGAGAAGCTGATTTTGTAGTCTCAATATTGGTGGGATGAGACTGAGTACACGCCTGTACAAGAGGGAGAAACAAAAGAAGAAATCAGATTTTTTTCATCTTTTACACTTTTGTGATGGGTAAAGTACTGTGATATTATCAATATTACTGGTTTTTTCAAGGAATTTGTATTTGGTAAAAAAACTGTTTTTTTGCTAGAAATTGGAGGGAAAATCTGTATATTTAATTAGGTTTTTTATTTTTTATATCAAGATAATGGGAAGATGGCATAGTATCGCAGCAAAAAAAGCCTCATGAGATGCTGCAAAATCAAGAATTTATAGTATTATCGGTAAAAAGATTCAAATAGCTGCTAAAAACGGTGCAGATCCAAAGATGAATCCAAGTTTGGAAATGGTTTTGGAAAAGGCGAGGTATCATGGTCTTCCAAAAGATGTGATCGAAAGAGCAATTCTCAAGGGATCTGGACAGCTCGAAGGAGAAGAAATGAAAGAAGTAGTCTATGAAGGATATGGGCCAAATGGTTCTGCACTTTTGATCAAAACAATTACTTCTAATACGAATAGAACTTCACAAACGGTAAGAACTGCACTACAAAAGGCGGGAGGATCTATGGCTGAAATTGGTGCAGTTGCTTGGCAGTTTAAAGAGCAGGGAGTGATTGTTATAGATGGAATATTGGAAATTGTTGAGGATAAAGGAAGGCAGCTTGAAAAAATTACTCCTTTCAATCCAGAGGAATTGGAACTTCAGTTGATGGAATTGGCTATTGAGGATTTAAGTATTGAAGATGGTGTAGCTGAGGTAACTACTAGTAAATCTGATTTTATCACCGTGAGAAGTCAGATTTCAGAACTTTGATATCATATTGCAGAAGCAGATATTCACTATATCGCAGATAATCAAGTTTCTCTCTCAGGTGAGGATTTGGAAGTATTTGAAAAGATTGTGGATGCGATCAATGAAGATGAAGATGTAGATCATTTGTATCACAATGTAGCATTGTAGTTAAAAAGGATAAATTAAAGAAAGAAGTCTGATTTATGGCTTCTTTTAAGTGTTTTATTTGATTATTGTCTAGGTTTTGGCGAGAAGAAAAGCAAGAAGATCTGCAAGTAGAGGATTTAGCCTCAATAAAAATCATATTTGAGGGGCAATGATTGTACTCGGAGTACTGTACTTTTTTTCTAGAGTGATGGCAGAAGGCTCTCCAGTATTTAATTTCTTTACAAAATATAGTGGGATTGCCTTTGGGGAAATCTGACTTTTATTCTTTTTTGCTCTGGCAATTTTAATGGGTATTTTGGTACTTGTTAAGGGGCATTTGGCGAAGTTTTTGATTAAATATTACTGACTTTTGTTAATGCTTATTTCTGCAGAGTTGAATATCCGTTTTTGGAGTGTTCAAGAAGCCATCAATTATCCAGCAAATGGGGGATATTTTTCTTGGCCATTGCTTTGGCTCTTAGAAAGAGGACTTAAAAATGAGACAGGAAGCTATATTTTAGCAATAAAATGGATTGTAGGAGTTTTGCTTGTAGGAGCGATCTTATATTTGCTTTATGTACTCAATGTTCGTCTTCCAAAGTTGCCAAGAATTACTATTGAGCAGTCAGAAAAACCAGCAAAGAAAGAAGAAAAGTCTGACTCAAAGGAGAATGCTAGACCTACGATTACGATTTCTCGTCCAGATATTTCTACAGATTCAATTATGGAGAAGGTTTCTCAGGCTACAGGGAAAATTGTAGAAAAGACAAAAACGGGTTCTGGAGCGTCAGGATCTTTATTTAAAGATATGTTTAAGGCTAAAGTAGAACAGAAAATTGAAGAAAAAAAGCCAAAACCAGTTATTCAATATTCAGGCGATAAGCCGACTTTTCAATATTCTGCATTGGAATCAAATCTGGGAAAAGATACGAGAATTGATGAAGAATTTTTGGTAGAAAAGGCGAAAGATTTACAAATTAAGTTGGCAGAATTTTGAGTGCCTATTACTATTGAGGGATTTGATATTTGACCTTCTATTGTGCAGATTAAGATTAAGCCAGAAGAGTGAATTAAGATTTCGGCTATTGAAAATTTGCAAAATGATATCAAACTTGCTTTGAAGTCTAAGTCATTAAGTATTCTAGCTCCTATCGAGGGAACGGATATGATTGGTATCCAGATCCCAAATCCTCAGCCAAATATGGTAAGACTTTGAGATATCCTTTCGACTCAGGAATTTGGAGAAAAGATGAAAAAAAATCAGACTTCACTTTCTTTGTGAAAAGGAATTGATGGAAAGGTGCAGATTAGACCATTGGAAACAATGCCTCATTTGTTGATTGCAGGTGCGACAGGAAGTGGAAAGTCTGTAGGGGTAAATGATTTTATTCTTTCATTGATGTTTCAAAATACGCCAGCAGAACTTAAGTTTTTGATGGTTGATCCTAAACAGGTTGAACTCGAAATGTATTCAGGTTTGCCTTATCTTTTAGCGCCGATTGTATTTGAAAGTGGAAAGGCAATCAAGCTTTTGCAATGGGCAGTAGAAGAGATGGAAAGAAGATATACTATTTTGAAAGAGGAAAGAGTAAAAAATCTCGATGAATATAATGAGAAAATGCTCGCTGAATCTAAAGAAAAAATGTATCGTATCGTAATTATCATTGATGAAATGGCGGATATGATGATTTCGAGTGCTGCAAATAAAAAGGAAGTTGAAAACTGTATTAACCGTCTTGCAGCGAAGGCAAGAGCGATTGGAATCCATCTCATTTTGGCTACTCAGAGGCCTTCAGTAAATGTTATTACGGGTATGATTAAGGCGAATATTCCAACGAGAATTGCTTTCGGAGTGGTAAGTGAGATTGATAGTAGAACGATTTTGGGTCGTAAAGGAGCAGAAGATCTCGTAGGAAAAGGAGATATGCTCTATATGGATCCAAGTACAAAATTTCCAATCAGAATTCAGGCTCCTTTTGTTTCTACAGAGGAGATCGAAAGAGTAGTGGGACAGCTTAAGAATAAATATATGCAAAATCTGACTGAAGAGGATATTTATCATCCAGAGATTGTTGCTGCATTGGAGGCGAAAGTTGAATCAAGTAAGTGAGGTTTCTCTGTAGGTGAAGGAGGTTCTGATGATGAATTGATCAATCAAGCGATTGCGGTTATTTCAGAGACGAGAAAGGCCTCTGCAACGATGCTTCAGAGAAAGCTTAATATTGGTTTTGGAAGAGCAGCGAGAATTATGGATGCTCTTGAAGAAAGGTGAGTAGTCTGACCTCAGGACTGAGCAAAACCAAGAGAAATTTTCCTTTAAGATTTAATCTTGAATTATGATCATGGTAAAAAATCTAAAAACCAAAATCCAGGAGTTCGCAAGAGGAAAGTATTCAGCTTTTTGAGCCTTATTTGATGCAGTGAAAAAGCCAGTTTGGGACTACTTTTGGAAAAAAACGCAAGGAAATCAGAACTTAACTAAAATTTTGTATGTGTTGACGATGAATAACTTGCTCGATTATTGGACTCAAGAATGAAACTTAAAGTCTTATGATGAATCTGATTTTTTTAAGCTTGTAGAGATGCAGACTGAAGCTGTTTGGCGACAGTTTGATACCGTAGTTGATCATGAAACCCTTAATGATCAGCTTAAGCTTAATCTAGAAGCAGAGTTGAAGAATAAAAAAGCTCATGATTCGAGATTTTTTGCTTATTATGTACATCATTTTAAGTATTATTTGTTTGGAGCCTGTGTAGTTTGAGGAATTGGGATTTTTGCCTTTTTTCTTGGTTTTTTGACGATCAATAAGATTCCAAGATTTTTCTCCAATCCGAAGATTTTTTCAATGACAGGAGATCAGGCTTTTTGAACTTTTTCTTGAACAAATAATCCAAGAACAATCAGAGAGGGAAATAATTTATTGTGAACAGGGGATTTTGGGGAATATTTTCTCATTAAAAAGGAGAATTTCCCAACGTTGCCAAAAACTATATCTGTTGCTAAGAGAGTTGATCGGTCTATCGAATCTTTGTCAACGCTTATGAAGATTCTTGATCTCCCTGCATTAAGACGAGATAAATTTGCTGAAAAAAAGCTTAAAAGTCTGACTTTTGGATCTTGATCGATGCAAGTATCTCTTGATCTAGACTTGAGAAAACTATCGATGAGTTATGAGAATGGAACTCGTTTATCAGCAAAAGATAACTTTGCTACTTCTGAGAAAGCAATAAAAAAGAATATTAAAAATCAACTTCAGAATTTAGGATTATCTTTTGATCATTATGGACAGATTAATATTGATACTCCGATAACTTGAGAGGTTGTATCTGCATTTATTCCTAGGATTTTTAATGAAAAGTTGATCTATGATGAGCAAGGAAAGATGTTAGGAGTCCAGATTCAATATCATCTTAGATCGGAGCAGATACTATCAATTGATAACTATAGTTTTGAGTCTTGGGAGGTGAGTAAATATCCTGTAGTAGGTATTGAGACTTTGCTCCAAAATGCTTCAAAAATCTGACTTTACGAGAATGATATAGCTTCTCATATGCAAAATTTAAATAGAGGAGAGGTGGTCTATCAAGAAAAGGGAGGATTTTTAATCCCTATGGTAAGGTGGAATACAAAAGGTAATCAGTTTTTTCTCTCTTTAGTTGAAGGTAATTAGGTTATAAATATTTATAAATAAAAAAATACTCTGCGATTCAAGTCAGAGTATTTTCTTTTTTTTAGTTGAGTTCTTGAAGATATTTCTCAGCTTCGAGAGCAGCCATACATCCACTTCCTGCAGAGGTAATCGCTTGTCTATACTTTTTGTCTTGTACGTCTCCTGCAGCAAAAACTCCAGATACACTTGTTTGTGTAGTTCCTGGTTTGGTCAAGATATATCCTGCTTCATCAAGTTCGAGTTGCCCATTGAGGAATGATGTGTTTGGCTGATGTCCGATAGCGTAGAAAAGACCAGAACATTTAATCAGACTTTTTTCTCCTGTTTTATTATTGATCACAGATACTCCAGTTAGGAATTTGTCTCCGAGAGCTTCTTCAGCCTCAGTATTTCGCATAAAGGTGATTTTAGGGTTATTGAGAGCTCTTTCTTGCATAGCTTTTGAAGCTCTAAGTGTATCTCTTCTTACCAAAACTATTACTTCACTGGCAAAGTGGGTGAGGTGAATCGCTTCTTCCATAGCTGCATCTCCTCCTCAGATTACTACGATTTTTTTATTTCTAAAGATTGGGAGTCCTCCATCACAAATTGCACAAGCAGAGATTCCTTTTTGCCAAAATTCGGCTTCACCTTTGATTCCCATTCTCTTGGCTGTTGCTCCTGTTGCGATGATGAGTGTGTCTGCAGTATAGGTTTCATTTCCGACATTCACTTTGAACGGTTTACTACTCAAGTCTACTGAATCTACAGTAAGTGTCTGGATTTGTGCTCCAGAATTGAGTGATTGTTGTCTCATGTGCATCATGAGTTCAGAACCATCAATTCCTGTTGGGAATCCAGGGAAATTTTCAATTACGGTTGTAGTTGTGAGTTGTCCTCCAGCGGCGATTCCTCCTGCCATAAATCCTTCAAACATTAGTGGTTCTAATAGGGCTTTCCCCGCATAAATAGCTGCAGTATGTCCTGCAGGTCCAGAACCTACAATAATTACTTTTTTATGTGTCATATTTATCTAGGTATATATAAAACAATTTCAGTATAGTTATCCTGTTTTCTTTTACAAGATTTTTTTTGAATAAAATCTATGACTCAAGAATAAAGAGAAAATAAGTCAGATTTTATATTTTTAAAAAAAGAGACTCAAGCGGAGGTCTCTATTTATTGTGCTGCTCAAAATGTTCTAATATTTTGTTTACTACCTCTTCTGGTGTCAGATAAGAGGTATCAATAATACAGTCGTAATGTGAGGTATCTCGAAGATCTATATTGTAGAGCTTAAGATATCTGGCTTGATCATTATGATTTCTTGCTCTGGTGATTTCAAGTGCATGTTGGTGGTTACTGAAAGTATCTGTTGTTCTGTTATCTCCTAAGATTCTCTGTGAAGCTACTTCATCTTCGATATCAAGGAAAACTTTGAATGCATGGGGCTGACAAAGGAATCATAATCTACTTTCGAGAATTACTTTGCTCTCTAGTGGGAGATTTTTTTGATATTCTTCGTATTTGAGGTCAAATTCGTGTTGATTTTCAGGTTTTTCTCCTAATGCATTAAATTCTGAGATCGAAAGTCCCATTTCTTCAGCAAGCTGTCTTTTGAGAGAGCCAATTGAGATGATGGTATATCCTAGTTTTTCGGCAAGTAATTTGGAAACGGTTCCTTTTCCACTTCAGGCTTTTCATCCAAGAGTAATAATCATGATTGGTATAATAGAGAATAAAAATCTGATATTGAAGTTTTTATTGTAGGTATTATAGAGGGGGGTGATTTTATTGTTGTTTTTCTAAGAGCTCAAATCGTCTACTTTCTTTTTGTTCGATTTGTTTGATGATGTTTCTGAGATGCTCGGACAGTAATGCAATTTCATCATAAGGGAGATCTTTATTGTCAAAAATGCAGTTGATTTGCTCTTTTTCTTCTTCGAGAAGTTCGAGATCTTTAATAAGTTTTTCAAGTTCTCTTTCTTCTTGATAGGAGAGCTTTTTGGGTTTTTCTGTTGAAGTATTAGAATTCTGATCTAGATTGTGATCTTGAATCGATTCAGGTTTTTTTTCTGTTTTTTTGGTATCTTGATCGTTTTTCCACTCTGAATAGGTTCCTCGGAAGTCATTGATTACTCCTTCTCATTCAAAGACAAAGAGATGATCTACCAAACGATCCATAAATGAGCGATCATGAGAAACAATAAGCAGACAACCTTTAAATTGTAGTAGGAAATCTTCAAGGACTCTTAATGTGAGGAGATCAAGGTCGTTTGTAGGTTCATCTAGGACGAGAAAGTTTGGATTTTTCATCAGAACAGTAAGGAGGTAGAGTCTCCTTTTTTCTCCTCAAGAGAGACTATTTGCAAAGGTGAATTGCTGCTGCATCGGGAAAAGAAATTTTTCGAGGAGATGTGATGCTGAGAGTTTTTCTCCGTTTCCTAAGATGAGGTATTCGCTGATATCTTTAATGATATCAATAACTCTTTTATTTTCTGGAAAAGAGATTTGAGTTTGCTGATAGTATCCAAAGACTACTGTTTTCCCAGTTTCAATAACTCCTTTGTCACTTGGTTCGAGTCCTAGGAGCATATTGATAAATGTTGATTTTCCAGCTCAATTTTTTCAGATAATTCCTATTCTTTCTCCATGTTTAAAATCGTAGGTGAAGTGATTAACAATGGATTTTGATCAGAATTGTTTTTGTAGATTTTTGACTTTTAGGATTTTAGTTCCGAGTCTTCTTTCTTGAAGAGGAATATCGAGACTTCAAGCTTCAGATCTTATAAGATCTTTACGAGAATCGTAGCTTGCTTCGAGTTTATAAAATTCCTTTTCTCTATAGTGTTGTTTGGTAGCTCTGGCTCTCGGTGCTTTACGGATTCGGGCGAGTTCTCTTTTGAGGAGTTGTCTCATCTTTTCCATTTCTATACCTTCGTTTTCTTTTCTTTCAGCTTGTTTTTCAAGGAAATAAGAATAATTTCCTGGATATTGATAGAGTTTTCCACGGTCAAGCTCTCGAATATGGTTGCAGACTGATTCAAGAAAATATCTATCATGGGTAATCATAAAAAGAGTTGAAGTTTGAGTTTTGAGGAAGTTCTCCAGCCATTCAATCATTTGGAGATCGAGGTGATTGGTTGGTTCGTCAAGGACTAGCATCTCTGGTTCGTCGATAAGAATTTTTGCAAGTTGAACTCTTTTGAGTTCTCATCAGGAAAGGGTGCTGAGTTTCTGACTGAGCAATCAGTTGAGATTAAGACGAGAGATAATTGTTTGTACCTTGGATTCGTAATCTCGAGCTTGGAATGATTCAAGTTGAATAAGAAGATCGTTCATCTGATCAGGAGAGAGAGACTGGGGATTTTCGAGTGATGCTTCGTATTGTTTTATTAGCTGTCCTCTGTTATCTCCTTGACTAAAGAGGTAGTCTAGAACAGATAGTTCAAGGTCTCAGTGAAAATCCTGTGATAAGTATCAGATTTTTAGTCCTTTTCTTCGTTCAATGGTTCCATCGGTTTTGTCAAGTTGATTCATAATAAGCTTGAGTAGAGTAGTCTTCCCACCTCCATTTTTTGCTACAAGAGCAACCTTTTGTCCTTTATCAAGGGAAAAAGAAAGGTCATCAATGATTGGGCGCGCGGTATAGCTTTTTGTGAGGTTTTGGACTCTGAGGTATCGCATTCAAAAAGTAAACGAGCTAAAAAATCTGATTTCAAATTTTGTTATTTTTTATTTTATGGCTTTATATGCTTGATGCCAGTAGGTAAGAAAGAAGGCTTCTGCAATACAGTTGATGTAGGCGAGAAAAAGAAGAAGGAGTATTGCGACAGTTCGGATAATGTTTTCTACGATAGGATTTGAAATAGCATCAAATCGTACAGCAATACTAATCATTAAAACAGGAATTCCTACAATAAGAGCTCAGATAATCAAAAATCTTAATAGTAAAAGCACCTCTATGACCATAAGTTTTAGGGAAAGTCCAAGATTTGAGATTGCGAGGACGGTGCTTTTTTTTATTGCATCAAAGACTGCTCCTCATTCTGTTGCGATAATGATTCTAGCATAGGATCGGCAAACACTTGAGAAAACTACTATAAGCCCTCGTATCCGAATTACCATATCTACAAAAATATTGTCGTAAACATCCATTAGGTAAAGTCTCAGTACTGCTGTGAGAAAAGTAAACATTCCAAATGGTGTAGAAAGTCCACTATATTCAAGCATTGGAAAAAATTTCCCAGATCCTTTAATGAAAGATTTAAAGGTTGATTGTTCAGGATTTTCTAGGGCTGAAACAATTGATGCATCTCCGATAGGGTGGAGCCATAAATATCCAACAATTACAATTGCGATAAGGATTATCGTCATCATAAGCCCTTGATTATTGAGCTTGTCGAGAATATAGATAAAAGCATCAGAAAGCTGAATTCCACTCTCGTATTTATAGATGAGAAAGGTATTGAAATAATAGACGATAAAGTACATTCTCACGATAGAGAAAAAGACCAATGTCATTAGTGCAAGTCTAATGATTTTGGGATTTTGAAAGAGGATATTTACAGAGTTTCTCAAAATCGTTTTGAACATTGTTCTTTTTGATGAGATAAAGTGCTTATTCTTGAGTGAGTCCTTTTGCAACTTTTTTGATAGGATGATAGATGAGTGCAAGGAGTAAAGCGTTTACCATACTAGCAATGATCAAGAAGTCTCAATGCAATTTTGCAAAGATTCCTCAGAAGTTTAGGTAAGGTGAGAGCATCTTTTGTAAGAGGATTCAGAATATCCCACTAATCAATAATCAGAAGAAAAGTCTGACGAGAAGGGGGATACTGATTTTTGGAGTCAGATTTTTTATTTTTCCTATTAAAATTGCCCCTCCCGTAAAGAATGCTTCGATGAAAAGCTGGGTAATTACCCCTCCAAAAAGTCAATAGCGAGGGATTAAAAAGATTCAGATGATACATCAGATAAGCACTCCGATTCCATTGATGCTAAAGAGTTTGTTTTGCTGATCAAGTGCAACAAAGGTGTAATTGTAAACTTGTTTGATAAAGCTCATAAAAAGAACGATTCCCAAGAATGGTAAGACTTGATCAGATCATCGGTGAGAAGTGTCAGACCATACTCCTAAGAATTCCTTTGAGGAGACAATTGGAATGATGTCAGATGCAAAGAGTCAAAAATTCATTGCAATCCAAAGACCGAGGAATCCGACCAAGAGCATCAGATTTCCAAGGCTTTTTTTCTTGTTTTCTATGGAGTATTTTGGTATTTTGTGCAGTAGGCTATTTCCTAGTGATGAGGGGATAATCAGTAGAATCTCTATTAAGCTGAGTGCTAAAGCCCAAATTCCTGCATATTTAAATCCCTCAGAAGTTGGGAAAAACCATCCCAAGAACATCAATACCAAGAGGGTATGAAAACTACTGAAGAAGTAGGAGAATCCGTATTTTCGATTGTTTTTGAGGAGATTTTTGATAAAGGAGAAATTAAATCTGATTTTGAGAGGAAGGAGATCCTTTGTACGAAGGTGCATTTCCACATTTTGTCCTAGAGAGCTTGCAACAACAGAGAAAATAACAAGAGCAAATGCTGCAACCATTGCTACTGTTGGAGCCTGATTAGTTGTGAAGTCTACTTCTGAGAAAAAGTAATAAACCACTGGTAAAAGTATAACTAACTGTGAAAGTCTTGCGATAATCAACGATCGAGTCAGTCTTTTCATCTTTCGAAAAATTTGGAGTGGGAGCTGTTGGATGCCTGCATACATATTACTTGCCGAATAACACATCGCAAATGGTAGTCCTCGTATGATGAATGGATTGCTCGTATATGCTGGGATCAGGTATGCAACGATAATTGCTAGAGTATAGATTACTCCTATTAAGAAAATTCTTGTTCCAACAAATTTACCATATTCTACTCCTAAAGGAGAATTAGCTGAAAAATCAGATTTTTGATCTTGGTTTTCTTCTGATTCGGCTTTTATTGTTCCGAGTCTTTTTACCGCGAGTACATAAATTCAAAAATCGACTAAAGCCGTCCACCATGCAAAAAATCTAAAAATTGTCCCATAATCTCCGTATCTGAGTGGTCCAAGGTAGGAAGAGATAATTTTTGTTATTACAAAGCCAAAGAGTGCACTGATAATTCTCCCAAATAATTGCCAGAGAGCATCTTTGATTACGAGTTTATGAGCTGACATTTTTTGATATTTTTGTGTCTAAAACAATCTTTTTGAGTATAGTTATTTGCCTTAAAAAGAAAAGGAAAAGATCAATAAAATGAAAAAAAAGAGAGGAGTCAGACTTCTCTTTTTTATTCTGCTACTTTAACGATATAGTAGAGTTGCTCTGGATTTGAGTAAGTACACTCTACCGTTCCATCATCTTTTTTGTTCATAGCAGGTGTATCAGCCTTTTTTACGCTTGTACAAAAATAGAGACTATTAGGTTCTATTTTATTTGGTAATGCAAAAGCGATATTTGGAGAGTGGTTTGTCCAGTAGAAGAGACTTCCTAACTGAGATTGAGGAGATCTTAATACTCAGTTTTCTCGAGCTACGATATAGTTTGCATATTCTGGAGTTTCTACTTTGGCAAATAAGAGAGCCCCATTCGGAGTTATTTCTTCTTCAGTTTTTTTTGTTGTCATATAGAGATATTCACTGTTTTTGAGGAGTGGTTTTGCAAAGAGACGACGATGTGAATTCTGTACTGAATTGTCGGTTATGATATTTCATACCCATAAGTTACTGGGATCTTTTGGGATCGTATTTATATATTCTGTAAGTCCGATAATTTGGCTTGCATTTCATGCATATCGGTGGTTTCTGTTTGTTGGGTGAAGTTTTCCATTATTGGTTCATATTAGGGGAATCTCCCCTTTGTTTGATATGTACATGTTGATCGCTGCGGCGATATTTCTAAGGTCTGTTTGTCTTTTAAGGTCTCTAGTCCTTGCCATGTAGCCAGTGAGTCTCGGCAAGATCGCAGCACTCAGAATACCTACTATAATCACTACAATTAGCATCTCTACGAGCGTAAAGGCATATCTTAAGCTGCTTTTACCCCTCCCTCTAAAATCTTTCAAAATCAGGTTCTTATCTTTAGTTTTTTCACTGTAGTATATCATATATAGAGATAAAATATATAAAGCTATTGAATCTTAACGATATAATAAAGTTGTTTCACATCTGAGTAAGTACATTCTACACTTCAGTTATCTTTTTTCTCCATAGTAGGAGATTCTGCCTTCTTGACGCTAGTACAAAGATGTAAATCATTGTGATTAAGCTTGGTTGGGAAGTATGCATATTTTCCATGACCTTCACCATTGTTTGCCACCCAAAATACTCCTCCTAAGGGATCTCTTTTATCAACAAAGTTCTGATTTGGATATATTCTGATATAGTTAGCATATTCTGGGGTCTCTACTTTGGCAAATAGCACAGCACCATCAGCAAATTTACCACCATTTGATCTCGTAGGCAGATACAGATAGTCATTCCCCTCGAGCAGGGCAGGGGAGCTTTTAAAAGCTCAGGAATGTCCCCCACGTAAAATATCTCATACAAAAAGGTTACTCGGATCTTTAGGAATGTTGCTAAGGTATTCTTTGATTCAGAAGAGTTGGCTTGCTCTTCCTCAGGTGTTTTTACCGATTCGGGGATCGTTCTTGCGAGATTGTCGATAGACTTCAGGCCATGTTCCTTTGTTGGATTGGTACATCTCAATCGCAGTAGCGATATTTCTCAGATCCATATGCCTTTGCAAATCTCTGGTTCTTGCCATATATCCAGTAAGTTTTGGTAAGATTGCAGCACTCAGAATACCGATGATAATCACCACAATTAGCATCTCTACGAGCGTAAAGCCAGCTTTTAAGCTACTTTTACCCCCCCCTAAAATCTTTCAGAATAGACATTTAAACTGTAATTTTCTCATTGAAAAACATTATTATATAAAATATTAATGTTATTCTATTTTAACGATATAATAAAGCTGTTTTGGATCTGAGTAGGTACAATTTATAGTTCCATCCTCATTTTTTGTCATGGAAGGCTTGTCAGATTTGCTAATTTTTGTACAAAAGAGCAAACTCTTGGGAGGTACATGTGGCGCTACGAGAGGATCGCCTCATGTTTTCGGATTGAAATTTGCCCCCCAAAACACCCCTCCTAAGGAAGTGATGTCCCGTCCAAGTACTTGATCTGAGTGAACTTTGATATAATTTGCATATTCAGGAGTTTCTACCTTTGCAAATAGGAGAGCACCATTGGCCTCAAGTAGGCCACCCATATCTCTTGTAGATAAATAAAGATAATCTCCATTACTGAGCCGATCACCTCTATGATGGGGATGCATAATCTCTCACACAAACAAGTTACTAGGATCTTTAGGAATGCTCTTGATATATTCCTTGATTCATAACAGCGATGTGGCTCTTCAGCCAAAACTAGAGCTTACTTGGTTATTTTCATCATAAATTTCAGGCAGTTTCCCTTTGTTGGATTTGTATAGTTCAATCGCAGTAGCGATATTTCTCAGATCCATATGCCTTTGCAAATCTCTTGTTCTTGCCATATATCCAGTGAGTCTGGGTAAGATCGCAGCACTCAGAATACCGATGATAATCACCACAATTAACATCTCTACAAGCGTGAAAGCCCTATTGAGAACTGGGTTATTTTTTTTCTCTCTCTCTCTCTCTCATACATTTTAATTATTTTATAAAAGTAAAATTTTTAATCGGAGACTGTTTTATTTACTTGAGATCTTTGGTTTTTTTTGATGTTATTTTCAATTTTGCAGAGTTTATTGAGATCCTTAAAACTTACTGTTGCAAAGTTTGGACTGGTATCATTGACTCCTTCTTGATAAAAACTAAAGCTCTCGCTCTCATTAGGATCTTGATTATGACGAGTAAGTGCAATATTTTTCAAAACTTTTGGAATAGTAAATCTTCTACTTTTGCTTCCACGTTCTCTATGAAGGATATCAGGACTAACCAATCAAAAGTGGCAAGTATTCTCCATATTGCTATACACAAGTTTATTGCCTTTGATAAAATAATTGATAACATGACAAATTAAATCATCAAATCTCTCTGAATTTGTGGCATTTCTAGAAATAAGATCTTTAAGGCTGATTCTTTTCCCATCAATCTCTAGATATTTGTAATTGTCATTTCTTGGAGGGACTAATAGGCCTTTTTTAACTTTCTCTTCATAGAGATCAATATCAAAACTGATATCTTTGATAGTGGTTTCAACAAACCATCTTAGTCTGTCAAGGCTGATACTTTTACCGAGTTTAGAGTCATTCATATTGCTCACTCTTGTATCAATTTTTTTCTCAAGATCAAGGAAATGATGGTTCCCCATATTGAGATCATTGTCTATTGGATAGAAAGAAATCTCTTGGGATAGGGTAATAGTTTTTTGTGCTTTGTTTGCCTCATCTTGAATTAGTGGATAGAGATGTTCCTCATTTTGATATTCATTTTTATCAATTTCAAGATCAATTACTAGTTTAAAATCTTGATAGTCCCCATTGCTTCCTCTTGCAATTTTATCACTTGCAAGTTCATATGCACGTTTTTGAGCAGGAGAAAGAGGCATATTAAGGCTAGATTGGGCAACCTTTTCAATAAGAGGTAAAAGATCTTGTCATTCAGCTTTTTTTTGTCTTTTCCCAATTTCTGGTATTTGATCATTTGGGAGGTCTGAAAAAAATCCTCTAAGTTTATTTATAAGATCATTTTCCTGATCAGAACTGATAAATTTTCATTTTCCTACGGTTGAGATTGAACGGATGGTAATACCTGGAGTATTTTTGATATCACCAAAATAATTCATACTGACTGTATCAATATGGTCAAATATTTGTTCTTTATCTTTGTTGTCACCATAATAGGTTGATCTTAAGCCAGATTCATCAGTGATAGAACCTATTCACTTAGATGCAAGTTTACTAAGTCTAGAGGCTTCTGTTTTGTATCTATTGACAGGGATTCGGTATTGTGAATATGCAGTATCTTCTTTATGAGCTTCTACCCATTGATTATTGAGGTTGTAATGAATGCTCTCTTTATCTGGGAAACTTTCTTTTTTTGTTTCCTCAGTATAAGAGAGAGTTTTGTAAAGATTATTAAGAAAACTATTTTTTGAATTATTCCATTCTCTTTGTCCATCCGATCCATTTTTTCCAAAAGGATTCAATCAATCCTGATTCATGAGATACATGATTGCTCTAATATAATGATCAAACGTAGCTACTTTTGGACTTCCATCTCCGTTTTCTACTCTCAAAAAGTGAAAATCTCCATCGTGAAAGATGTAATGAACTCCTTTAGAAGATTCTAGTGTATGAATATGCTTAATCGCTCTTAGAAATACCTTTGCAATAAATTTTAATCCTTCTTCATTAACTTCTCCATTTTCATTGAGAAAGTTATGGGATTGTTTGTATAAAATACCAGAAAGAATGTAGCTAATATTTTTATAAAGTTCTTTTTGTTCTGGACGGTATCATCTTTCTTCAGCTTTTTCCTCTGTGAGTTTTTTATTATGTTTAAAATAATCGTATTTGAGAGTTTTATTAAGCCTTTTCTTTTTGAGCTCTTTTTGAGGTTTGAGAAATCTTTCGTAGATAAATTCCCTGATAGCAGCCTTTATCTTTATTTTCTCTTCACTATCCATATCTCAGTATTCGTCTATGAAATGAAAAAGCTGATCTTTAGTTTTGAGAATGTCAATTTTAGTGAGGTCACCACTTACATCTACAGGGTCTCTTTGAGATTCAGACGTATCTTTTGTTTCTTGGATTATATCCTTCTCATCAAAAGAAAGTTCTCCAATAGAATCTTTTCCACTTCTACTGTAGATTAGATTATTCATAATAAGTGCATCTTGGAGCTGAGAGGTGATTTTACTATAAAAATCATTATGTACTAATTGTTTGATTTGAGAGGGAGTGAGTAAAAATTTTTCCTTATTATTCATTTTAGACATGTTTTTTACTAAGATTCTAAAAAAGGATTTATAATGTAGCGTTAAAGTATGTCATACCAGATGAAAGCTATATTGTCTTTGTACAATACTCTAGTTGAACAATTCAGACTTTTGATCTATTTTCCATTCTTATCTGCGGTATAATTTTCAATAGTATCTTCCAAATAACATAGCTCTACTCCAGCATTTTTCAGAAGTTCTTCGCTAAGTTTTGCGTCATGAAAATGTTTTTCGCAGACTACTCTTTTGATGCCGCTACTTACGATTAAATGGGCGCAATGTCTCACATAGCAAGGAGTCATTTTTGTGTAGAGGGTTGCTCCATCAAGCTTAATTCATTGACGAGCTGCCGAGCAGATTGCACTAAGCTCTGCACAGCAATTTCTCATACAATGTTGAGTGGTTTCTCAGTTATCCTTAGTGATGGTTCGCATTTGATGTTCTTCTAGTTGATCACAGCTAGGACTTCCTTCTGGAGCATGCACAAATCAGGTTGAAATAATTTTCCCTTTCCTAACAATTACACATCCACTCCTTCCACGAGAGCAGGTTCATTTTTCCCCGACTACACGGGTAATATCCATAAAATATTCATCTTCAGGGATTTGATCTGGTCTGAGATGTCCATGGTCTTTAATACTTCCTTGTTCTAGTTCTGACATAGATGGAGAAAATTAGGAGATAAACATTCTCAATTATATTGATTCCCTCGATAAAAAGCAAATTTCTTTTCCTGTAAAAAAAGAAAAAAGCTGAATTTAATCAGCATTTCTCCTTTTTATTTCAAATTTATTAATTCTCAATTCTTTGATAGAGGATTTCAGGTTCAAGCTTTACAGAAAACTCTCTTGTTTTAAGTGCCTTGCCTATTAGTTCAGGATCAAGATCTCTGCTAGTGTCAATTTGTTGCATTTCCTCATATCCCAAAATATTTTTCATCTTGTCAAATCCTTGAGTCAAGATAGGTGCGGACAAAATACTTAAATTCTTCACCACATAAAGCAAAAATTCCAAAGTCTGAATTGCTTGTTCTCTTGTAGCTTCATCTTTGTATTTTTTCCAAGGTTCCTCTTTGGTGATGAGTTCATTTGCAGCCTGAACATATTTATATCGCTCTTGCAAATAGCCTTGAAGATCAAAATTTTGTAGATACTTTTGATCAATAGTATCAAAAAAAGTTTCAAAATCCTGATTTTGAGTCAGATTTTTCCATTCTTTTTCGATAGAGCTATGAGCAATTCCTTTCTCAATTCCATATTTTTTACAGAGACTAATCACTCTATTGACTAGATTCCCCCAGGCTCCGATTAGCATACTATTGTATACATTTTCTAGCCTTGGAACTGAAAAGTCTCCATCAGCATTGAGTGATACATCATAGAGCAGGTTGAAGACAAAGGCATCTCTACCATATTTTTCAATCACTTCACTAGGATCTATTACATTTCCTGTGGATTTTGACATCTTTTCTCCATTGAGCGTGAGATGCCCATGAGCCAATAGTGTTTTTGGTAATGGTAATTTTGCGCTCAGGAGCATTGCAGGCCAAAAAGCAGCATGAAACCTCAAAATGTCTTTTCCTACAATATGCAAATCCGCAGGCCAAGATTTTTGCCAATCGTCATTTCTTCCAAATCCTTGCCCAGTGATATAGTTAGTTAATGCATCACACCATACATACATCACATGTTCATCATCTCATGGTACAGGAATTCCCCATGGCATTTTGTTTTTCTGACGAGAAAAGGATACATCCTCTGCTTTTTCCAAAAATGCAAGAATCTCATTCTTTCTTATTTCCGGTTCAATACGATATTCGTCCGATTCAATCAGATTTTTGATTTGGTCTTTGTATTTAGAGAGGCGGAAAAAATAGTTTTCCTCTTGAATTTCTTGAAGCTGCTTTCCTGGATGATCAGGACAGAGTCCATCGACTAAATCCTTTTCAAGTTTCATAGCTTCGCATCCCTCACAGTAAAGCCCTGTATAAGATTTTTTATAGATATCACCTGCTTCCTGAAGTCTTTTTCGCATGAGTTGGGCTCATGGATAATGCTTTTGTTCATCACTAGTATGGATAAAGTCGGTATAGCTAATATCTAATTGTTTATAAAGAGACAAAAAAAGCTGAGCATTTTTTTTGATAAATTCCCTTACTTCGAGTCCTTCTTTTGCCGCAGTATTTCGGTTCTTCATTCCGTGATCATCACTTCCAGTCTGAAATACTACCTCCTTACCAATAAACCTCTGCATTCTGGCAAGGGCATCTGCTTGTACAATTTCTAGTGCATGTCAAGCATGAGGAGCTCAGTTCATATATGGAATCGCAGTCGTTAGATAGTATTTTTTAGCAGAATTATTTGTTCATGCTGCTTCATCAAAGTCCACAGCATCTCGGTTCTCTACTCTGAAAATGTTTGGATTTTCTTCAGCTTTAAAGTTCGTATTTCGCTCCTTAGCCAGCAAAAAAGACTTGATGCCCACTTGTGCAAGAGCCTGCGCATAGTGTAAATTATCTTCTACAAAAACTTGAATTCCTAAATTTTTGCATACCTCTTCTTTGCTGATCTTATTCGCTTCATGATAATTACAAAAAATCACCTCTTCAAAAAGATCAGGGAACTGTTGATTGATTCGTTCAAGGGTTGCAGTTTTTACATTATCTCATCTCGCTGTGATTGCATAGAGTTGATGTCAGGATTCTTTAGCTTTTATTAGTGCTTGTAATGCTCACTGCACAGGTTTAAGTACTCATAGATCCTCTCCTAGAGCGTTAATCGCATCATAAAAAAAACTAATGGTGGTTTCTTGATCTAAGTGCTCAAATCAAGAGATATTTTTGATATAATAGTCAGTAAAATCTGATCTTTTGATCGGAATCCCAGCAATTTTGTAGTTTTGAAATGCTAATACATAGTCGATCGTCTCGCAGAGTACTTCATCAATATCAATTCCTATTCTCATGCTCATTTATTTCAAATAAAAGTTATGCTCCGCAATTATCGCTTTCTAATTGCATTTGAAAGTCGCTTCCTAGAAGAGTATATCTAGCAATATATTGATCTATATTTTCTTTTCATTCGGAGAGGAGGTTTTGGTAAGTGGTGTTTAGGTCTAGGAGAAATTGAGTATTAGAACATCATTTCTCTTCTGCTAGATGAATTAAGTCTAAATACTGTTTTTCCAAATTGTACTTTTGGTCAAGGAGAGCTCCGTCTTTCCCCAAAATATTAAAGTAAGCTACTTCAATTTTTTGAAAAATAAGATCAAAGCTTGAATAGAGTGCAATCTTTTCAGCGCGATTTTGACCTAGATAAATAAAACAAGTTGTTAATAGGATTATTCCAATAACCAACTTAAAAATATTTTCTTTGAGTGTTTTTTTCTCCTCGCTTGTCATTCCCTTTCTAGGTAAAACTGATATAAATTTTAAGCACAAAACCCCTTTTATAAAAGGGGGAGTTGTGTGTCAAAAAAAGTTTTAATAACCTGAATTATTTTTCAGATTCTTCTTTCTTTGGAGTTGATTTTTTTGCTTGTGCATTGAGCTTATCTCTAAGAAATTCTAGAGCATCATTTACAAAACTATTGAAAACTCCAGTTATAGAGAGAATACCCAATGTTAAGAGCAAGAGCTGCCAAAGGATCATTCTCAAGTTCCAAAATGCAACTGCAATCAATAGAGCACCAACAATAGTTGTAATGCGAGTTTCGATACTAGCATGAACTCGCCACTTTTCAACTCCATGAGCAATTTTTTGAGTTTCTTTTTTTGAGCTTTCAAGTTTCTCTCCAAGTTCTGAACTTACTTCTGATATCTTATTAGTCATTTCATCTACCTTTTGCCCGAGAGTCTTTTCGTTTTGTGTCATCGTTTGTTTATAAGGGGATAAAACCAAAGTTCTTTTTATATTTTTTGCCCAAATATGCAAGTGATTTTTTGCTAAAATATCCCTAAAAAAAGAATTTTTAGCTTGTTTTTTAAAATTGAAAAAAAATAAGTAAGCTTTTTGTAATCATTCCTCTACTTTTTTATTATTTTAAAAAGGAAATAAAAACAGGTGCTCCTTAAAAAAATAAAAAAAACTGTTTCTGATTTTGATCAATCTTTAAATTCTGATTTTTCTTTTCTTTAGCTTGAAAAAGCATTGTGTTTTTTTATAAACAAAGTTAGACTTTAGATTATTATGCATTATTTGATGTCAAATCTTGAACTTATGGAGTCAATCCTTGCCTTTTGGAAGAAAGATAATACTTTTAAAAGATCTATTGAGGAAAAGAGCGATCAGCTTCAGTACCGTTTTTTTGATGGACCTCCGTTTGCAAGTGGAACCCCTCATTACGGGCACCTTTTGGCGGGAAGTATCAAGGATGTCCTTCCTAGATATATGGCGATGAGAGGATATCAGGTAAAGAGAAAACGAGGTTGGGACTGTCACGGGCTACCAGTAGAGAAGGCTGTAGAAAAGGCTCTCGGAATCGATGGAAAAAAGGATATCGAAGAAAAAATCTGAATTGAGACTTTTGTTGAAAAGTGTAGAGCATATGTAAATCAGACTAATGCAGATTGGCATTGGTTTGTAGATCATACAGGAAGATGGGCAGATATCGAGAATCCGTATTTTACAATGGATTTAGATTTTATGGAAAGCGTAATGTACTGCTTTTCTTCTATTTATCGTCAAAACAAGGTTTATAAAGGCTTTAAGGTACAAGGGTATTGTCCAAGTTGTGCAACACCGCTTGCAAACAATGAAATTTCAGAAGGATATGAAGATCGTCAAGATACTGCTATTACGGTTAAGTTTTCACTTTTCAATAAAAATACTGCTGGATATGAGGCATCAGAGGACGGTTTTATCGATGTAGTGGCAGGAGTACTCAAAAACGAGGAATGAGCTTATGCTATGGTGCATCATGCTAAAGAAAATCTTCGATTTTTTCCTGGAGGAAAGGTTGAAGCAGGAGAATCTCTTATCTCAGCACTCAAGAGAGAAATGAAAGAGGAAGTAGGCGTAGATGTGGAAGAAAAAGCTTATCTCGGAGCAGTAAAAATCGTGCATCTTGGGAAGCCATATAGGGTACATCGATTTGAACTTACAACAGAAGGAACTCCAACCATCCAAGAACAAGATAAGCACAACGCGCTTGTCTGGGTAAAAGAAGAAAAATCTGAAAATGCTCTTGGTTTCTGTCTCAATATTGCAGGAAATATTATCGATGATGAGAAAGAACTAACTCATGATTTTATTGATTTTCATCTTTTTAGAAATGTCCTTGATCCTCAAGAAAAAGGACTTATTGAGTGAAATTTCAACTTCCTTGCATGGACAACGACTCCTTGGACCTTACCAAGTAATGTATATCTAGCAATTTGAGAAGATATTGATTATATTACCGTTTATGATCCTACTTCTCAGGAGTATTTTGTTATGACAGAAAAACTTTTGAAAAAATATTTTAAATCGCCAGATCAATATCGTTTCATCTATCGTCAAAAAGGAAAAGAGCTTAAAAATCTGACTTATCAGCCTCTTTTCCCTTATGTTCAAAATTCTCAAATTGAAGATCAATATAAGGATCAGTTTTTTCAGCTTCTTTCTGGGGATTTTGTAACTACCGAAGATGGAACGGGAATTGTGCATATCGCTCCAAGTTTTGGAGAGGTAGATTTTTGAGCTGTTGCAGAAAAACTTGGTTGAGAATTTGCAAGGGATTGGATCTTTATGCCAGTAGATGAGTACGGAACTTTTACAGATCTTGTGCCAGACTTTGCAGGGATGAAAGTGATGGACTCAAATAAGGCGATTATTGAGCAGCTTAAATCTACAGGAAAATTGGTGAAGGCAGAGTCAATCAATCACTCTTATCCTCATTGTCGAAGATGTAAGACACCTCTTATTTACAAGGCAATGTCAAGCCGATTTATTAAAGAAAAGGAGATGAATGCTCAGACTTGAGCTGATGCAGAGCAGATTAACTTCACTCCTGCAAGTGTAAAAAATAGATTTGTTAATGGATTGGCATCTGCGCCAGACTGGAATGTGGCAAGAAATAGATATCGAGGTTCTCCATTGCCTATTTGGGAGAATGTTGCAGATCCTGAGGAGAGAATGAGTATCGCAAATCTTGATGAGCTTTTCCATCTCACAAAAACAGGTTCTAAAAATCTGACGAAAAACCTTTTTATTCGTCATGGAAGAACTGATTTTAATGATGCTAAAAAAGTCGATGCTCTTGGAGACTCTGTTTTGACTGAGCTTGGACAAGAACAATCTCAAAATCTTGTTGCAAAGCTTGAACACTTAAAAGCAGAAAAATCTGATCTCATCTTCGTTCTCTCTCCACTTCAAAGGACTCGACAAACGATCAAACCAACTTTGCTTTCACGATTTTCAGAATCAGAGGTAACTGCTCGAGAAAAACAGTATTATGTTATTTCTGAACAGTACAGAGCAGCTTTTGCAGATAGGACTCTTCAGGAGAGACTTCAGGGAGCTGATGATCAGGTGGTTTTTCAGCTGGGAGAGCAGATTTTTGTAGATTGGAGGTTAACGGATCATCTTTCTTTCGCAGATCAAGCAACAGTAAGACCGTGTGACCTCCTCAACCGAAAAGAGCCATCTAAACCTATAGGAATCGATGGAGAAACTATTACCCAGAATTCCTCAAGAGTAAAAAATGCCTTGAAGTACTGGAATAATAAGGCAAAAAGTCAGACTTTGATTTTTGTATCTCATGCAGATACTATTGGTTTGGCAAGACAAGCATTCCGTAACTTTGACTATGCAAAGCAGAGAAAAATTTTCCTTCCCAAAAATGCTGAGATCAAGGTGCATTACTGGGATAATGATAGAAATGCAGAGGTTGATCTTCACAAGCCATATGTAGATAACTATCGAGGAATTCAAAATGGGAAAACTTACAAGAGAACCTCTGAAGTTTTGGATTGTTGGTTTGAGTCAGGTTCTATGCCATTTGGACAGGATCATTATTTAGGAGGGGCTGATCATAATATTAGTTATCCAGCAGACTTTATTGCTGAAGGATTGGATCAAACCAGAGGTTGGTTCCGTTCTCTCCATGTCGTTGGGCATGCGATCAAGGGGCAAAATGCTTTCAAAAACGTTGTTGTAAATGGACTTGTCCTTGCAGAAGATGGAAAGAAAATGTCTAAATCGCTCAAAAATTACCCAGATCCGAGAATGCTTATTGAAAAACGAGGTGCGGACGCTTTTAGGCTTTATACTTTGAGTAGTCCAGTGGTAAGATCTGAACCAATGAGATTTGCAGAAAGAGGAGTGGAGCAGGCGTTCAAGGATTTTAATATTCCTCTTGAAAATGTATATAAGTTTTTTGAAACTTATGCCAAAATTGATGGATGGAAACCAAGTGGAACAGAACTTTTCCTTGCATCAGAAAAGTCAAACCTTGATCTAGAAACGCTTGCGAGAGTAAGTCCAGATATTATCATTACAAATGATCTAGCGCAGGGAAAAGCCAATACCTATGCAGAATCTCTTGAACAGTATTGTAATAAAAAGCCTAAAATCCTGATGATAAATGAGGTTTCAGATCAGTATTTTGATCTTTTGGACCAAAATGGAGGTCAGACTATTCTGCTTTTGACTTCTGACTTAGAAGCAAGTAAAATTTGGCTAAAGACGTATGGAGCGGAGAAGTCCAGGACCTTGAAAGATTCTGAAGTTGTAAAACTCCCAACTTACCAGATTACAAGTGATCTTGATAAGTGGATTCTTGCAGAACTTCATAAAACTCTTGCAAATGTAGATGAGGGATTGAGATCTTATGCAGTTGACGCTGCAATCAAGTCTGGAACTGACTTTATCGAAAAACTGAGTAATCGATATCTTAGAAGAAGTAGAAGAAGATTCCGAGAAAATGGGCTGAGTGCAGATAAGATTTCCGCATATGCAACGATCTATGAAGTTTTGACTACTTACTTAAAGATGATGGCTCCGTTTACTCCATTTGTTACCGAGCATATCTGGATTCAGCTTCAGGAATTTGCACTAGAAAATAGAGATAAAAAGTCTGAATCTATTCATCTTCAGTCTTGGCCTTTTGCATCAGTTCACTATATTGATGAACAGCTTATGCAAGAGATTGCTCTTGTGAGAAAGGCTATCAAACTTGCACTCTTTATCAGATCAAAAAATAAAATTGCGGTGAAGCAACCATTGCAGCGTTTAGAATTAAATATCGAAAATTAATGAGAAACTCAAAATATGTCTGGGTTTTCTGAGCTCTTTTGACAGTGTTTGGGTTGTTTGCAGTGTATAGTACGAGTATCCGAAAATCCTTTAACCAAGGATCAAAAGTCACTATCGTTCAAAATATTGATACGGTTAAGGCTTTTGATACCTTGCTTTCAGAAACAATTGAGCAAAAAACAGCTCAAGTAGTGAGTTCTACAGGAGCACAGGCGTTGCTTACCCCACCTATTATTTGAACTGGAGAAAACGCCCAAATTTCAACCGGAGTAGAGCATACTTGACAGAGTGGAATGGTTGTTATTATGCCTTCAGAAGATCTTACCAAATTGGAAAAAGATCTTTCTGAAAGCAAACTTGTAAGTACCAAAACCAAAATTATCAAGACTCAAGATAATTACAAGTATTTTTCAAATCAAGTAAGAAGTCTGATTATTGCCTTGATCCTGTCTGTGATTGTATATTTTATTCCAGTATCTATCTTACAAAACAAAAAAGTTGTTTGGGCAATACTCTGAGGAGTGACCGTTTTTCAATTATTGGTTTTTGCTCCTGCTTTTGAGGCAAGATATGGAACTGCGAGAGGTTGGGTTGATATTCCTTGACTCCCAAATATGCAGCCTTCTGAGTTCTTCAAAATTGGATATATCATATTTATGGCGTATTGGATCAGTAAAAGAAAGGAGATTATTGCAACAACTCAATTCTTGACGCAGTTTGCTGTGATCAATGGAGCCGTATTTCTTGTTTTGCTCTCAATTCCAGACTTTGGAACGATCTTTATCCTTGGAGCTACGGCAACGATAATGAGCCGATATTATGGATTACCGATCAAAAAGATCTGAATTCTGGCTTCTATTGCAATGGTTGTACTCGTCATAGGTTCGGTGATTATTGGTCTCTTTAGTAGTAAGTATAGCTATGCTTTGATTAGGCTTACGACCTTCATGACAACAGACTCCCAACAAAAGCTCTATCAAGAACAGCATGAATGATGGCAGCTCAAACAGTGAATAATGGCAGTTTGAGGATGAGGATTTCGAGGACAGGGGTATGGAAAAGGCTTGCAAAAAATGGGAGCACTTCCAGAAGCCCATTCAGATATGATCTTTGATGCATTCTCAGAAGAGATTGGATTGCTTGGAAATTTATTACTCCTTGGATTGTACTTTGGTTTGTTTTATAACGTAATTAGGGGGCTCGAAGAAATCAAAGATCCTTACTTTAAACTTGTAGGAATTGGATTGATTTCGCTTTTAATCATCCAGGTATTTGTGCATATTGGTGTAAATCTTTGAATCCTCCCAAATACCGGTCTTACCTTACCTTTTGTGAGTCATGGAGGAACAGCGCTTATGATCAACTTTATCCAGCTTACCCTCATTTACAAAATCTTAGTCAATAAATAAGAGTTAGCACCTTGAGTTTTAGCTTAGGGTGCTCTCGTTTTTTCTTCATTTTTTATCCAAAAAAGCTCAAAAATGCTGATTTCTTTTGATGAAAATCATCTCCTCACCGTTGAAAATCCTGAACTTTCTAAGCTCAAGCCCTATTCTTATACTTTGAGTGGATGGAGTTTTTCTAGTTTTGATAAGGAAATTTTTGTTTACTATAAAAGAAGTCGAAAGCTTATCAATTTTAAAAATCTTGGTGATGGGATGCAAGTCGCTTATCTCAAGTCAGATTTTTTACCTCTTTTGTCTTTTGATAAAGAAATTCTTGAGAAGACATTAGCAATGTTTCATGCTTTTGATGAGGAGAGTGGACAAAAATATGCCTTTCTTCCTTCGTTTTCTAAAAATATTGATTCTTTTCAATCAAAGCTTAAGCAATCTTTTGGAATTGACTGTCTGATAGAGAAAAGGCAGTGATGAACTTTTGTTTATGGACTGACAAAAGAGTTTGCAGTTCCTGATGGTCTTGCTGAGTTTTTGAGCTTTGTTTTTTCTTTGATTTTGCTTTATGGAAAATTTGATGAAAAAGATGGAGAAGTGTTGGGAGCAAAAGCTCATATCCCACTTTTTTGAGTGCGAAATACTCTAGAGCAAGAGCTAATAAGCAGCTTTGAACGCTTGGCAGAGCAGGGGATTTTTATCTCTCAAAATCTCCTTAGGAACCAAGATAAAACCACCTTGCAATTTTCAATCAATGATCCAGAATTGCTGAGACTTTTTTCTCGTTGGTGGAATGAGAGTAAGCTTATTTGAGAACAAGAATTAGTAACTCTAAAATTTGACCAAAAACAAGCTGAAATCAGACTTCAGCTATTAGATTTTCTTGATTCGTTAGATTCTACACAATATGATAATATCAATGAAATCAAAACTCAGATCCAATCAGGACTTTTAAAATTCCTTAAATAAGAAGATGAAAAAACTGGTTATTGTTGATGGTTCGGGATTCCTTTTTAGGGCATGGTTTGCATTTCCTCCTATGATCAATGCTCAAGGGAACAATCAAAATGTGCTTTACGGATTTACTCGTATGATTCTCAAGCTTATAGATGAGACATCAGCAGATTATTTTATCATTGCACGAGATAGCCCGGTCAAAACCAAGAGGCATGAACTCTATCCAGATTACAAGGGGACAAGACCAAAGATTGATGATGATTTTAAACAGCAAATTCCACAAGTACACAAGCTGATTGAAGAGCTAGGAATTGCAACCTATCAAGCTCCAGGATATGAGGCAGATGATATTATCTTTTCATTTGTGAGAGAATATCAAAAAAAATCTGATCTTACCTTAGAGGTTGTGAGTTCAGACAAGGATCTTAAACAGCTTTTGCAGGCTAATGTTGTTATTACCGATGCTGCAAAAAATCAGACTACTACGCTTTTGACTTTTCAGCAGGAATGGGGATTTTCACCAGAGCATATTGTAGATTATCTTGCATTGATTGGAGATAGTGCAGATAATATCAAGGGGGTCGCTGGGATCTGACCTAAAGGAGCAATGACCTTGGTACAAACTTATGGTAGTATTGAAAATATTTATGATCATCTCTGAGATCTCTCACCAAAACTTGCAGAGAAGCTTTCTGATGGAAAAGAAGATGCCTTTTTTTCCAAAAAACTTATTGAGCTGATGCAGGTTCCTCAGATTCAGGGAATTGACCTAGAAATATGGCAATCAAGCAAAAATATTGAACAGTGGGAGCAGATTCTCCTAAATCAGTATGGGTTCTCTAGTTTGCAGAAGCTGTTGGAATCTCTCAAGAAAAAATATGCAATGCCTCAACAATTAGGCTTGTTCTAGTATAAATCTAGCTTCTTATCTTGTAAAAAAGAATAATTCTGACTTTCTAGGAGCCTCACTCTCAGGAGTCAGATTTTTCTTTTCCCTTAAAAAATAAGGCTCTTGACATTTTTGATCAAAATCTCTTGAAAAAGTCTGACTTTTTTTTATAGTAAAGGCGGTTATATTTTTTTATATTTCAACATATTTAACTATGGCAAATGACAAAAAACCTTTGGACAAGGTAAGAAACATTGGTATTATGGCGCATATCGATGCGGGTAAGACCACTACAACTGAAAGAATTTTGTATTATACAGGTAAAAAGCACAAGATCGGAGAAACTCACGATGGTGCTGCTGATATGGACTGGATGGAACAAGAAAAAGAAAGAGGTATTACTATTACTTCTGCTGCGACTACTTGTTTTTGGCATGACTATCAAATCAATGTGATCGATACTCCTTGACACGTGGACTTTACTGTAGAAGTAGAGAGATCTTTGAGAGTTTTGGATGGTGCTGTAGCATTGCTTGATGGTTCTCAAGGTGCTGAACCTCAGACTGAAACAGTATGGAGACAGGCTGACAAATATGGAGTTCCTAGACTTATCTTTGTAAATAAGATGGATAAGATGGGTGCAGACTTCTATATGTCTATTGAATCTGTAGCTCAGAGACTTTCAAACAAGGCAGTTCCTATCCAACTTCCTATTGGAAAGGCTGATACTTTTGAGGGAGTAATCGATTTGATTACTATGAAAGCTTACCACTTTGAAGGAGAAAAGGGAATTGATGTTGTAGAAGGAGAAATCCCTGCAGATATGCAAGCTAAAGCAGAAGAATATAGAGAAGCTATGATTGATGCAATCTCTATGTTTGATGATGAATTGGCAGAAAAATTCCTTGGAGGAGAAGAAATTTCAAATGATCTTATCAAGAGAGCAATTAGAAAAGGAGTAATCTCAAATGAACTTTACCCTATGCTTTGTGGAACAGCTCTTGGAAACAAGGGAGTACAGTTGGTTCTTAACGCGGTAATTGATTTCTTGCCATCTCCACTTGATAGAGGAGAAATGCTTGGACACAATCCTGATAAAGAGGAAGAAGAAGTAGTAAGAAAGGCTGACATCAACGAACCGGTTTCAGCTATTGCCTTCAAGATTATGACTGATCCTTTTGTTGGTACTTTGACTTTCGTAAGAGTATATTCAGGAGTTATTAAGTCTGGAGATACTTTGCTTAATTCAGTAACTGGAAAGAAAGAAAGAGTTGGAAGACTTTTGCTTATGCATGCAAACAAGAGAGAAGAAATTTCAGAAATTTCAGCAGGTAATATCTGTGCTTTCCTTGGTCTAAAAGAAACTCAAACAGGACACACTCTTTGTGATCAAAATAAACCAATTGTACTTGAAAAAATGGAATTCCCTGAACCAGTAATCCATATCGCTATTGAACCAAAATCAAAAGCGGATCAAGAAAAACTCGGTCTTGCACTTTCAAAGCTTATGCAAGAAGATCCTTCATTCAAGGCTCATTCTGATGAAGAAAGTGGACAAACTGTGATCGGAGGAATGGGAGAACTTCACCTTGATGTAATCGTAGATAGACTTAGAAGAGAACATAAAGTAGAAGTAAATACTGGAAAACCTCAAGTAGCTTACAGAGAAACTATTTTCGCTACTGGACAAGCTAGAGGAATCTTCAAAAAGCAGTCTGGAGGTAGAGGACAATTTGGTGATGTAGAACTTAGAATCGAAAAACTTCCTGAAGATAAGAATTACGAATTCGTATCTGAGATTAAGGGTGGTGTAATCCCTAATGAATTTATCCCAGCTATTGATAAGGGAGCAAGAGAAACTATGGCACAAGGTGTGCTTGCAGGATTCCCTATTATCAATGTTAAGGTTGTTCCTGTATTTGGATCTTACCATGATGTGGATTCATCTGAAGTTGCCTTTAAAGTTGCTACTTACAAGGCCTTTAGAGAAGCGTTTATGAAGGCTTCACCAGCTATCCTTGAACCTATCATGTCTGTAGAAATCGTAACTCCAGAAGAATATGTAGGTACAGTGATGGGAGATCTTTCATCTAGAAGAGGTATCATCCTTGGACAAACTCCTAGAGGAAATGCTACAGCTATTGCTGCAAAAGTTCCACTTTCTGAGATGTTTGGATATGCTACTGATCTTAGATCTAATACTCAAGGTAGAGCTGCCTTCTCAATGGAATTCTCTAACTATGAAAAAGTTCCTGGAATGATCGAAAAGAAGATCATCGAAGAAAGAGCTGGAAAAGTTAAGAAAATGGATGAAGAATAATATTCTCCAATACAAAAGACGCCTTTTTATAGGGCGTTTTTTCTTAACTAAAATTTTATAAAAAAATATAAAATCTAATCTTTCCCCTTGTTTTTTGCTTGAAAATCGTCACAATAAAGTCAGATTTCAACTTTTTTATTCACATCTATGCTTAAACCGCTTGATATCACGCATATCCCGCAAAAACCTTGAGTCTATCTTTTTAAAACTTCCAAAGATGAGATTCTCTACATCGGGAAAGCAAAAAACCTTTACAAGAGAGTTTCTCAATATTTCACTCCATGATCGGTGCGAAAGCAAGATATGCTTGCACAGGCAGATCATATTGATTTTATCGTTGTAGAAAATGAATCTGAGAGTCTCTATTTGGAGTCTAATCTCATCAAACAACATCTCCCTCCTTTCAATAATATGCTCAAAGGAGCCAATGCCTATGCGTATATCAAACTTACTCGCCATCCTGTGCCTCAGATTCTTATCACAAGAAAAAAACTCAATGATGGTGCAACTTATATTGGACCAAAGCATAATACCAAAGAACTCAAAAAATTTCTCCAATATCTTAGGCAAATTATCCAGTATAGAACTTGTCCTCTCGCTCAGTTCAATCAAAAAAAACTTTGTAGTGACTACTATTTTCAGTTATGTAAAGGACGGTGTGCAAAATTAGATTTGCCAGCTCCTGATTACAATAAACTTATTGTCTCTTTTTTCAAAGGGAATACCAAACCTATAGAAGAAAAGATTAAAAATCTGATTTTAGAAGCCGTTAATACTCAAAATTTTGAACGAGCTGCTAAGCTTAGAGATATTTATTATCAGATTGATCAGTTTGTCGAAAAGCAGACGGTTGAGTTTGCTAAGTCGATCACTGGATATTTGCTTCAAATCCGTAAAATTGGCGCACGAACCTGTTTTATTATTCTTAATTTTCGAGAGGGAAAGCTGGTAGATGTGATTCGTCACCATCAGGATAGTTCAGATATCGATGAAGGAACTATGATCGCGAGTTTTGCGTCAGATTTCTGAGACTTTATCGATCAAGGAACTTACTATGCAACGATGTCTTACAAATTTACCAAAGAGGAAAATACTCGTTTAGATCAGCTTTTTGATAACTTTTTTGATTCATATGTACTTGCTCAGACGATGAAGGGCGATAGTGTAATGAATGATCTTCTCAGAACCCTGCAATCGCGTTATCACTTGAGTAAATTCCCTTATCATATTGAGTGTTTGGATATTTCTCATTTGAGTGGAGATTATACGAGCTGATGACTTCCATGTATGATCGGTGGCTTAGAGGAAAAAAAACTTTATCGTAAATATAAGATCACCTCTGTCAAAAATGATGATTATCTCGCACTGCAAGAGGTCTTGACGAGGAGATTTAAGCTCAATGAGGAAAATCCAGACTTGGATCAGCTTCCAGATCTTTTTATCCTCGATGGGGGGAAGGGGCAGTTAGGTATTTTATCTGATCTTGTACAAAAATATCCTCATTTTCAAAAATTGCGATCTCAAGTCCAGTTTGTAGCGTTGGGAAAGGGAGAAGCGAGATCAACAGCTCATATCGGACAAAAAAGCAAAAAATCTGATGCTCTTGTGTGAGAGACACTTTATGTATGGGATTTTTGAGAAATTCACGAATATTCTTTAGTTTACGATGAGAGTGATAAACTCCTTATCAAGCTGAGAAATGAGGCGCATCGTTTTGCCAATTATTATCGTAAACAGCAGATGAAAACCGACTTTCAAAAATCAGTCAAACGTGTATCAAAAAAGAATGAATCTTAAAAAAAGAGAGAAGTCAGACTTTTTCCTCTTTTTTTTAGTAGAAAAAACGCCTCAATCATTGAAGCGTTATTCTCAATATTAGTCAACATCAATAATTTCTGAATTTTTATTGGATGTTTGAGAAGATTTCGAACTAGTGTTTATTTCTTCAGTTTTAGTCCTTGATCTCTTGGCGATAAAGTAATAGAGGAGAGATCATACAAGAGGGACGAAGATAATTACAAGCAGCCAAGCAACCGTATCTTCTTTCTGATACTTGAAGAGATCGATAAGCATCCAAATCACAAAGATAAATACTGCAAGTGAAATAAGTCCTCCAAAAATTGTAAAGAGCACTATAAATCGAAAGAATCCATTCACATCTCAAAAAAGTCAGCGAAGTATTGGAGTTTGAGAGATAATTTGATTCCCTTTATTTATCAATTCTTGACAAGAAACAGGTACTCCATTGATTTCACAGGTATCAAAGAGATCCGCTGTATTGGCAAGTTGAGATAAGGTGTCTCCAGAGTTTATTGTAGGAGTGTTATTTGTGCTAAGAGGAGTTTGCTGTGCTTTGTTTCTGTATTGAGCTTGAGCTCTAAGATACGCCTCTCTCTCGTATTTATCTTCTAGATAGTCATCATAATCATAGTCATTCTCGTAGCGATCGTCATCAAAATAGTCATCATCATAGTATCTGGCTTGAGGCACTTGATTTGCCAAACTTAGTCCTCATATCAAGAGTAACATTAGGACAAGCGTCAGAATTTTTTTCATAAGGTATTTGGGGTTAATAATAAAAAGAACAATCGTTCTCAAACTGAGAGTGTAGAAATTCTCTTTTTAAAGTCAAGGCGGTGTTTTTTAGATAGATGAGCCTATTCTCTGTAAATATTGCTTCTTAATTGTAAAAAAGACGCTCAAAAATCTGACTCTAATCTTTCGCTTGACATTGATAGTATAATGAGTATAGTATCACGACAAAATTTTATATCAATTCTAATTGATGAATTCCAAAAAAATCTTGATTACTGGAGGGTTAGGATATATTGGGTCTCATACAGCGCTTGTTTTCGCACAGGCAGGATATGAGCCAATCCTTCTCGATAATCTCTCAAACGCATACAAAGATCAGGTTCAAAACTGATTTATTTCTTTGCTCGGATATGAGTTGCCTCTGTATGAGTGAGATGTGAGAGATGCAGATTTGCTCAAAAAAATCTTTGAAGAACATGAATTTCTTGGAGTGATTCACTTTGCAGCGAAAAAGGCAGTAGGAGAGAGTTGTCATGATCCTTTCCTCTACTATGAAAACAATATCATGGGAACGATCAATCTCCTTGAGGTGATGAATAATGTTGGATTGAAAAATATTCTTTTCTCCTCATCAGCAACCGTTTATGATGCAGAAAAAAATATTCCTCCATTCACCGAGACCGATCGTACCAATACGACCAATCCTTATGGAACAACCAAACTTGTGATGGAGTATATCCTCAAAGATATGGTTATGCACAAACAATTTCGTTCTGTAGTGCTTAGATATTTTAATCCAATTGGTGCTCATAGTTCTGGACTTCTTTGAGAAAATCCAAAGGGAATCCCTACAAACTTGCTTCCATTTCTCCTCAGAGTAGCCAAAAAGGAGATCGAAAAAATTACGGTTTTTGGTAATGACTATCCAACTCCTGATGGAACTTGTATCAGAGATTATATTCATATTGAAGATCTTGCTCAAGCGCATCTTGCGAGTTTTGAATACCTTCTCGCTCAACAAGAAGAAAACCAAGAAGAAAAATCTGATTTTAGTCTTTTTGAAGTTTTCAACATTGGTACGGGAATTGGAAAGTCCGTTCAAGAAATGATTGCCTTGGTGCAAAATATTACTGGTGAAGAAATTCAAGTTGAGATGTGAGAAAGAAGAGATGGAGATGTGGCGGTTTCTGTTGCAAATCCAACCAAAGCAAAACAACTTTTGTCTCGAGAGGCTCAGCGTTCAATTATGCAAGCAATTCAAGATGCTCGAAATTATTATAGCCAACAATAATCATTGAATCTCGCACATTCTGCGGGATTTTTTGAAAAAGAGAAATCTTCGGATAAGCTTTCTCACTTGAATCTTTAGAGTAGATCTATAGACTAGAGCTGTATTTTATTATCATTGTATGCAGATGTTTTTTTCTTTTATCAATCTTTGATGTACCAAAAATCTTGTAGATACCCAATTCCTTTTGGGAAGAATCCTTGAGAAACGACCTGAAGATTTTTATTATGGAGTTGATCCTTATTCTGAGGAGGTAGAGCTTGTTTTTCTCAATACTTGTGGTTTCATCAGTTCTGGGAGAAATGAGATGTTTCAAGTGATCAAGAAACTTTTGAGAAAGAAGAAAAAAGTCTGTCTTTTAGGGTGCGCTGTTCAATATTTTGAAAAAATTGCACTTGAAGCCAAACTCTCCGACCAGGAAACTCAGGAACGAACGACTTTCAAAAATCATCCAGATGTCCATTTTCTTTCTCGAGGACAGCTTGCAAACTTTTCTCCTGAAATGCTGGATAAGAGTAAAGAACTGCCAGTGACAGAAAACTTTGAGTGGCCAGAGAATACCAGAGCCTATACCAATATTGACCTAGGTTTTGAATATCTCAAAATCGCCGAATGATGCAATAATTCTTGTGCTTTTTGTATTATCCCAAAGATCAGAGGAAAACAAACCTCTCTCTCTATCGAAACCCTTGTTCAAGAGGCAAAAAATCTGATCGCTCAGTGAGTTAAAGAGTTGATCTTGATTGCTCAAGATTCGACTAGATACGGAGTTGATCTTTATGGTAAAGCCAGACTTTTTGATCTTTTGGAAGCTATTGATCAAATCCCGTGAGATTTCCGTTATAGAGTGCTCTATCTCTATCCTGATATCTTGACCAAAAAACATTTGGAAAGGCTGACTCAACTCAGCAAGTTTATTCCGTATTTTGATCTTCCACTCCAACATGCCTCTCCCAAAATCCTCAAATCTATGGGCAGATTTTATAATCATGAAATGACTCTTCAGCTCCTGCATTTTATCAAAGAGAATTTTGAAAATTATTATATCAGAACAAATTTTATCGTCGGATTTCCAGGGGAGACCGAGGAGGACTTCAGACTTTTGATGGATTTTATAGGGCAAGATTGGTTTGATAATATTGCACTCTTTGAGTACCATGATGAGCCGCTTGCTCCCTCAAATGCACTTCCTGACAAAGTCGAAGACAAACTGATTCGTTCCCGTTTCCTTGAAGCCAAAAAGCTGGTTACTTCACTTTATGATGCTAGACAAGAAGCTCAAAAAGACACCGAAAAATTCTGAACGATCACTGATATTCGATCAACGAGCAAGGGAGAGCGAGCTTTCGCAGTGCGCCCTTTCTTGCATTGCCCAGAAATCGATGAGGAAGATGAGATCATGATGGATCAGATCCTTGAATCACTAGATGGACAAGATCTCAGAGTGGGAAGTGAAATCCGTTATGTGAAGTAACAATTTTCAGTTGTTTTTATTGCCAAAAATAATAGACTAAAACTAATATTTTATATTCTCAATTTTCATCTATGCTAACCAAAGATCAAGAAAGGGCTCAGCTTCATAAATCTATTTGGCAAATTGCCAATCAACTCAGGTGATCTGTTGATGGATGGGATTTTAAGCAATATGTCCTTGGAATGCTCTTTTATCGTTTTATCAGTGAAAATCTGACAAAGTATCTCAATGATAGTGAACCAGATGCGGATTTTGATTATGCAAAACTTACAGATCAGCAAGCAGAATTTGGACGTGAAGAAACTGTCAAAGACAAGGGGTTTTATATCCTTCCTAGTGAGCTTTTTGCCAATGTAGTCAAAAATGCAAGAAATAATCCAAATCTCAATGAGACACTTTCCAAAGTGTTCAAAAATATTGAAGCTTCTGCAAATGGTGCTGAAAGTGAAGATGATATCAAGGGGCTTTTTGATGATTTTAATGTAAATTCCAACAAGCTTGGGAATACTGTAGAACAGAAAAATAAAAAATTGACTGATCTTCTTGAGTCTATCGCAGATCTTAAACTCTGAAATTATGCGGACAATACGATTGATGCATTTGGTGATGCTTACGAATACCTCATGACAATGTACGCAAGCAATGCAGGGAAATCATGAGGTGAATTTTTTACTCCACAAGAAGTGAGTGAGCTCCTTGCAGAAATTACCACACTTGGCAAAACTCAAGTCAATAAAGTGTATGATCCTTGTTGTGGGTCAGGTTCTTTGCTTCTAAAGTTTGCGAAGGTACTAGGAAAAGAAAATATCAGACAGGGATTCTATGGTCAGGAGATCAACATTACTACCTATAATCTCTGTCGTATCAATATGTTTCTCCATGATATCAATTATAAAAACTTTAATATCGCACATGGAGATACGCTCTTGCATCCAAGGCATCGAGATCAAGAGCCATTTGATGCCATAGTTTCTAATCCTCCTTACTCCATTAGGTGGGAATGAGATGAAAATCCAATCCTTATCAATGATCCGCGTTTCTCTCCTGCGGGAGTTCTTGCACCAAAGAGTAAAGCAGATCTCGCCTTTACTATGCATATGCTTTCCTGGCTCTCAAGTAGTGGAACTGCTGCTATTGTCGAGTTTCCTGGGGTCTTGTACCGCTCAGGAGCAGAGCAAAAGATCAGAAAATATCTCGTAGAAAACAATTATATCGAGGCGGTAATTCAGCTTCCCCCTGATTTATTTTTTGGGACATCGATTGCTACTTGTATTATCGTACTCAAAAAAAATAAAACCGACAACAAAACCCTCTTTATCGATGCATCTGCTGAATTTGTCAGAGGAAACGCCAAAAATACCCTCACAGAGCAAAATAGACAAAAAATTCTGACCGCTTATCGTGATCGTCAAGATGTCCAATATTTTTGTACATTGATCGATAATGCAGCGATAGCAGACAATGACTATAATATCGCAGTGAGTAGCTATGTTGAGCAACAAGATACCAAAGAAGTAATTGATATCAAAGAACTCAATGCAAAGATTGCAGAGATCGTAGCCAGGCAGTCACAACTCAGAGCTGAGATTGATCAGATTGTAGCTGAGATCGAGGGAGATGACTTGTCAAATCTTTCATAAATTCGAAAGTTCCGAATTTGTAGGCAAAGAGTGAAAAAAAATGATTTAGTTAAGTTTTGCATTTTGCATGAATGAAAAATGAAATATCCTTATTTATGAGGGGGGAGATGGAGCTTTTAAGCTGGAAGTTCAGCTAGAAAATGAAACTGTTTGGCTTACTCAAGAGCAAATGGCTATTCTTTTTGATAAAAGTGTAAAAACCATTAATGAACATATATTAAATATTTATCATGAATGAGAGCTTTTTCAAGAAGAAACAATGCAAAAAATTAGATTATCCGGGAATTCCGGATTTTCTACAAAACCAACTAACTACTACAATCTTGATGTGATTATCTCTGTCGGATATAGAGTAAAATCATTGCAATGAACTCATTTTAGAAAGCGAGCAACTGCAAGACTCAAAGAATATATCATTAAATGATTTGCTATGGATGATGAGAGGCTCAAGGGAAATGCTGGAGGGAATTACTGGAAAGAGTTGCTTGATCGTATCCGTGATATCCGTAGTAGTGAAAAAGTAATCTATCGTCAGGTTTTGGATCTCTATGCTACCAGTATTGATTATGATCCTAAAAGCCCTGAATCTATCAATTTTTTTAAGATGGTGCAAAATAAGCTTCATTATGCTACCAATCAAAAAACTGCTGCAGAGACGATTTATGAGCGCGCAGATGCAGAAAAAGAATTTATGGGATTGACAAACTTTGCAGGGGAGATCCCTGTAAAATCTGAAATAACTATTGCAAAAAATTACTTAACGGAAGAAGAGATTTTTCGTCTCAATCGTCTGGTTTCAGCTTTTTTTGATCTTGCAGAGATCAAAGCACAAGATCATATGCCTATGAAAATGATTGATTGGGTTCATGAATTAGATAAATTTGCTGAAATTTATGGGAAATGAGTATTGGAAAATGCAGGAACAAAAAGCCATAAACAAGCAGTTAAGAAAGCAGAATCGGAATATCGTAAATATCAAGAAAAAACACTTTCACCAGTAGAAAAAGAGTATTTAGAAGTTGTTAAAACTTTAAATAAAAAAATTGCCAAGAAGATAAGTTCAAAAAAATAAAACCTTTAATATCCTATTCAAATTTTTATTTATTAAATATATTAGAAACGATGGAAAAGTTTAATGGAGAAAATAAAATTGCCCACATGCAAATGATTCAAGGAATTATTGATAGAATGGGATGAAATTTATTTTACCTCAGAGGATGGGCTATAACTTTACTTGCTGGTTTGTTTGCAATATCGACTTCAGATGTTTTAAATGTAAAAAATTGGGCTCTTTTATTATTTTTTATCTTGTTATTATTATTTTGGGTATATGATGCTTACTTTTTATCATTAGAACGTAAATATCGCGGTTTATATGATAAAGTTAGACAGCTTCCTGAAGAGAAAATAGATTTTTCTATGAATATATGAGAATTTAAAACACATGCTGATAAAACAGTTTGTGCATGCTTATTTTCTGCAACATTACTTTGATTTTACGGAATTTTAGGTGTAGCCATGATCATTATTTATTTCATTAGATAATTTAAAAATGGCAAAAATTTTTGTTAGCTATAAATATAAAGATAAGAATGTTTATAACTATCCATATTTTCGAGAATATGAATTAACTCAAGATACTGATTATCAAATAACAGCAAGACATTATGTAAATTACTTGGAAGAACTAATATGACAAGAGCATATTTATAAATGAGAAAAAGATGGAGAGTCTATGGCTGAATTTTCTGATGAAACGATAGATACAAAATTAAAAGGAAAAATTTTTGATAGTTCTGTAACAATAGTATTAATTTCTCCAAATATGATTGATCCAAATTTATCAGAAAAAGATCAACGAATTCCAAATGAAATATCATACTCTCTAAGAGACAACAAAAAAAGATGAGATAAAACAAGTAAGACAAATGCAATACTTGCTATCATATTGCCGGATCTTAGTTGAAGTTATGAATATGCTTGTTACAGGTCTAATTGTGGAGCGTTAATTTGGAAAACGAATAATTTCTTTAAAATTATTGGAAAAAATATGTTTAATACAAAAGAGAGATGAGACCGATGTGCTTCATGTTCAAGTTATCATTATGATAAAAATGATCATTCCTATATTTTCCCAGTTACCTGGGATGATTTTATAAGAGATCATAATAAGTACATAAATCATGTTTTAGAACTAAAAGATAAAATAGATAAATTTAATTTAACAAAAACCTTAGATAACAGTATTTCCATACCTTTTAGTTTTTAAGAAGTAGAAGAAATTCAGTTTATGAAATTTAGAAATAACCTTTAGATAACAATGACAACAAAACTCAATCAACTCCTCGCTGAACTCTGCCCTGAGGGAGTAGAATTTAAGAAGATTTGAGACTTAGCTATTGTAGGGACTGGAAAAAGTAATTGAAATGAAGCAATTGAAGACTGATTGTTCCCATTTTTTGTTAGATCAAAAATTGTTAAATCATTAAATTCTTTTGAGTTTGATGAAGAAGCGATTATTATTCCTGGAGAATGATGAATTGGAGATATATTCCATTATGTTTCCTGAAAATATGCATTACATCAAAGAGCATATAGGATTAGTTTTTTTGACAAAAGAATAAATACAAAATTTGTTTACTATTATATGTTTGCAAATTTTAAGGCATTTATTTTGAAATATGCAGTGAATGCTACTGTTTCCTCAATTCGTAAACCAATGATAGAAAACTTCCAAATCCCCATTCCTCCTCTCCCAGTCCAAGAAGAAATCGTGAGAATCCTTGATAAATTCACTTCGCTGGAGGCGGAGCTGGAGGCGGAGCTGGAGGCGGAGCTGGAGGCGAGAAAATGTCAATATGAATTTTACCGTAATCAGCTTCTTGCATTTAAGGGGGGGGGAAATGTGCTTTATAAGCCACTTTCTGAGCTATGAATACTGATCCGCTGAAATGGACTCCAAAAATCAGACTTTGTCTCTGAGGGGAAACCTTGTATCCATTATGGTCAGATTTATACCCATTATGGAACTACTGCCTCTCGTACGATATCTCAGATAGCACCAGAATTATTTGATAAGCTTAAAAAGGCTGAGAAAGGAGATGTTCTCATCGCTTGAACAAGTGAAAATATTCAAGATGTCAATAAATCTCTCGTTCGAATTGGAGATGAGCAAGTTGCGATCTCAGGGGATATGTTTGCCTTTCGTCCTACAAAAACCCTCCTCCTACCTCAGTTTCTGAACTATTATTTGCAAAGTAATCACTATTTTGATTACAAAAAGAAACACGCGAGAGGAACAAAAGTTGTGCGTATTCCTTCCGAGAAGATCCTTGAGTTCTTGATCCCCCTCCCACCTCTCGAGCAGCAGGAAGCGATTGTCTATATTCTCGATCACTTTGATCAGTTGGCAAACGACCTGACTGCTGGACTTCCTGCAGAGCTTCATCTTAGACAACAACAATATGCTTACTATCGTGATATGCTTCTAAACTTCAGTTCAGAACTGGTATCAGAGAGAGAGAGAGAGAGCATTAAATAAAATTCTCCAGATTCTTAAACAAAAACCACTTGATTGAGATGTCAAGAGGATTGTTGATATTTTGGAGAGAATGCTTGAAAAAGTAGAATGGAAAACTTTGGGGGAGATTGTAAATATATTAGATAATCAAAGGAAGCCTATTGCAAAAATAAATAGAAAAGCATGAATTTATCCCTATTATTGAGCTAACGGTATCCAAGACTATATAGATGAATATATTTTTGATGGGATATTCCTACTTTTATGAGAGGATGGTAGTGTTATTAATAAAGATTGAACACCGGTATTGAACCGAGTTTCTGGGAAAATATGGGTGAATAATCATGCACATGTTTTGTCTGAGAAATCTGAAATTGCAGATTTAAAATATATTTATTATTATTTGCAGACATATGATGTCTCAAAAGTTGTAAAAGGAAATATTCCAAAAATTACTCAACAAGAATTAAAATCCTTTCTCATTCCCATCCCTTCACTCGCTACTCAACAAAGAATTGTAACACTTTTGGATAAGTTTGATGCTTTAGTCAATGATCTTACTACTGGGCTCCCTGCTGAATTAGAATCCAGAAAAAAACAATATGAACATTATAGAAATCAGCTTTTGACTTTTACTCCCTTAAAAGAATAAATATGGAAGAGTTCAATTCTCTTGAAGAAGTGGCAATAAATATACAAAATAAACTTGATGCCAAAACTGACAAGAAAAAAGTACTTGCCATCTATGCCTTTAATGGAATAGGAAAAACGAGATTATCAAATCAGATTGCTAATGAATGCGATAATACTGAGGGGGAAGGAGAAGATGAATGAATTAAAAAATTATCTTATAATGCTTTTTTTGAAGATATTTTTAGCTGGGATAATGAAAATTATATCCTTAGCTTTGAGACTAATAATGAAATTATAAAATTAGTCATTGATCATTGACTAGAGATGCAAATTATTGATAATTTTAGGGATATTATGTGAGAACAAGCAATAAAACTTGAACCATCTTTTGATTTTAATAAGTGAGAGGTAAATTTTAAAATTGCATCTGGTGATGATGCTAGTACCGATAATATAAAAATTTCTAGAGGGGAAGAAAGCATCTTTGTCTGGTCTGTGTTTTATACAATTTTAGACTTCATAATTTCAGAATTAACCCTTATTGAAAGTAATAGATCAACGGATATTTTCAATAATTTAGAATATATTATTATTGATGACCCTGTTTCCTCTATTGATGATACAAGGATTATTCTTTTGTCCATAAAAATCAATAATTTAATAAGATGAGATTATCATTTAGATAAAATATTGGAGAAAAAAAGAGAAGAGCTAAAAGAGTGAAAATTTACTCCAGAATATATTGAACAAAGCTTAACAGAATTTAAAGAAGAGACATTCACTAAATTAAGGCTAAAATTTCTAATCACAACTCACCATGCTTTATTCTTTAATGTGATAGTAAATTCTTTTAAGAATGCAGATGGGATAAATTTTGAATGATTTAGTCTTTCAAAAAATAGCCAAATCTTTAAACTAAAAGAACTAGGAAAATCTCCTTTTTCTTATCATTTACGAGTAAAAGACATTCTTCAAAAAGTAATTAATGATAATGCTGTTGAAAAATATCATTTTAATTTATTCAGAGCATTGCTTGAAAAAACTGCAATTTTTTTGGGTTATGATAATTGGTACGATTGCGTTAGTAGAGAAAATAGACAATTATTTGTTAAACTGTTAAATCACTATAGTCATAATAAATTATCTGAATTAGAATGAAGAGAACTACCTGATGATGATAAAAAGCTTCTGGAAGAAGCTTTTGAAAGCTTTATAACTAATTTTAAATGGAAAAAGTAAAACGATGAAAAACATGGAATTTAACCTTGTCTCTCAGAATCCTCAAAGCACCGTTGTCGCTGAGTTTACTCCTACTCCGAGGGTAAGCGAAGCCTACCAGTCTGAAGCAGGATTAGAAAGGGAGTTTATCGCTCAACTGCAGGCGCAGGGTTATGAATATCTCCAGATCCACGAGGAGGCAGACCTCAAAGACAATCTCAGAAAACATCTTCAAAAACTGAATCATTTCACCTTTTCTGATACGGAGCGAGAGCGTTTTTTTGCTACTGATATTGCCAATAGCAATCAAAACATTGAGGACAAAACGACCACTATCCAAGAAGACTATATCAAAACAATCCAGCTTGAAAACTGAGAAAGCAAAAATATTTACCTTCTGGACAAAAAAGCCATTCACAATAATACCCTCCAAGTGATCAATCAGTACACTACATCGGAGGGGACCTATACCAACCGTTATGATGTTACAATATTAGTCAATGGACTTCCTCTTGTGCATATTGAACTCAAAAAGAGAGGAGTCGCTATTCAGGAAGCTTTCAATCAGATCAATCGTTATCAGAGGGAGAGCTTTTGGGCAGCGAGTGGACTTTTTGAGTATGTGCAATTATTTGTAATTTCCAATGGAACGCATACCAAGTATTATAGCAATACCACTCGTTTTACTCATATCAAAGAACAAAAAGACTGATCTCCTTCCAAGGGTAAAAAATCCAGTCATAGTTTTGAGTTTACTTCACGATGGGCAGATTATAGCAATAGACCTATTATGGATCTCATCGACTTTACCAAGACTTTTTTTGCAAAGCATACCTTGCTCAATATTTTGACCAAATATTGTGTTTTTACTGAAGACAAGATGCTGCTCGTGATGAGACCGTATCAGATCGTTGCTACAGAAAAAATCATCTCCAAAATTCAAATTGCTTCCAATTATAAAAAATACGGTACCATTGATGCTTGTGGATATATCTGGCATACCACAGGATCAGGAAAGACCCTTACGAGTTTCAAGACTGCACAGATCGCAAGTAAATTGGAATATATTGATAAAGTGCTTTTTGTCGTTGATAGAAAAGATCTCGACTATCAAACGATGAGAGAGTACGATAAATTTGAAAAAGGTGCGGCTAATTCCAATACGAGCACTGCAAAGCTCAAAGCTCAGCTCGAAGATCCCAAAGCAAAGATTATCATTACTACTATACAAAAACTTGATAAATTTATCAAAAAACACAAAGATCATGCTATTTTTGATGGACAGATTGTGTTGATTTTTGATGAATGTCATCGTTCACAGTTTGGAGATATGCACCAGGCGATTACCAAAGCGTTCAATAAATACTATCTTTTTTGATTTACGGGAACCCCAATCTTTGCAGTCAATTCCTCATCTACAGGATATACTCATTTAAGAACCACCGAGCAGGCTTTTGGTGAGAAGCTTCATACCTATACAATAGTGGATGCTATCGCAGACAAGAACGTCTTACCGTTCAAGATTGATTATATTTCAACCTTTAGAGAAGCAGAAAATATTGAAGATGAAAAGGTTGCTGATATTGATAGAAAAAGAGTGCTTGCAGATCCTCAGAGAATCAGCAAGATTGTGCACTATATCCGTGACCATTTTGATCAAAAGACCAAGAGAAATTCGACCTATATGCTTCAGGAGAGGAGATTAGCAGGGTTTAATTCAATTTTTGCCGTCTCTTCTATTGACATGGCAAAGCGTTATTATCTCGAATTTCAGCAACAGCTTCAAGATCTCCCTAGTGATCAGCAGCTTAAGATTGCTACGATTTTTAGCTATGCAGCCAATGAAGAGCAACCAGATGGAACAATAGATGAAAATCCAGAGGATACTTTGGGATTAGATCAGACTTCAAAAGATTTTTTACAACAAGCTATTGCAGATTATAATAAGCTTTTTTCGACGTCTTTTGATACCTCAGCAGATAAATTTCAAAATTATTACAAAGATGTTTCTCAGAGAGTAAAAAATAGAGAAATCGATATTCTCATTGTGGTAAATATGTTTTTGACGGGATTTGATGCGACAACGCTCAATACCCTGCGAGTAGACAAAAATTTACAATCTCACGGCCTTATTCAAGCTTTTTCTAGAACCAATCGTATCCTCAATTCAGTAAAAACTTTTGGAAATATCGTTTGTTTCCGTAATTTGGAGCAGAGAACTAATGATGCGATTTCTCTTTTTTGAGATAAAGAAGCAGGGGGCATTGTTCTTTTGAAAACCTTTGATGAATATTATCATGGATATACGAGAGCTGATGAGGAGGTAAAGGGATATCAAGAATTAGTTCAACAGCTCAAAGAGCAATATCCTATTTCGGAGAGGATTTCCTCAGAAAAGGCTCAAAAGGATTTTATCAAGCTCTATAGTAGTATTTTGAAGCTCCACAATATTCTTTCCTCATTTGATCAGTTTCAAGAGACTTCAGATCTTACAAAAGGAGAAATGCAAGATTATCATAGTAAATATATTGATTTGTACAATGAGTTTAGGGCAAATAAAGACCAAGATGAAAAGCAAGTCATTAATGATGATCTCGTCTTTGAGATGGAATTGATTAAGCAAATTCAAATCAACATTGATTATATTCTTGATCAGATTAGAAAGTATCATGATCAACATATCAATGACAAGGAAATTCTCGCAGATATTAATAGATCAATCGAATCAAGCTTTGAACTTCGTAATAAAAAAGACCTAATAGAGCAGTTTATTCAAAACCTTGACAGTTCTACGCAGGTTGACCAAGAGTGGGTAGTATTTGTACAAAAGAAGAAAACTGAAGAGCTTCAGAAAATCATCATGGAGGAAAAACTAAATCCAGATCAAACCTATAAGTTTATTAGAAATGCTTTTAGAGATGGAGAAATTTCCATGACTTGAACCGGTATTTCAGAAATTTTACCAAAAATAACTCGTTTTTCTTCTGATGGAAATAGATCACAGATGAGGCATCGTGTAGAGCAAAAATTGACTCACTTTTTTGAGAGATTTTACGATATTTCCACTAAAGAACTTAACGAGTAATCAAAACTCTGATTTCATTCTCAGTTCTCCTTGCAAAATACAAGCCAAACTCTATACTTAGAATCATTATTATACATCAGGATTTTTATACTTTTTTAAGCTTATGCAGTTTTACGACGAAGTCAAAATCTTTATCGCATCAGGGAAATGAGGAGATGGTATAGCCTCAGGAAGAAGGGAGAGTTGAATTCCTTTTGGTGGACCTTCAGGAGGAGATTGAGGAGATGGCGGAAGTGTTTATTTCCGTGCTTCTAAAGATGAAAATACCCTTATCGACTACAAGTACAAAAAGATTTTTAAAGCAAAAGCCTGAGAACCAGGAAGGACTAAAGATCAGTACTGAGCTCATGGCTCCAATTTAGAATTAGTAGTCCCTGTAGGTACGATGATTAAGGATACCGAGACTGGAAAAATTCTTGCTCAGATGGAGTACGACGGACAAAAAATCGAGATCCTTTCAGGAGGGGAGTGAGGAAAAGGAAATATTCATTTCAAAGATTCTATCAATCAGTATCCTAACTTTTACCTATTAGGAGAACCAGGACATGAAAAGGAAATTACCCTTGAGCTCCAACTTCTTGCAGATGTCGGGCTTATTGGTAATCCAAGCGTAGGAAAGTCTTCATTGATCAACTGTATGGCAGATGTAAAGGCAAAAGTCGCTGATTATCCTTTTACTACATTAGTCCCAAATCTGGCTTCGGTTTCGGTTGGTGATTTTCGTTTCAATGTTATTGATATTCCAGGTTTGATTGAAGGGGCAAGTGATGGAAAGGGACTTGGAAATGCTTTCCTTAGGCATGTTCTCAAATCAAGAGTTTTTGCGTTTGTTGCCGACCTTTCAAGGTTTGAATCAGGAATTGAGGAAACTGTTCAGCTTATCGAGGAAATTATGATCTATTTGACCAAAAAATTCTCGGAAGAAGAGGGAGATTTGTCTTTTGTATTTAGAGAAGAAAATGGTTTGATCTCTTTTGAGGTTGCAAAAGATGATGAAGTTATCCTAACCAAAAAGATCTTATTTATCTTTAATAAGTGGGATCTTATCAATGATGAGGAAATTCTTGCTGAATACAAAAAAGTTTTCTTTGATCAAGTTAATGAATTCCTCTCAAGTAAATCTCTGCCAAGATTGGATATTCAACTTTTGGAAAATAATATTTTCCTTACCTCTGCAGGAACGTATTATGGAGTAGGGGAGCTGCTTAGAAAGTTTGCTGAACTTATCAAAAAGACTGAATCAAGTTATGATTTCGAACTTTTCCATCAGGATTATTCTGAGTTACAAGAGGAAGAAGATGAGGAATCGTCACTTATTACTGAAATTACCGAAGAAGAAAAGCCAATGCTCATTGAGGAAGGCTATATAAACGAGTTAGAATCTCGTTTCTCAAAAGTCCGATATATCCAAAATCGTGAGATTACCAAGATGGTATTTACGATTCCTCGAGGAAATGATGAGGCAGAAAGTTATTTCCGAGCTCAGATGCAAAGTAGAGGCTTTATCCAACTTTTGGAAGATGAAGGTATGATGAGAGGAGATGTGTTGAGGATCAAGAGCTATTATGAAGGAGTTGATGATAAATATATTCTTTACTAAAATTTGCTATTTTAATTAAAAAAAGATATAATAAATCTGAATCAAATTTTGTGATCTCTTTTTACATGATTAAAAGTATATCGATGGAACTAAAAAAAACTTTTGAAAAAGGTCTAGACAAGGTAAAATCCTCTAGCAAAAAAATGGCTGCTACTCTGACAACTGTTGCAGCACTGTCAGGAGTTTTGACTTCATGCGATACAAAAAAGATTAATTCTGACAAGCATATCGATTCTGTTGAAGCCGTACAACCAGCATCTTGGTCAGATTCTTTGAACTATTTGGATCAACAAATCGCAAATAACGAGGTTAGTGAGGATGAAAAAATCATTCTCCAAGAAAAAAGAGATGAGCTTGCATCATGTCTTTCCACGCTTAATGCTTTGAAAGCACACATAGGAAAACCGATATATGCAGTGAAAAGACTTGGTGCTCCGAGTGATATTACTTATTATTATACTGATAAAAACAAATATGATCTCCATATTCAGGACCTGAAAACTACTAAAAAAGGAGGTGGTGATTGAGTTTCTTACGATGGCTATGAAGAATTAGAAGTAAAAACTCTTGATCAGGAGTATTTGGATAGCATTTTTGAGGAATATGCAACAAATCCTCTTTACTGATTTAATTGGAATGATTTTTTTAGATCTCAACTCAAAAAATAAACTTCTTTAAGAAGTTTTCTTAATTATATAATGTTTTCTTTACTTGAGTTTTCTGGCTATGTTTACGGTCCTTTGTATTGCAGATTCAGATAAGCATTTCTCTTCAGCCATTGATGAATATTGCAAAAGACTTGGAAAAGATCTTAAAATAGAAAATCTCAAGCCTTTCAAAGATGATAATCATCATCTTGTAATTCAAAAAGAAACTAAAAGTCTGATTGAAGTCTTGTCCAAAAAGTATTCTTCGGCTCAAAAAATCCTGATGATCAAAGAATGAGAAAAACGAGATACGATTCAGCTTTCTCAAAATCTTAAAGCAAAGGAAACAGTGTTTATCATTGGTTGACCCTATGGGGTAGATGAAGAGCAGATGAAAATTGCCTTTCCTAAGCTTAAAAAGCTTTCTTTTTGAGCAATAACGTTGCCTCATGGATTAGCAAAGCTTACTTTGATTGAGCAATTGTATAGAGTGACGACGCTCCGAACAGGGAAAAAATATCATTATTAAATATAACAAGGCCTTTCTTTAGAGAAAGGTTTTTTAAAAACTAAAAAATACAAAAAAAGCTCTAACGAAAACGAAAGAGCTTTTTACCTAGAGGGAGATCCTCTAGTTTTTTAGTAGTTACCAAGATTTAGGTAAACGATCGTATCCTGAAGAAAAAACTGCCATATTAGCAGTGTTCTAATCCCTAAACTTTTTAGAATGATAACGGGGATCCATTTGGGGAGAAGTCTTCCCCAAAGAGTTCTTCGTATTTCGCTTCTTTGTACGTTTGGGGGCGTATGATTACTAATTTGTAGATAGTAGGTACCATCTTGTTCAAGAACTTGGTTCCCAGGATATTTACATAGCTCACGTAGAGCTCTTCTCCGAGAAGAGAATTTTATCGCATGTTTATCAATCATGTTGTTTAATAAATTTTTGTATTACGAAGATGATAATAAATATTTTTTTGCATAAATCAAGCTTTCTAGGTATTTTTTATGAGGAGAGATTCTTTTTGTTGTTATAAGCTGAAAATCTCATCTAGAAAAATAGATAAATATATTATATATAATATTTTTAAAAGTCAATGGTCGAAAGAGAAGAAAATGGATTTCTCCTTGCAATAAGAACTGGGATTTCTAAAATATTGAAGAAATAAGTCTTAATTTGAATAAAATCAAAAATCAGACTTTTTACCTTTTTTATCTTTTCCTTATATGAATATGAGCAATCAGGAAGAGCTTTTTACTAGGCACGAAAAGATCAATCATCATCCTATCGAGAAAGAAATTACTCAGTCTTATATCGATTATGCGATGTCAGTGATCGTTGCTCGTGCTTTGCCAGATACCAGAGATGGATTTAAACCCGTATTGAGAAGAATCCTTTATGGAATGTACGAAAATAATAATTTCTACAACCAAAAGCATAAAAAATCTGCGAGAATTGTTGGAGATGTAATGGGTAAATACCATCCACATGGAGATTCTTCTATTTATGAGGCAATGGTAAGACTTGCTCAACCTTGGTCTATGAGATATCCGCTCGTTGATGGGCAGGGAAACTTTGGTTCGATCGATGGTGATGGAGCTGCTGCGATGAGGTATACCGAGGCAAGATTGACCAAAATTGCTGAGGAAATGCTTGCAGATCTTGAACAAGATACGGTTGATTGGAGAGATAACTTTGATGGATCGCTTAAGGAACCAGTTATGCTTGCGACAAAATTCCCAAATCATCTCTGTAATGGAACGATGGGTATTGCTGTAGGTATGGCAACAAATATGGCTCCTCATAACCTTAATGAAGTTCTCGATGCTTCGCTTCTCCTTTTGCAAAAAGAAGGAAAGTCTGATGTTATCGCTTATGATGAATCAGGAGCTGAAATAAGAAAGCCATATTCTGTCTCTATTGAAGAGATTATGCAAATCATCAAAGGTCCAGACTTCCCAACAGGAGGAATAATCTTTGATAGCAATAATATTCTTGAAGTTTACAAAAAAGGAAAGTGAGGAATTATTGTGCGTGGAAAGACTCATGAAGAAATTTATGAAGGAGCACACGTGATTGTAATTGATGAAATCCCATATTTGGTCAATAAATCAAGCCTTGTTTCCAAAATTGGAGAACTCGTAGTCGACAAAAAAATCGAAGGAATCAACGATATCCGTGATGAATCCAATAGAGATAGAATCAGAATTGCTATCTACTTGAAAAAGGGGATAGATCCTGAAGCAATTTTGATGCAGATTTACAAATTCACAGACTTGCAAACCAATTTCAATCTCAACAATGTCTCTCTTATAGAAAAGGGAACTCAGCCAAGACTCTTAAATATCAAGGATCTTTTGATGGAGTTCGTAACATTTAGAAGAGATGTGGTATATCGTAGATCAGTTTTTCAGCTCAATAAGGCAAAAGACAGACTCCATATCCTCGAAGGTCTCAAGAAGGCGATTGATATTATTGATGAAGTAATCGATACCATCAAGCATTCAGAATCTAAAAATGATGCTCGTCAAAACCTTATGGATAAGTTTGGATTCTCTGAAAAACAGGCTGAATATATTCTCTTGATGAGATTGCAATCACTCGTTGGACTTGAAATCCAAAAAATTTCAGAGGAAATTGATGAAAAGATTAAAGTTATTGAATATTTGGAAGCAATTATTTCTGACCCAGAGAAACTTGATCAGGTGGTAGCTGAAGAGTTTGAATATATGAAGAAAAAACACGGAGATGAGAGAAGAACTGAACTTTCTAATGACCTTTCTGTGTATAATATCAGTGGAAGTCTCAAAGAATTCCAAAAAGCTGCTGATAGACTCAAGGAGGATGTGATTTGTTGGATTGGAAATGACTTTTCACTCAGAGTGCTGTACCAAACAAGAATCCAAAATATCCCAGATGAAACATTAGATCTCATCTATACTCACAATCAAGATCAACTCGTAGTAATCACCGATCAAGGAGAACTTGTAGTGCAGAGACTCAAGGACTTTGGTCAGTTTACTATGGCAAAGCAATCGCTTGATATCAAACAGCATTTTTCTCTTAAGGGAAAGATTGTCTTTGCAAAGACTTTGCATTTCCATTATGATTATTTGGTATTCCTTACCAATCAAAATAGCATCAAAAAGATCAAAAAAGAACTTGTTCTGAGCTTCAAGAAGTTCCCTACTACGATTATGGGACTTGAAAAAGGAGAAAAAATTCTGAAGGTATTGCCAGTTTCTGACTGAGAAAATATAGGAGTTCTCTCTCAACAAGGACGAATGTTGCTTTTTAAGTCTGATGAAGTTCGTCCTATGGGAAAAACCGCAGGTGGAGTCAAGGCTATCGAACTTCAAGAAGGAGATCAAGTAGCTAACATGTTCTTGCATACCGATGAACCATTTATTCTTATCTATTCAGACAAGAATGGAAAACTTCTTTCTCTTGAAGACCTTAAACTGCGAAAGAGAGCCAGAAAAGGACAAGTAGTGATGACAGGAAACGAAAAGCTTGAAGGTGGAATCTCAATCATCGAGGGTGCTGTGAGAATTAGATTCTCAGATGGTAGCCTCAAGACACTTCATTCCAATGATATTTCTCTTGATGAGCCAGAAACTCCTCTTTACAAGATGGTAGATCAAAAGATCGATGTCGTATATCGCCCTCGAGAAGAGAAATCTGAGAACCTTAAATATAAGGAGGAAAAGAAAAAAGCAGAAAAATCTGAATGAGGACTCTTCGATATGCCTGTTGAAGAAGATAAAGAAGAAAACATGGAAACTTCTGAAAATTGACAAGACTAAACCAAATCTGAAAACTACTCTGATATTATAGAAAATCGAAAGAGTAGTTTTCTTTTATTTACAAATGCCCATGACCAGAATCAATCTTTTACCTCCTTCTGAACTTGCCGATCAGCACTTACTTGCCGAATGGAGGGAATTGCCGAGGATTTTTGGATTAGTAAAGAAAAAGTTAACAGAGAATAAGCCAATTCTCCCTTGAGTAAAGTATACTATGGGGACAGGGCATGTCCGTTTCTTCTATGATAAGCTGCTTTTTCTGCAAAAAAGGCATCAAGCTTTAGTGAAAGAGGCTCAGAAAAGAGGATTTAAGCTCTCTAAAACTGAGAAGATTAGTCTAGATGGTTTTCCTAGTGCTTATTGTCAGGACTTCAGTCCTTCAAAAGAGGATATTATTATCTCTCAGCAAAGAATTCAAGAAAAACTGAAGGCAAAGCCAGATTTTTATACCTTTTGTGGGGGAAAAAGCTTCGCTACTGAAGAATAGGGATTTATTTTTTGAATAAGAATAATGGATTGAGCTACTTTGGATCGATTAGGATTGCCAAAAGGGGGGTGGTGTTTGGTGGGAGGAAAGTGTTTAGAGTTTAGAGGATTGAGAAAGAGCGAGGATTGGGATATTCTGGTCTCTCCTTCTCTTTTTGAAAGTTTAACACAAAAGTTTCCAAATCATCTTAAAATCTCAAAGTATAAAACGCCGATTTTAGTCTTTGATGATCAAAAGATTGAGATTTTTAAGGATTTGCCTTTTTTGGAGGGACAGGAGCAGAAAATTATCAATCAGGCAGAAGTTATAGACTCTTTTCCCTGTATGTCTCTCCCAGCTCTTATCCGTTTCAAATCCTTGATGGGAAGGGAAAAAGACTTGAGAGATCTTCAACTTCTACAAAAGCTGATAAGATAAGATTTTTTTGAATATAATTAATTTTTAATCAAAAAAAATTGAATTTAAATTTTAAAAGAGTATTATACTTTTCAATTCCATATGGAAGAAAAACAAGTAACTAACCAACCTACTGCGACAAGAGCTTCGAGTCAATTGAGAAGCTTTGGCAATTGTTCATATCTAGGAGATGGGGAACCAATTTCAGAATTGTTAGGCAGATCAGAGCAAGGCTAAGATTCAATATGAAATTATTGTCGAGAATGATGCAACTGTCAGTTGGACTTCTCTAGCAAACTAGTAGGTTGTGAAGGGCTTGTTTCAAGTCCTCCATTTTTTTATCTCCTAGTCTAATTCCATGATGAAAAAAGTCCTTCTCTTTCTCTTGGCGATTGCTATTTGAGTACTGGCGTTTTGACTCTTTTCTGAGTATCAGGAAAGGAAGCTCTATTCTACTTATTTTGTCCCAGATATGCCGCAAAAGCAGTATTATCCTTCAGGATTTTCCACCGGATATCATCTTGCAACTTTTGATACAAAACGATGATATTTTACAGGAATGTTCTTTTCTTCAGAGACTTTTGAGCCCTCATCAAAAATTGTCTCTCCCCATACCCTTAAATTTTTTGGAAAAGATGTCGCTATAGAGTGAATAAAAACTTTCCTAGCACGTAGTGGAGAAGAATACTTTTTGGAGCTAGGAGCCCAAGAGATCAATACTACAGAACTGGTCTTGTACAATCATTCAGGATCAGATTTAAGACTTTGTCTTAGGTGAAGGACAGAACTGCCTTTGCGACCTGATAGGATTTATCCGATCTCGAGAGGAATGAGAGACTGCGAGAATATCCAGCCATGAACCTATATGGCCATAAATCTCAAGAAAATTTCCAGGAAAAACTTCCATGATGCTTTGCAAGCATATATTAAACCGCAAGGTCAAACCGATACTTTAACAACTTTGATTGTTAGAACACTCAAATAAAACGAGTGTTTTTTCTTTTGCTTTCTATTCTAAAAACCATACAATCAGATTATCGTTAGCCATTAAATATAGACGATGGTTGTGTATTCTTTTTCCCAGCTTGGACTCTATCAGCATGTTTATTATCAGGATTTTCAGAAGAGGATATTATAATTTCTCAGCAAAGAATTCAGGAAAAACTGAAGGGAAAGCCAGATTTCTATACCTTTTATGGGGGAAATAGCTTTACTTAGTAGAAAGGAGCTATTTTTTTGAGCAATAGAAAAGTCAGGTTTTTTGTATTATTTAGAGATACAGTTGATTTTCTTTTGTATATATATAATAATTCTGTTATTTATTTCTTATTCAAATACTATGGAAAAAGAAAAATTCCACAAAGACGCAAAAACCCCAGAAACTACCTCAGATGATGAAGATGAGGACGGAGTAGGAATTCCGCATGTTTTTGTTACTTGAGCCTTTATGCTTGCGAGTTTCTACGCTTATTTCGCCGGATACCAACTTCGCTTCAAAAATCTCAATCTCGGAGCTTATTCTTTTTTGGTTGTAGGGATCCTATTCTTGCTTGCCTTTGCCTACGGAGTGTATCAATACATCCAGGACAAAAAAGCTCAAAAATAGTTGTCAATAGTTCAAAAAAATAGAAATCTGACTCTAGAGGCTGATCGTTCTAACTTGTCAGATTTCCCCCCTTTTTTATAATTATAATTCATCTAGATGTGATGCAGACATTCCTCGCTCCTTGAGTATGCTTGATTTGAGGCTTTTGATCACTTATACTTAGTTTCTATCGACGAAAATACGGATGAAAAATTAAGCTTTCAACCTTGCTTTTTGCTGTTATTGGAATCCCTGTAGGAATAGCTTATCTCTGCCAGTATTTTGGATTTATTAATGTGCAAGTCCTTGCCCAAGGGCTTGGATCAGAATATTATGCTCAGTGGCATAAAGAGCAGAAAATATCAGAGATTCATAAGCAACTTCAAAACTGAGAAATCTCAGAACAAAAGGCAGAAGCTCTAATTAAACTATTTGATGATTAGTTTTTTTAGCAAAATAAACTCTCTTTCAAGGGAGTTTTTTCTTTTGATTTCTATTCTAAAAACCATACAATCAGATTATCTTTAGCCATTAAATATAGACGATGGTTGTGTATTCTTTTTCTCAGCTTGGACTCTATCAGCAATGTCCCAAAAAATATCAATTTCGTTATCTCGATGGGTTAGAAAAGTCCTTTGAAACGACTCCAGATCTTTTATTGGGGACTAGTGTGCATTCTTCACTCGAGCGATTTTATCAGCAGCTTAATATTTATAAAAAGCCTCAAAAGTCTGATCTTATCGACTATTTTGATACTCAGCGATCGTCTTCTTTACAGGAGAATTGAGAAAAAATAGTTATGAAGTGAGATCAAACACTTGATGACTACCAAAGAAGAGGTCAGCATTATCTTTCTGATTATTATGACTTGCATACTCCTTTTGAAGATATCAAGATCGTAGGTACTGAGCTTTTACTTCATTTTACGCTTGAGGACTGACCAAATGCTCCCAAATTCCGTGGGATCGTTGATAGATTAGATAAGGACTGAGAAAACTTTATTATTAACGACTACAAAACCAATAAAAATCTCCCTCCAGAGCAAAAAGACGAATATAGAGAGCAATTGACGCTTTATGCCCAAGGAATTAGACAAAAATACGGAAAATATTTTAAAAATATCAAAGCTCGTTTGCATTATTTGCATTTTTGACTTGTGGATGAGCGAGAAATTACAGAAGAGAACTTAGATCTTATTTTACAAAAATATAAAAATCTGATTTCTGAGATCGAGACTGCTAGATTTGATCATAATATGGGAGTCGAAAACGCTTTTCCAACCAATCAAAATCCTTACTGTAAATACTGTGAATATCAAATGCTCTGCCCATTACGAAAGCATTTGCACTATGGAGCCGAGACGATCAATGCTGGAGACCTCGGAGAACAGACGATCGCTTCACTAGTAGATCAGTATGCTCAACTTTCATCTCAGATATCACAAGATACTAAACAAAAAGACTTTCTCAAGGAACTTCTTGTAGCTTACGCTTCTGAGCATAACTTCGAGCAACTTTTTTGATCAGAGGCAAAGCTCGCTGTCTCTAAATCTCAGACTTTTTCTGCGAAAGACAAACTTGAACTTCAAAAACTCCTTTCCGAGCTTGGTATTCTTGATGAGTATAGCGATATTCCCTATTATAAAATTGCAGCTTTGGTAAAAGATAAAAAGCTGACTCCGGATCAGGTTTTAACCTATTTGGATACAAAAGACTCTCGAACCCTCAGAGCAAGCAAAAAGAAAGAATCTTAAAATAACTTCTTTAATTTGTTTTTTATTCCTTATTTATCTCAATGACGAGCCCTTACACTGTTTGAGCATTTTGAATTGTTCTCAATGAAAAGAAGCAGGTTTTACTAGTTTTGAGAAATGATATTCCTTTTCGAAATTTACCTTGAGGGCAATTAGAAGATAAAGAATCTCCACGAGATGCTGTCATTCGTGAAGTTAAGGAAGAAACAGGTTTGCAAGTAAAAATTGATCGTCTCGTCGGTGTTTATGCCAAGAATGATAAAAATGATGTCGTTTTTCTCTTCACTTGTTCGGTCATTTCTTGAGAACTAACTTTAAATGCTGAGGCAAAGGATTTTTGCTGGTCAGACTTTGATACTTTGCCTTCAAACCTCAAACAAACCCATAGAGTCAGGCTTCAAGATTTCTTTTATGCTTCAAATGATCAACTTATTATGAGAGTACAAGATAGTTCTCTTACTAAATAATTTTTTTACTTTTCATTCTATATTATATGCTTTCCCTTTATGTTCATATTCCATTTTGTCAGTCAAAGTGCAGTTATTGTGCTTTTTCTACTTTCCCTATGGAAGAAAAATCTGATCAAGTTCAGGATTATCTTTCTCTTTTGGAAAAAGAGATGGCTTTTTATGCAAGTAAACTCAATGATAAATCGCTTAAAACACTCTATATCTGAGGTGGGACACCAAATCTTATTTGATCAGATAATCTTATCAAGATTATTGAAGCTGCAGAAATACATTTTGATATGGAGAATCTTGCAGAACTGAGTTTTGAGTTTAATCCTTATCCTGAAGAGGAGATTTATGATATTATCCGTAAACTTCAGGCTCGTTTTGCTAAAAAATATCCAAGAATCAGATTCTCCTTTGGTATTCAGTCTTTTGACAATGAGGTTTTGACGCTTTCAGGGAGAAAGTCTCTCTTTCTTGGTTTGGTAGATTTTCTTAGAGGGCTTCAACCTCTCAAGACAGATTCTACAGTTTTCAACTTTGATTTTATCGCTTTTGGGAAATGGAATACAACCAAAAAAGGGAATCGCCAACTTCGAAATCAGCCTGCTTTAACTTTTTTTCAAAACTTTGTAAACTCGCAATTTGCAGATAGTTTTTCACTTTATACTTTAGAGCTTTTTGAAAATCAACTTTGGAAGAAAAAGAATGAAAAACTGATTTCTGGAGAATTTTTTGGAACTGATGAAGATATTTACGAAGAGTTTTCATTGCTCAAAGATATTTTGCTTGATGCAGGATATTCGAGGTATGAGCTTTCTAATTTCGCCCTCGCGAGCAAGTCCAGTATCCACAACAGAGTCTATCGAGAGATGGAGGATTATATCGGGATTTGACTCAATTCTGCCTCGTTTCTCAATGCAAAAAATCTAAATCCTGACCTCCTTTCTGCGTTCAATCTCTCAGATTTTGATTGAAAAGCTTTGAGATTCAAAAATACTATTAGTTTTGAGCAGTATTGCAAAGGTGATTTCCTCGATCCTAAAGCCTTTGAAGTTTTGACAGAGCAAGATTATTTGATTGAATCTTTTTTCCTAGGACTGAGAACGGATAGAGGAGTGAGAAATTTAGAGCACTTTGCACCGATTCTTGTGCCAAATTATCTTGAAAAAATTACTTCTTACCAAGAGCAAGGTTTTGTCACGTATAATGAAGAAACTCAGCATCTCCAGCTTACTGATGCGGGTATGGATGTCTTCAATGCGATTGTAACCGATATTATGGCAGAAATTTAATCATTACTCAATATTTAAAAAACTAGAAGAAAATCCTGATTTCTCTTCTAGTTTATTTTTTAGGAATTTAATATTACTTTCCCTAGTTTCGCAACAGCTTCTTCCTTGACTTCATTTTGATCGTCTGAAATCTGAGGTTGAACCTGGCCTTGAGTCAGATTTTTTTCTTTTCGTTTCCCTCTCAGATAAATCACATAACAAATCACGGCCATTGCAATATTGGTAATCGGAAATGCTCGCCAGATACCATCCACTCCAAGGCTAGTCTGTTTAGAAAGCCAGTAAGCAAGTGGAATCTCCAGTACAAACATTGAGATAATTCCCAAAATCATCGCCATCATCGTGTTGCCTGCAGCTCTAAATACCCCTGTAAATGAAAACTGGATTCACATAAATCCTAAAGAAAACGCTAATATTCTCAAAAAAGTAGATCAAATCTGAATTACTTCTTGGTTTGTACTATTTCCTTCAATAAAAAGTTGAATAAGTTGAGGGGCAAAAATATAGACCAGAATTCCGAGCGAAGTTAATGCTGAAAAAGAAATTAATGCACTCGTTTTTGCGATTTTTTGAGCTCTATCAAGTTGTCTTGCTCAAAGGTTTTGCCCAATCATGGTGGATGTGGCAATAGAAAGTCCCATTAACGGGATAAAAATAAATTGATTGATATTTGCTCCAGCGCCATATGCTGCTAAAACATTAGTACCAAAACTGGTGATTAAACTTGTTAATAAAACAAATCCAAATGCTCTTACTGACATTTCTAAAGAAGAAGGGAATCCTAGGTTAAATGCCTTTTTGATAAATCAGAAATCAGGTCTAAAGTCTGACCAATTCAGCTTGATTCCATATTCCCCACGGAAGAGTATCCATAATCCAATCCCTGCAGAGATTCCTTGGGTAATCAAAGTAGCAATAGCTGCACCTTGAGGTCCCATCGAAGGAATAGGTCCAAATCATAAAATAAACATCGGATCGATCACAAAATTGAGAAGGACAGTACTTAAGATAATATAAAGAGGGATATTTACCTCACCTACGCCTCTCAAGATCGACTGAAACATCGAAAAAATAAAGGTAAAAATCAGACCACAAAACGTTGTTTGTAAGTAGGGGAGTGCATAATGCATTACTTCAGGTGCAACTCCCATTGATTGCAATATCCATTCTGCAGCAAAAAAACCTATTATGCTCAATAATAATGAAATTACCACAACCAATAAAAGTGTCTGAGATGCACTACGATTTACTAGTTCTTTTTTTCCTGCACCTGCATATTGTGCTACGAGAATTGTTCCTGCCATTGCAAAACCTGTCCCAAGAGCAACAATCAAAAAGGTAATTGGTCCACTAACAGAGACCGCAGCAACTGCTTCTTTACCAACTTTACCAACCCAGTATGCATCTACAAATTGATATGAACTTTGTAATAAATTCCCAGCTAAGATTGGCATAGCCAACATTAATAATCCCTTAATAATCGATCACTTGAGGGATATTTTCAGATTTTTATTTTCCATTTTCCTGCAAAAAGATAAAACACGCCAGCTATCAACTATAATAATATCGTTCTAAAATACAAGGAGAACCTATTGTTTCTCAGGTTGATATTTTTCTTTAATAAAAACCCCCTTAGGGATACCTAAGAGGGGTTCCTCCTTAGGACACTAAGGGGGG
>ERZ773018.54-NODE-54-length-76864-cov-5.837415_pt1 | contig 76864 bp, 59 predicted proteins | sample MGYA00580840_ERZ773018 | MGnify/ENA primary metagenome ERZ773018 (study PRJEB29015, sample SAMEA2738125) | human oral metagenome | biome: human oral; feature: human-associated habitat; material: saliva | place: China | collected 2256 ... | reverse complement strand
GATGATGTGCAGGTACGCGTTATGGAGGCTCGGTTGGTCGATCTTTACATCGACGAGGCGCGCTCCCGCCAAAGCTGGCGAGGCCAAGGCTTCGCCGATGCGCGCACCCGGGTCGGCCTCGTCCCCGCTGTGGCGAAGAACGTTACCCTCAGCGCTCCATCCGTCGAGTGGGGGAACGAGGCGGTCGAAGGTGAGGGTGACCTCGGCGCTACCGTGCGCGGCAATGATTTCCTCAAGGCTTCCGCTGGCAACGATGTGCCCCTCGCTCAGGATCGCAATGTCGGAGTCAAGCTCCTCGAACTCCGCCAGGTAGTGCGAGGTGTAGACGACGGCTGCACCTTCCTCGGCCAGTTGACGGACCGCGCGCAGAATTTGGCTTCGCGCTTCAACATCCGCCCCAACCGTGGGCTCGTCCATGAAGATCAGGCGAGGCTTGTGCATGATCGCCATTCCTGTGTGGAGCCTGCGCTGCTGACCACCCGAGAGGTGCGAGGCGCGTTGGCTTTGCTTTTCACTCAGGCCAAGAAGGTCCATCACTTCGCCGGCGCGTACGACGGCTTCCCGGCAGCCAAGCCCGTGTAACTCTCCGAAGGCGGTGAGGTTCTGGGTAACGCTCAGGTCTGGATAAATGCCGAGATCCTGCGGTGCATATCCGAGTAGCTGGCCGATGTTGTGCGTTGTGGGATCTTTTCCGCAGATGCGGACGCTGCCGGCATCTGCTTGCTTCAATCCGCACAAAATGGTGATGAGCGTGGACTTTCCAGCGCCATTTCGTCCGAGCAGGCCAAGGATCTGTCCTGGCTCGACGCGAAGATCGACTCCGCTCAGAACTTTGTGAGTGCCGTAGCTCTTGTAAATTCCCTGAGCTTCTAGGGTGGGCGAGTGTGGTTGTGACACGGTTATTCTCCCATCGGTTAACAGTGTTAACTTTGTGTCGAGATAGAGGTTAACACTGTTAACTTATGGGCGCAAAACTGTTCCTTCCGCCCTCTTTGAGAATCTTGGACTTGGTCGGCAGCTCGCGACCGCCCCGCGTATTGAGTGCCAGGTCCACGTCCGACAGGATGTCCGCGCGCTTTTGCTTCCTGTGGTAGATAAAACTGTTGGCTCAGAGGGTGTGCGCTCCTCGATCTCGCCAATGAAGTGTCCCTGAGTGGTGGGCTTCCAAAGCTGTGTGATGAACTGTCGGCATTGGGTGGAACTGAGCGGATTGTCCGCGAGGTTGAGAAATTACTCGATGTGCGCCCTGAGAATGACTGATCCAGGTGTCTTGAGCCAAGGGTTTTGCGCTATTCGGGACTCATCGGCACCGTTTGGAGGTATTGACACAAGTTGGAGCTTGGAATGAGAGGTTTTTGGGGTATGCAATGCGTCCAAGTGGTGTCAATCGTGCCAGGTGGTGTCAATCGCGCAAATGCAACACGCGTGTAGCTTCTCTTGGAATGTCTGGGATGGAGGAGTATCCCTGTGTGTTAGCTGGCAGTGATGCTTCGGAGATGAATGTGTCATGGTGTCAGTAACTTAGGTGGCTCTGTCTGAAGGTGTGCAGAGTGCTTTCGAAAGAGAAAGATGATCTCGAATGTCTCCGTATCGTGAATATGGTGAGCGTAATCTTCCTGTTCCAGAAACCCCAGATGTTGAAGGATTAACGACTGCTCTGGATTATTTTACAGAGGAGTATGCGGACATTTCTGCACTTGACGACAAGATTCGTGTCCGTGGAATGAAATGGTTTTCTGAGCATGTAAATGCTGAAGATTTTCGTGAAGATGGGTGTGTGGATGACGAGCATGTCATCAAAGTTGGTCCGATTGTTCTTGGCCAAATGTTCGAACAAGACGATTCAGAAGAATCTGAAATGAAACAACGTCTAATTTCTGCCATCTCGGAAGGCGACGTTCTCTTATTTGAGATGAATATCCCTGCTGGTCCACCGTGGGATTTGCGAATCCTTCATCGCGGGCAGAAGGTTGCAATTGAGCCATGGCATGATTTCGATTGGACACTTCTTGAAGACACCGTTGCGCAGGATCCATGTACTGTACTGGGCGCGATTGTAGAGTCGTGTAGCTGTTGTGGGAGCGACGATGAGTCAGAGCCTCCGTACTTTGCATGGCGTTGCTACAAGGTGCAGGCAAACCTATACAAATACGTTGAATAAGGTGTTGGAGCGGCAGGGTGTAGTTCGGCCTATCCCCCTGGGAAAAGCAACGGCAGTGCGTGGCTGAGCTGGCGCGAAACCGAGGCTAGGGAATGTGTCCCGTCCTCATCGATCCACACCTGTAAGCTCTGGGGTGTCATCAGCATCGGATATTTGCGGTAAAACTCGCCGAGCTGCGGATTCATGTCGTCTAATGCTGGATCGTCTGAACCGACGCTGGCGATAATGCGGAAATCCTGTGGCCGCATGTTGCGGCTGCGCACACCCAAAGTCACTTCGTCAGCAATCTGGGGTAGCGGTGCGTCATGATCGCGGCCAATCCACGACTCCCCGGCCATTGGCAAATAGCCGTAGAAATAGTCCGGGTTCAGGGCGAAAACATCCCAGGTCGTAATCCCGCCCATGGAAAAACCGCCGAACACGCGGTGCATACGGCTAGCTTTTAAGGACTCATCTGTGGTGTCGCCGCCCGCGTAGGTCGAGTAACGCGACTCGACCGTGTCGATCAAAGTATTAATCTCGCTGGTCGCAAAGAAACGGTTCAGCTGATAATCCGTTTCAAAATCATCATTCACGAAGGAGCGATCAGGGTAATACGTCGCAAAAACGACGATTGTTGGGGAGACGCTGCCGCTGCGCTCCAGGTCATCAATCGCCGGCGAGACCTCGTCCGCCATCTCCTCCGCGCTGCTCATCCACCCGTGAGTTAGGTACGCGATATTGGCCGGTGTCCCCTGTACGTATGTTGCCGGAAGGTAGACCAGAGCCTGCTTCTTATAGACCACTCCCTGATATTCCTGTTGATAATCCACGGTGTCGATCCGCCCGTGCAAGGGAATCGGATCCTCCGAGGCCGCAGGAATGATTACAGTTGTTCCGTCCGCCTTCTCGTGGTGAGTAACTGCGGGGGAGGGGGTGGAGGCGTGATAGACCTCGTATCCTGCTGTGCTGACTAAGCCAGTTGCTGCCACTAGCGTGCCCACGGCCAGCGCGATCGTCCCCCTGCGGCCGTGAGGCCATGGCTGGCGCGCCGGGGCTGCTGAGGCTTCGGGTGTGGGTGAGGTCGGAGTGCTCATCGGTAAAGTTCCGTATAGTTCGTGCGTGTTGACCTCATATGGTCGATTTTAGGTCCGCGGGTGTGGCGGTGCGAATGCGCCTAAGCTGCTAGCGGAGCCGATAATGGAATGCTCGCAGCAATCGCCACGGGCACCGCCGTTGAGGTGTAAGTGTATTTATTGACTCACAATCCCCGCACTTCAGGCGCAATCTCGCGGCTCGAGGTGCGGGGATATTTCTTGCGACTTCCTTGATTTGCCCTTGAGGAACTCTGTAAAATTGCACAGTATTCAATCCTGTATCAACAAGCAATGGTGGTTGTGTCATGGCGAAACTTCGCGGTTTAGTTCGAGTGCTGGGTGCTCTTGTCGTTATTGCCCTGGTCTTCCTCGGCGGAATGAAAATGGCCCCCTACCTGGGATTCTTGGGATTTAATTCCAAGAAGGTCACGACCGACACCACGACCATCACCAACTCTTTCTCTGATATCGCCGAGCTTGCGACTGAGTCCTACATCTTCACTGAGGTTGGCAAATACTCCGAACAGGGGACGCAGATTTTTGGCCTGGAGGTTCCCGGAACAGGAGCGTCATTCCTCATCACCTACTCGGGTGAAGTGAAAGCCGGCATCACCGATATCAGCGCGATCACAGTTGAACGGGATGAGAGCAAGAAGACCATTAAGGTCACTGTTCCGGCGGCCCAGGTGATCTCGACCAAAATCGATCCCTCGTCAGTCAAGACCTACGACCAGACCTTTAGCTTGGCGAACCGCCTCGAAGTCAATGAAGTGACTGGTTTCCTTGCAAATGAGGAGAAGCGCGCATCCGAGGATGCCGTGAAGCGTGGCCTGCTTGAAAAGGCACAAAAGCGTCTAGACGAGATCATCACCGGCCACGTCAAGGCAGTCCTGGGTGACGAGGCCAAAGACTATGAGGTGAGCGTAACCGTCGCCGAGGCGAAGAACTGATTGCCGAGGCCGGGGCTAGCTTTCGGGAGAAGAACTCCGGTCTGCATCTGCCTCAGGCAGAGCCGGGAGGGGATCGGTATCGGCGCGCGAAAAGCTCAGGGAATCCGCTGACCCAAGCGCAGGGTGTGTCCTCGTTTGTAGATGGTTCCTGTGCGCTAGTGCATGCTGGCGGTGTCTATTTTCTAGTTCTCCGGAATTGCTGTTCATCACAGTTCTGGGGTGTTCTTTTCTCTTCGTTTCGGTATGCGTGAGGGTTGATGCTGGGTTCAACTACTCCCGAAAAAGTTCGCTGCGAATTTCCCGTAAAACTGACTCGAAATGCCTGGGTGGCACTGTAACCTATCGACCATATCCACCAATCAACGACGAATGAGGGATAACAATGGCGCGAGGATATCGGGCGATTCTGGAACTACCGGAAAAAGAAGACGCATTAGAAGTTTCATATCAGTTATTCCATGACTGGGTGAACAAGAAATACCTGCCTCTAGAAGGAAAACGAAGCATCGAATTCGATGATGATGGAATCTATCGATTAGGTGAATTAACGCGTCGCGACAAGGGACAGATTGAAGAAGTAACTGTAACGCGGCTACGTGAAACCAGTAAGGATCAGCATTATCGCCGGCAGTTATTGGAAGTAGTCGATACCTCAAACAGGAACGGTCGTTGGACAACGCGCATGTATTCCATGACGGCAACGAAAGAATCCAGATATCACCAGGTGATTTGGGTTGAGGTGATTCCTCCGGCTTCGGCTGAAGAACCCGCGCGGCGTCCGAAACTGGTGGTGGAGCTTGTCCAAGGCTATGACGTTCACGAAAGTGGCGTCTCTATTTCTGACCGTGTTCAGGACATCGTTGATGAGGAAGAGGTTGATCAATTAATAGATTGGATCTTTAACCAGCAGCGACGAGTTGCTATCGTCGTCGCAGCCCCAATTTCAGATGAGAGTGATCGTCAAGCTCATCATCAGTGGCGCGAGGTTCTAAAAACACTGACGGGTCATTCCTGTGGATGTGCGTCATATTTCTTGCTGAAGCCAGAAGTTTATGACTATTTCTGTCAGCGCATCGGAAACCTGAAAATGGATAAAGGTTGCCTGAGGACCTACCTCCCACAAGTCAATCCAAGTGACGATCTTGATCCAAAGCGCCATAGGATTTTGACCTCATCAACGCTGTATCACGGTCTTGATGGGCAGACTAAGAAATTCCGCCCTGAGCTATCGCGCATTATTGCCCGAACTCCGTGTTCATATATTTGGGAGAAGGGCCTCGATGGGGAGCTGAAAAGCGCCCAAGATGTGCTGAGCAAACAAAGACTGGAAGTTCCGACTTTCCGTCTGGCGTTGGCGCCGGAAGTGATCCTCGAGGAGGCTGAAGAGACAGAAACATCCGTAGCCAAAGCTGTTGAACATGTGGTGCAAACTGTGCTCGCAAGCAGGAAAGGGGAGGAATCAGACTCCAAGCATCACGAGCAAACGGCAGCTTTACAGACTCCGCAAGTGGCTTCTGATATTCAACGTACAGACAGAAGTCGACGTCCTCAGTGGGCAGCTCCGCTCATAGAGCTGATTCGGCGTTTTGCTCCGATGTTCGATCCCAGGACTCACGACGATATGAGTGATGGTGTTGAAGCCCTGTCGGCGGGGTTGAGTGTCATCGATGAGCGCTATAACAACTTGGCACAGAAAGTACATAAGCTCACTCAGGATTTTCAGGGGGAAAAGAACAGGCTTCAGAAGGAAATTGATGCCTATGAGGCTCTCTTCGAGCAGGCCGAAGAAGATAGCAGAGCAGCAGAAAGAGTAGTTGAGCTTGAGAAAAGGATTGAGGAACAAGAAGAAGATCGTAAAGAGGAGCGAGCGAAATATCGAGAACTAGAGAATAAAGTACGGCGACTTGAATATCAGCTCAGAAATCCCCAAACCGGGCTTCAGGGGTATGACTATGTGGAGGAACAACTGGATACAGCGCCGGATGATATGTCGACTCTCTTCGATTGGATGACCCGGGAAGGTCTATATCCGGAAGTGCGGGAATATGTCGTATTTTGTGATCCTGATCGAATGTATGACGCGATACTCGATTTAGACGACATGAGCGGAAATTCGCGTTACGCAGCCGACTTTTGGAAGTTCATCCTTGTCCTGCGTGACTATATGCGCGCACGCAAAGAAATTGGCTTTCGCGGATCTGTGCATGAATATCTAGCGGAAAGCCGTGGGCAATACAGAATAGAGTCGCAGAAGCGTCATTCTCCTACTGAGAGTGAAACCGTCCGAAATAACGGAAAAATGTGTGGAGAAAGGATATTCCCTGTCCCCGTTGAGGTTGATCCGCGTGGCGAGATTGAGATGTTGGCTCATTTCAAAACGAGCCATAGGGACACGAATGACCCGCGTATGCATTATTACGCCGATACGCAATTTACCCACAAGGTTTACATTGGCTACATCGGTCCTCACCTAACAAATACCAAGACGAACTAACTGCACTGCTCGAGGAGGTGACCGTGACTCTTCCCGAAGGCCTCGTCGCCTGTGAAGATGGCCTTGCCCGCCCGACCTGGGCTGCGACTGACCTGCTCTTACGCGACTACTACGACACCGAGTGGGGAAGTCCAGTCACCTCCGAGCAGGGCGTCTTCGAACGCCTCGTCCTTGAGAGCTTCCAATCCGGCCTCTCGTGGTCGACGATCCTCAAGAAACGCGAAGCCTTCCGCACTGCCTTCGCTTCTTTTATTCCCGAGGCCGTCGCCGCCTTCACCGATCAAGACCGTGAGCGTTTAATGCAGAACGCGGGCATCGTACGAAATAAGCGGAAGATCGACGCGGCTATTACCAACGCTCGGGCAGTTATTGCGCTTCGCAGTGCTCTAGCCGCCGAAGCGGACGCACACCGCACCGGGCGGATGGAGGCGCCGCTTACGCACCTGCTACGGCCTCGGCAATCCTACCCACGCCACCTCGGTGAACTTGTCTGGCTCTACCAACCCAGCCACCAGCCTCGGCCGAGGTGTGCACAGGAAGTGCCCGCGCAGACGGAAGAATCCCGCGCCCTTTCGCTCGAGCTCAAACGCCGAGGCTTCGTCTTCGTTGGCCCGGTCACCGCATTAGCCCTGATGAGCGCGATCGGGATTGTCAACACTGACATCTTGGGAACGTGGAAGCGTCCGCTGACTGAATGAACCAAGCGCTGTTGAGGCCGCTGCAGGTGAATAGAAACGGGTCTAGAGTGAAAACATGACTCCAGAGATTACCGATCCGAGGTTTAAAGCAATCGCAGAGGAAATCCGGAAGGATCCGGAAAATGCCTCGTTCACAAAGCGCGGGATCGATCCGTTGTTCTACGCGGGCCCCGAGTGCCGGATCATGATCGTCGGCCAAGCTCCCGGCCGCGTCGCCGAAGAAAGCGGCATCGTCTGGAACGACCGTAGCGGTGACCGCCTGCGTGAGTGGATGGGGATCGACCGAGATACCTTCTACAACTCGGGGAAGCTAGCCATTGTCCCCATGGACTTCTACTTCCCGGGCACCGGAAAGAGCGGTGACCTTCCCCCGCGCAAAGACTTCGCGGACAAGTGGCACCCACGCCTGCTCGAGCTCATGCCCGATCTGAAGTTCACTATTCTGGTGGGCTCCTACGCGACAAAGCGCTATCTGCAGCTCAAATCTTCGGCCTCTCTCACGCAGGTCGTCAAGGACTACCGCGACTACCTACCCGAGTTTTTCCCGCTCGTGCACCCATCGCCTCGTAACCAAATTTGGATGAAGAAGAACCCCTGGTTTGACCAGAGTGTCATTCCGGATCTGCAAGAGCTCGTCGCTCAGGTCATGAGGTAAGTTCCGCGAGTTTTGTTTCCCCGAAGGTAGGCACGTCTTCGGGGAAATCTTTATTCCCGCTTGTTACTCCCACTCGCTTCCGTCAGTGCGCCAGCCAATGAAGGTCCAGACAACGGGGAGCGGGTAATTCAAAACCCACTGTGTCTGAGGCGAATCGCTGTGATCGTTAGAAAGACCGCTCGCAGGCTGCACCGCTGGAACCTCAATGAAATGATCGCGTGCATAGGCATCGAACAAACGTTGCTCACGCGCAGTGAAAGGCTCAGGGCGTGCCAAACGACGCAGGTCAGCCCTGGCCTCGTCAAAGGAATTGAAGCGCATCGGCCGATAGGTGTTCGTCGTTGCAGTGACTGGAATGCGGCCGAGGTAACGCAGCGCGCGCAAGACCTCGGGGACGGTACTGGGGCGCTTCGCTTTGCGACCCAGATAGGTCAAGAGCCTGGGATCCGACGATGGCGGAAGGCTATTCGGGACGACTACTGCGGCTTTGACTCTCGCTGTGGCGTCAAGCTTTGAGATGCGGCTGAGAGTGTGATCGCTCATCAGGGAGCGTGAGGCGAAAGCGCAGTCGACGCTGTTCTCTCCCAAACCGGCCCGACTCCAGTCCTCATCCCAGGCAAGCAGATGTGAGGTGATAGGAAGGTTTTCGGCGGCGGCGCGCTGATCGAGGATAGCCAGCATGGCCTCGGCAAAGTCGCAGGCGTGGACGTGGTGGCCGGCCCTGGCAAGGGGAACCGCAAGTGTGCCCGTCGCGCAGCCCATGTCCATGATCGTCTCGCCCTTCACGGGGGAGAGTAGGTCCATGAGCCAGCGTTCGTAGTCCTCGGTCGCGTAATGGGTAAAAGTCGCCGCGCGTTTGTTCCAGTAGTCTTTGGAATCTCGGTTGATCGAAGCGGGATGCGGACTGTTGTCATGTGGCATGAGTAGTGTCCTTTAGCGGTCTGGCAGCGTCATTACCTTTTAACCATGATAGGTGTGGTGTGTGCTCGGCGCGTTATTCCTAAAGTAAAAAGCGTGCAATAATTGTGCAATGACTAATCCAGCTGTAATCCCGAATTTCTCCAGTGACTATCAAGAAGGCGCGCGTCAAGAGGTCATCGATGCCCTGGTCGCCACCAACATGGAGCAAACAAGCGGTTACGGTACCGACGAGCACTGCGAGCGTGCGCGCGACCTGATCCGCACGGCCTGCGACGCGCCCAATGCGGACGTCCACTTCCTCGTCGGCGGAACCCAAACAAACGCCACTGTCATTGATGCGATCCTCCTGCCCTGGCAGGGCGTGATTGCGCCTCACACCGGACACATCAATATGCACGAGGCCGGAATCGTTGAACGCGGCGGTCACAAGATCCTCGACATTCCCGCGAAAGAAGGCAAGATCACGGCCGCAAACGTCATTCGTGTGTGCGACGCGTGGGAAGGCGACGGTGCGCGCGATCATATGATCGCCCCGGCGCTGGTTTACATTTCCCAGCCCACTGAGTACGGGACCCTGTACTCGCTTCAAGAGCTCGAGGATATTTCCGCTGCTTGCCGCGAGCGTGGCTTGAAGCTTTTCGTCGATGGCGCCCGTTTAGCGTATTCCCTGGCCTCTCCGGCAAATGACGTCTCGCTCGCGGATATCGCGCGTCTGTCGGACGTGTTCTACATCGGCGGCACCAAGTGCGGCACCCTTTTCGGTGAGGCTGTCGTCATCCCCGATGGAGGGTCGATTCGCCAATTCGTCACGCAGATGAAGCAGCACGGTGCGCTGCTGGCGAAGGGGCGTCTCTTGGGCGTCCAGTTCGAGGCCTTGTTTGAGGATGACCTCTACCTGACTTTGGGTGCTCCCGGCGTTGCCGCCACTAAGCGAATCCGCGAGGCTCTGATCCGCGCTGGATATGTCGTCACAATGGACTCGCCAACGAATCTGACCTTTGTTGCTTTGGACCAGGCCGGACACGAGCGTCTCTCGCGCAAGGTGCAATACGGTATTTGGGAGACCCTGCCTGATGGTCGCCTCTTGGCGCGCTTCTGCACTTCGTGGGGAACCCCCGAAGAGGACATCAAGGCTTTCGAGGCCGCGCTGGCCTGATAGTCGCCGCGGCCCTAGGTGCTCCCTCCACATGAAGCTGCGCTCGGCACGAAGCTGCGCTCCGCACCGCCCCCTCCACATGAAGTCGGTAAATGTCATGGCTTATAACGCATGTCTTTTCACGACTTCGTGTGACAAAAAGGGCAGGGAAGGTGCGGGAGCGTCGCGTGGAACGAGCTCCCATCGAGACAGGCAGCAAACGGAACGAACTCGCATCGAAACAGGCTCCAACTGACACAAGCACGCTACGCTTGAACAGTGACAACCGACGCTACCAATTTCACTGCCCCTGACTTCTCCGCGCTCGCGGCCTCGCGCCGCTCAATCCGCGCATACACGGATCAGCAGATTCCGCAGGACATCTTGGACGCGATCCTCAAGGACGCGACAACAGCCCCCAGCTGGTCCAACACTCGTGCCTTCCGTGTTGCAATAGCAACAGGGGAGCGTGCTGATCGCCTGCGCAAAGAATATGTGCGACGTTTCAACCAGACCTTGGATATCCAGCACCACAAGCGCTTTGCAACGATCAAAACTGCACTCAAGCGCGAACTTCCCGATGGCGATTTCCCCGTCTGGAAGCCCTATCCGAAGGAACTTCGAGCCCCTCAGGTCGAGGTCGCGAAACTGGTCTACGGAGCATACGGCGTTGAGCGCCGCGACTACGAGGGGCGTGACAACGCGAACCGCCGCAACGTCTCCGCTTTCAACGCCCCCGTCATGGGCTTCGTTTTTGTTCACGAAAACATGCTCCCGTGGAGCGCAATGGACGCCGGTCTCATGCTGCAAACACTCTTTCTTTCAGCGAAAGCTCACGGCGTCGACTCGTGTGCAATCGGTGTGCTCTCGGCTTGGCGCGGCCCGGTCGAGCAGGAATTTGAGATTCCCCAGCACTACAAACTGATCACCGGTTTCTGCTTGGGCTACGCAGATAGCGAGGCCCCGATCAACCACGTGAACGCGCCCCGCCCGCCGATCCAGCTTCTCGAAGGGAAGTAAGCATGCCCAAACAGTACCTCTCGGTGGCTTTTGCGTATGTGGGAGTGATAGTCGGCGCAGGTTTGGCCAGCGGCCAAGATCTCCTGCAATATTTCCTTGCTTTTGGCGCCAAGGGTTTGATCGGAATCGTAGCCTTGGGTGTGCTGAACGTGATTTTCGGCGTCGTTGCCCTGCAGCTTGGCTCGTACTTCCGTTCAGATAATCACGACGAGGTCTTCGAACGCATCACTCATCCGGTGTTGCGTCGCGTCATTGATGTGGTGCTGATCTTCTCTGCCTTCACTATGGGCTTCGTGATGCTGGCAGGGGCCGGTGCGAACCTCCAGCAGCAATTCGGAGTGCCTACCTGGGCGGGCAGCTTACTGTGTGCCCTGCTTGTCATTCTTACGGCTTTCCTGGACTTCGACCGGATTATGAATGTGATCGGGGTGTTCACGCCCATCATCATGATTGCGATTGCCGTTTTAACCATCTACTCACTGGTGACTCCGCATGCGGGAATTGCGGAACTTAACGCTGCAGCGCGTAACGTCACTCCCGCACTGCCGAATCTGTGGCTGGCGACGATTAACTATTTCGCGCTGTGTGTTGTCGGTGGTATTGCAATGGCCTTCGTCCTCGGTGGCTCAATCTTGCGCATTGGTGAAGCGCGTCGTGCCGGTCGTATCGGTGGTGTACTCATTGCTCTTGTGCTTGGTGCAGATGCGCTTGCTCTGTATCTGAACGTGGATCGTATCTGGGATGTAAACGTCCCGGCTCTTGAGATAGCACGCTCAATTCATCCGCTATTCGCTTTCGGATATACCCTTGTGATTTTTGCGCTGATCTACAACACCGCTTTTTCCCTGTTCTATTCGACAGCTCGTCGTTTTTCTGGCGGGTCGACCTCACGAATGCGTCTGGTGCTCATCGGAGTAGTAGCAGCGGGCTACGCGGCTTCGTTCATGGGATTCAAGAAGCTGATCGGGATTATGTATCCGGTCATCGGTTGGTTGGGTGTTGTTCTGCTAATTATTTTGGCAGCCGGCTGGCTGCGCGAGCGTTCTGCAGTCCTGCGCGAGGAAAACCTGCGCCGCAAACTTATTCGCCTTCTTGTCCGAAAGCATGCTGATGATCTCGAGTTCACGGACGAGGACCGGTTAGAGGCCCGTACGCTTGCGCGCGCTTCCGTCGTTGACGGTGTCGAATTGCGCCGTGATGCCAGTTCGGCTGCTGAGGAAATTGTCGATGCCCAAGATGACGCCGCCGCCTATGCGCGCACTCAGCTTCCCGTCGACGAGGACTTGGTTGCGCAGCAGATTGCCGAGGCCTTACCGGACTCTACCGAGAACAAGTAGTTTCGTCTTGGGCTGGCTTTAGATGTGCTAGTCGCGGGCTTGGTGAGCGTCGCTCAGTGCCCGCGCGCCTTCCTGAGCCTCCTGTGTGGAACTAATTGTCCCCAAGGCGGCCTCGGCCTCGTCAAAGTTCCCTATGGCGGCAAGCCAACGTACCAGAGTGAGCCGGCTTTGGGGGGATTGGAGTTCCTGGTCAAGACGTTCCGCGCGGGCGACCCATTCGATGATGTCTTTGGAGGGAAGAAGATCTGCCCCTTTCGCGGCTTTCGCAAGGAGATTCAGGCGTGCCGAGGAAATCCCCTCCACATCACGCACTTTGGTTTCGATCGCCTCGCGCGCGGTGCTGGGGAGTGCCATCATCGGCTCCGCGTCCCCCTGTGCAGCCGTTGCAAGTGCATCTTCGACCGCCCCAAGCAATTCAAACGAGGAAGAAGCGGTCAGTCCTTCGGTGCCAAACCATGTCTCAAGGAAAATCACGATGCGAGGCAATAAAAGCGTGTCTGAATCCTTGAGCTGAAGAACAAAACGGGTAAGAGGGTCTACGAAGTCGTAGTAGCTACGGCGCTGGTCAAGTAGATCCGTGAAAACAGTAGAAACGGGTTTCGTCCACCCTCGTTCGCTGAGGTCGCTCACCGCTTTAGCCACAGAGCGCTGTTCTGCACCCACACGCTCAGCAAGATCTTTAACTGGGAGCGGACGGTTGGCTGCGGCAAGTTCAGCGATCACGAGGCGCTGTAACGGAGAGAGCTGAGCCAGTTGCTCGTAGTAATAGGGTGTGAAGCTGTCAAGACATGTAAGAAGTAGAGTTTTCAGATCGGTAAGACCTGCGGTGTTCAGCGCATTTCCCAGCACTGCCCACACTCGAGGCGTGCCGCCCGTGAGGTGTGTGATTGCGTGGATGCTAGCCGTCGCTTCAGTGGATGAAAGATGATCGGCTAGTTCCGAATTGTCTGATTCTCGCGCCAAAGAAGTGAGCATTTCGCGCGCGTCTTCAGGGGAGAAGGGTGCAAGCCGAATCGTGTCGAAGAATCCGAAGAAAGGTGAAGCGGACTCAGAAAGACTGCGATCGAGACGAGCGGCGCTTCCAATGATGAGGATTCTCGTCTCGGTTTGAAGAAAGCTTCGCAGTTTTTGCTGTCCATCTTCTCCAAGAGCAACAAAGATATGGTCAACGTTTTCAGCGAAGACCACAATAGGTCCGTAGGTTCGCAGGGAGTCGCGAAGCTGTGCTTCTAGGGTTGACTCATCCGTGTTTCTCGTAGCGGCGGGGGAAACCCGATCGAGAATCGCAGCAAGAAAGCGCCCATATGACGTGATCGTCCATGGGGCCTCGGGAAGGCGAGCGATACGGACAGAAGGATCATTTTGGCTGGCAATGAGCCGTGTGCAGCGGTGATAAGCCAAGGAAATGACGTGCGTTTTGCCCACTCCGTGAGGGCCAACGAGAAGAGTGTGGTTGGGGCTCGGTGTGTGTCCAAGCTTTTTCACGCGCTTCTCGAGGGTCTTGAGAACCGGTTCACGTGCGACACACACGCGCTCGAGAACCTCCTCAGGCATGAGTGAAGGAGTAAAGCAGGCAAGCGGAACGGTACTCATCGGCGGTCCCATACTCCCTTCTTACGTGCCCAAATGTATTGGAGTGCGGGATAACGCCAACGAACTGAGCGGCCTCGGCGCTCTAAATAGTGATCCTTGATGAGATCTTCAATGACGTCGGCTACCTCCTCACCTGGAGTCAAAGAATCGATGGGGACCCACTCATTCGTCTCAGACAGAGTCTCTTGCAGAATCTGATCCGCGATGCGTGCTCGCTCACCGTAATGCGGTGCGACGCGAGTGAGATAGTGCTCGAACCAACGGAATTCATCGGGGTCATCAATGAAGTTTTCGAAGCATTCGCGGACATCTCTGGGCGTAAATGTGGCATAGCGGCCGTGCGCGAGCGCTCCCACGAGCTTATGTAGGAGGAATGGGATCCCCCCGCTGACGTCGACAAGTGCACGTGAGACCTCGTCGCTGGGCTCATGTCCAACTCCTAGGAGCAGGCGGCGTGCAAGTTCGTCAGCCTCGTCACGGGGGAGAGGCCCGAGTGGTAGTGATTCAAGATCGTTCAAGACTCCCTGCGTCATATTGGTTTTGCGTAGAACATGATGGAAGCCGACCGATCCGGTGACAATCCATCGGACTCGTGTGGTCTTTTGACGAAGTGCGCGCAGGGTTTGGAGGATTTCTTCGGCAGCTCCTACTCCTTCGCGCTCGGCAATGTTATTCACCGCCATGGGGACTTCATCCATCATGACCAGTGGAATAATGTCGTTTTCTTCCCCGTCGAGGGTGCTGAGAATGTCGGTGAGTAGGACGTGTGGAGATGTTTGACGGTGATAGCTCTTAATGGTGATGGGGCTTGAGATTTCGATATCGCAGTTATCGAAGATGGTTTTAAGTTTTTGGAATGCCCGTGAGGGAAGCTTTCCGCCCTGAATGAGTGCATCGGCGGTGCGGATCAGGAAGTCGTTGACCGTGAATACGCCTTCGTAGTCGATGAAGTAGCAGTGGAAGCGCTTTTCTTGTGCGGCGAAAGCGTGCATCCAGAAGGTCTTGCCCATGCGCCTTGGGTCTGTGAGGAGGAGGTTTGCTCCTACTTGGAGGCGTTGGCGCGCTCGGGTACTCACCTCGTGACGGCCGACGAAGTTGGCCGGGTCTCGGTCGCTGCCGGGCTGTGGTTCGATAGGCTTGAGCGCCATGACACCCTCCAAAGTACGTGAAATCTTACGTGTAATTATACGTAGATTCTTACGTATGTCAATGATGGCTGTTTAATATACCTCCGTCCGACTCCAGTGAGAGCAAGTAAAGCTTGCGCGCCGGTCCTCCTCCGTAGTGGACCTGGCCCGAGGCCGAGGCCACGCGGTGACAGGGGACGATGAGCGAGAGTGGGTTGTGCCCAACCGCGCTCCCAACCGCCTGGTACGCGCGCGGTGAGCCGACCTTTCGCGCGAGATCCGCGTAGGTGACGCACTCTCCGTAGGGGATATCCAGAAGTGCATTCCACACTCGCAGTTGGAAGTGCGTTCCGTAGGTGGCCAAGGGAATCGCAGAATGATCGGGGTTCATTCCCGCGAGAAAGTCCTGCGTCCACTGATAGGCCTGTTCCAAGACGGACGCGTTCTGATCGCTCACTGTGCTCCCGTTTGGGGTCCACGCGTGCAAGGCAGCCGCAGAGGAAAGATGAGCGGGGGAGGAGGCCTCGGCCTCGGAAATCCCAAAAGGATAACCAAAGAAGCGCTGCCCACTCATCCACAGCGCGCTCAAGGCTCCATTGGAAGAGGCGCAGGTGATGATCCCCAACTCGCTGGCAAACGAACACAGAGCCAGCGTGGAGTCCTTCGGGATGCTCGCGATACGCATAGGTTCAGACTGGCATAGCGATGATGAATATGCACGCCCCAGACATATGCATGCCTCCCCCGTAAACTATATGTATGGAACCGTTGATGATCGCGCTGCTGGGGATGCTCATTATTGTGGCCTCGCAGTTTATTGCCCCCAAAGTTGGCGTCGCATCACCACTGATCCTGCTCGGTGTTGGACTTGCGATCGGTTTCCTCCCACAGGTTGGTGCAATCGAAATCGCACCGCACATCATCTTGGAAATTATTCTTCCACCCCTGCTGTTTTCAGCGGCTGTGCGTATGCCAACGATGGATTTCCGCCGAGAAATGCAAGCCGTGGCAATGCTTGCTATTCCGTTGGTGTTTATCTCCTCATTCGCCATTGGTTTCCTCATCAACTGGATGGTTCCGCAGATTTCACTGGCGTGGGGCGTGGCGCTGGGAGCTGTTTTATCTCCCACCGACGCGGTCGCCATCACCATTGCCAAGCGCAGCGGCGTCTCGCACCGCATCATTACAGTGCTTGAAGGCGAAGGCCTCTTCAACGACGCCACTTCACTGGTGCTTCTTGCTGCGGCGATGAACGCGGGGCTCGCCGCCGATAACGGCGCCCTCAATCCCGCACTGCTCACGGGGCGCGTCCTCATTGCTCTTGGAATCGCCATTGTTGTCGGTTTAATCGTCGGTGAGGCGGGCGTTCGGATCCGTTCGATCATCAAAGATCCGTCAACAGATACGGTCTTCTCCTTCGCAATGCCTTTCATTGCTTCGATCCCCGCCGAGTACGTGGGTGGCTCGGGATTGGTTGCCGCGGTCGTTGCCGGTCTTGTTGTTTCTGGCCGTCGCGCAGGCATGATTTCCGCGCAAAATAGGCGTTTTTCGCAGCAGAATTGGTCAACCATGACTCTCATGCTTGAGAGTGGGATCTTCTTGGCCATGGGACTTCAAGCTTTTGGCATCATCGAAGATACCGATGGAGATGGCGGCGGATTGGCGCGAGCCGCCGTGATTGCCGTCATTGCGGGCAGTCTCATTATGCTGATCCGTGCACTCTTCATCGCACTCATGCTCACTTGGCTCGACCACCGCAGCAAGCACCGTAAGAGGCGCTACGAGGCCGAGGCTGGGCGCCTCGAAGCATTCGAGCAGCGAATGGCGCAGGCCTGCACCGTGGACAGCGAGGTTCTGGCAAGCCGAAACCTCAGTGAAGAACAGTGGATCAAAACCATGGCCCGCTGGCGGCGCCGCCTCAAAATTGCCGAGCGGCAACACGCAGTGCGCCGATCCGACATCGATTACTTTGAAAAAGAGCCGCTTGGGCCGCGTGAAGCCAGTGTTATTATCTGGTCCGGAATGCGCGGAGCCATCACTCTTGCGGCGGCACAAACGATTTCCTCCGCAGCGCCCATGCGCTCGTTCCTTCTGACGATCGCCCTCTTCATCGCATCTGGTGCGCTGGTTATTCAAGGGCTTTCGCTGCCGTGGCTGATCCGCTTGATCAAGCCCAAGATGGCCTCTGCTGATATCAGTGAAGAAGAACGCGAAGAACTTCGACAGGTCATGAGTTCCGCACTCGTGGATACGGCTCTGGCCCAGGCAATCAAGGAAGTTGATGCTCAGACACTCTTGTCTGCTGGAGTTTCACGAACCCTGTCACGCCTGGGCAATGTTGTCGACCTGCAATCTTCTCCTTCTTCGGGGGCTGTGAGCGAGCCTCTCCCTGACACCGATGGGGAAAACGAGGCCACCCCCGTGGAAATGAGCGAAGAGGAAGTTGAGCGCTCCTTCACTCGCGATCAGATTCGCGAGCTGGCACTCGAGGCCATTCACGCTCAGCGTGATGCTCTTCTTCAGGCTCGCGACGAAGGGATCTTCTCTTCCGCGGCCCTCGAGGGCGCTCTCGCCCGCCTCGATAATGAAGAGATCCTCTTGGTTTCGGGTAAGCCCAGCGACCACTAGCCCCGAGTTTCCCTTACGGTCAACCAGGGGAATCCCCGATGTCGCCCCAGCAGCGATTTTGTTAGCCTAGAAAAGGTCAGTAAATAACGGTCAAAGGAATCCCAGTGCTCGAGCTGCGAAATATCGTCAAGATCTACGAAACCGCAAATCTGCGCCAGGTTGCGCTCAACGATGTCTCGGTTGCTTTCCGCGATAGCGAATTCGTCGCAGTTCTGGGCCAGTCAGGTTCGGGTAAAACGACAATGCTCAACGTCGTTGGCGGCCTGGATCGCTTCCAAAGCGGCGACCTGGTCATCGACGGAATCTCGACGCAGGACTACAAAGCGCGCGATTGGGACGCCTACCGCAACAACCGCATTGGCTTCGTTTTCCAGTCCTACAACCTGATCCCGCACCAGACCATCTTGTCCAACGTCGAGTTGGCACTGACCCTTTCCGGTGTCTCTCGAGGCGAACGCCGCAAACGGGCGTTGGAAGCCTTGGAACACGTCGGGCTTGCCGAGCATGTCGGGAAGAAGCCCTCACAGCTTTCTGGTGGCCAGATGCAGCGCGTCGCTATTGCTCGAGCGCTCATCAACGATCCTGAAATCCTCTTGGCCGATGAACCGACCGGCGCTCTTGACTCCAAGACCAGTGTCCAGGTCATGGACCTCCTGCGAGACGTCGCTCAGGACCGTTTGGTCATCATGGTGACCCACAACCCGGAGCTTGCGCACCAATACGCGACCCGCATTGTCGAGCTCGCGGATGGTGAAGTGATCGCCGATTCGCGTCCTTTCATCCCGGGTACCGAAGAAGTTCGCGAGGCCAAGCCGGTGCGCCGCACCTCGATGGGATTCCTGACCGCGCTTTCCCTGTCCTTTAATAACTTGATGACGAAGAAGGGCCGTACCCTGATGACCTCTTTCGCGGGGTCTATTGGAATCATTGGTATCGCCGCGATCTTGGCCCTTGCGAACGGCACGAATGCTTACATCGCCCAAACAGAAGAAGAGACCCTGGGCGCCTACCCGCTGACCATTCAAAAGAGCGGGATGGACATGTCCAGTGCCCTGTCTGCGCAAGTGGAAGCCGCTAGCAGCGAGAAGCCAAGCGACGGCAAAGTTGGGGTCTCTAAACTGAGGACCCTTGCAGACAATATTCGCGATGCGAAGACGAATGACTTGGCCTCGCTGAAGGCTTTCCTCGATGGGAACGGCGGGAATGTCAACTCTTTCGTCAATGCCATCGAATATGACTACGATGTGACGCCACAGATATTCCAGGCAGACACCTCAAAGGACAATATTCAGGTCAGCCCTGACCAAGCGATGAGTCGAATGGAAACGGGCATGCGCGGAAGTCCTATGTCCTCGATGATGGCTACCAACGCCTTCTATCAAATGCCGCAGAAGTCCTCGCTTTACACCTCCTCCTACGATGTCCTTGCGGGCCACTGGCCAACTTCCGCGTCTGAAGTCGTCCTTGTTATTGATGAAGACGGCAATATGTCGAACCTGATGGAGTATGTCCTCGGGCTGAAGGATCACAAAGAATTCGACGAACTGATGCGTCAGTACTACTCGGGGACCATCGGCGAGAAGAACTCAGCCACCCCGACTCCCTCGCCTTCTGCGAGCGACGCGCCCGCGGCCTCGTACGATTACGACAAGATTTTGGGGATTAAGTACAAGCGCATCAACGCCGCCGCTAAGTACACGTGGGACGAGAACTACAAGGTCTGGTCGGATCACTCTTCCGATAAAGAATTCTTGAAGAAACTGATCGACGAGGGTCAAGAGCTGCGCATTAGTGCAATCGTGAAGCCGAATTCCTCGCGTGGGGGAGCGCTGCGCCAGGGCATCGCCTACACCCCTGAGCTGACCCGCCAGATCATTCGCGAGGCCGAGGACAGTCAGATCGTCAAGGATCAGCGGGCGAACCCGAAGACCGATGTGTTCACGGGTAAGACCTTCCAAGAGCTTGCAGATTCTTCGAAAGATCGTTCCAGTGGTTTCGACATGTCCAGCTTGTTTACGGTCGATCAAAACAAGCTTTCTGCGGCATTCTCTATCGATCCATCGGCCATGCAAATGGACCTCTCGGGCCTAGATTTCAGCGGAATGGACCTGTCCAGCCTTGACTTCTCAAGCCTTGATCTGTCGGGAATGGACTTGTCGAATATTGATCTTTCGCAGCTTGTTCCCGCCGACGGTTCGGCGGTGCAGATTGACCCCTCGAAGCTCAACCTGGGAGAGCTCAGCAAGAGCGTTCCACAACTGCAAAACGTTGACTTCCCGGCAATTATTCGAAAGACATTGGCAGATGGAGCCGTGAAGGACACTGCAGGAACGTACTTAAGTTCGCAGGCGAGCCAGATCCTTCAGGGATTCCAGGACTACGCGCAAAACCAGATTGCCGCGGGTGGCTCCACGGACTTTTCCACGCTGGTCTCTGAGTATTTCTCTCAGCCCTCGGTCATTCAACAGATCAATACCGCCGTCTCTTCTGACCAGGTCGTTGATCGCGACAAGCTGATGTCGAACTTGCAAGCGGCACTTGGGGATGACCCGGCGCTCGCCTCTGTTGCCTCTCAGGTGTCAACGGAACTTGCGAACCAGATTTCGGCTCAGATCGCCGCGCAGCTTGGTGGCAATCTGATGCGCGGAGTATCTGCGGCGATCGGCCAGGTCTTGCAAGAGACCATGGCGACTGCCATGACCCAGATGATGACTCAGATTTCGGAGACAATTGGCCAGCAGATCAGTGCGACAATGAGCCAATTCGCAACGAATATGAGCAGTGCCTTCCACTTCGATCCCGAAGCCATGGCATCGGCGTTCTCGTCGAATCTTGATGAGAAGTCCCTCGCCGCGTTGATGGCGACGATGTTCTCAACGAACGTCCCCACGCTTGAGACCAACCTGCGCGATCTGGGGTGGGCTGACCTGAAGTCCCCCAGCAGCATCTCGATTTACCCGAAGTCCTTCAAGGATAAGGATTCCGTTAAGGCTGTCTTGGACCAGTACAACACTGACAAGGAGAGCGCGGGTAAGTCCGACCAGGTCATCACCTACACCGATATCATGGGCGTACTCATGAGCTCAGTGACGAAGATCGTCAACGTGATCTCGTGGCTCCTCATCGCCTTCGTGTCGATTTCGCTGGTCGTGTCCTCGATCATGATCGCGATCATCACCTATATTTCAGTTCTTGAACGCAAGAAAGAAATCGGCATTCTTCGATCGATCGGTGCCTCAAAGGGCAATGTTTCTGCGGTGTTCAACGCGGAAACCTTTATCGAAGGCCTGATCGCAGGCATCATCGGTGTTGCTGTCACCTACGGGATCTGTGGCATGGTCAATGCGATCGCCGAGCAGGGGTTCCAGGTGAGCAATATTGCTCAGCTATCCCCGCTTACCGCGGCAATCTTGATTGCGATCTCGGTCGGTTTGACCGTTATCGCTGGCTTGATTCCGGCCTCGAGGGCATCTCGCCAAGACCCTGTCGAAGCCCTGCGCTCAGAGTAGCCGGACTGCGCCGGCGTGCGACTGCGTTACCCTGAAGGTATGCAGCGCGCGTGCCGCGCGTCAGGCTGCCCATCTGAGGAGGACTTATGCCAACGCCTACCACCCTTTCGACCACCGACACTGTCGCCGTTCTACTGGCGACCGGATTCGAGGAAGTCGAAGCCCTTGCGGTTGTCGATGCTCTCTATCGCGCAGGGATTCGGGCGGACCTCATTTCAATTGAAAACGAGCGTCACGTCGCAAGCTCGCATGGCATCAAGCTCGTCGCAGATCTCATGCTTGATGACGCAGATTTGGCATCATACACGGTGGTCTTCCTGCCCGGTGGAATGCCGGGAACCTTGAGGCTCAAAGAGAATGCGCAGGTGCGCGCCGAGGTACTCCGCCGCGCCGAGGCCTCGCTCAAGCTTGCGGCGATCTGTGCAGCTCCCTCGATTCTGGCTGAACTTGGAGTGCTTGACGGACGTCGCGCAACGGCGAACCCCGGTTTCATGGATGCCCTGAGCTCGGGAGGTGCACAGGCTCAGTCTGAGTGCGTCGTCGTTGACGGGAACATCGTGACCAGCAGGGGAGCGGGAACTGCTCTGGAACTTGGCCTCGAGCTAGTTCGTCAGCTTCTGGGTGACGAGGCGGCGCAGCAGGTCCGCGAATCCATCGTTTGGCAGCACTGAGGAGGCATCGTGGGCAAGCGAAAGCCACATCCTTGGCCGGATACTCCCGAGCCTTTGGCCTCGTTGGTTATCGATAACCACACGCATCTTCCCGTCCACGAGGGAGAGATCCCCCGCGCAGACGGTGTGAAGATGCCTCTTGAGGAGCAATTGGAGCGCGCGCGTCAGGTAGGCGTGACGCGGATGATTTCCAGCGCCTGTGAACTGCCCTATTTCGATCCGATGCTTGAGCTTGCCCGGGCGCATGAGGGAGTGCGCGTTGCCCTTGCGATCCACCCGAACGAGGCCGCGTTGCACGCTGGGTGCGCTGATCCGTCTCCCGATGGTTTAGTTCCGCAGGTGCGTGAGCATCATATTCCCCTTGACGAGGCCTTGTCCGCCGTGGAGGAGCGCTTGGGTGACCCGATGGTGGTTGCGGTGGGGGAGAGTGGCTTGGATTATTTCCGCACCGCTGATCCCGGTCGCGAGGCCCAGAAGGAATCTTTCCGCGCGCATATCGAAATGGCTGCTCGCCATGATTTGCCGCTGCAGATTCATGATCGTGAGGCACACGAGGATTCGATTGCGCTTGTGCGTGAGTGTGCGAATCCTGATCAGCGCATTGTCTTCCATTGTTTTTCAGGGGATGCGGCAATGGCATCTGTTCTGGCTGAACATGGGTGGTATGCGTCTTTTGCCGGTCCTATCAGCTATCCAGCGAACGAGGACCTTCGTCAAGCCTTTGCGGTTCTTCCTCCCGAACTGATCTTGGTCGAAACAGATGCGCCCTATTTGACTCCCTTGCCGTGGCGAGGCTGCCCGAATGCCTCCTACGTGATGGCGCATACTGTTCGCTTTATCGCTGATCTGTGGGGTGTTTCGGAAGAGGACGCGTGCACGCAGCTTCGTGAGAACACTGAAAGGGTCTACGGGAGCTGGTAAACAGTCGAGGTAACGGGAGAGTGTGCGTGAATACTCGCGCACATGCCGTGAATGCTCGCGCACATGCCGTGAATGCTTGCGTTTAGGTTGAAACACAGTGGTGGGGCCTCCCTGTCGGGAGGCCCCACCACTCATATGTAGACCTGATCTCCTTAGAGGATCTTCTTCAGTGCAGGATCCTTCCAGGTACGCTGCTTAGTGAGGAGCGGGGAGTTGTTATCGATCATGAGGTAGCGAGTTTCAATCGCTTCTTGACGAGAGTCTCCTCCGTCATTCCAGGTAACGTCCACCGTCTTCCAGGTGCCGTTGATCTTGACCTGGTTCCACGCATGTCCGATGCTACTGCCATCGGAATAAGTAACATCACCAGTGACCACTACTGAGGCAACACCCGACTTGGTCGCGAGAAGTTGGAATGTGTTTGCGTAGCCCTCGCACACGGTTGTTCCCTTGAAGAAAATACCACCTGAATCGTGGTCGGGGAAAAGATCGTGAGTTAAGCGGTGCTTCTTCCGGTCAGGATCTTTCCACAACTCTACCATCTTATCCAATCCGGCATAGTTGTAGGTTGTGTGCTCGATCATCCACGAGTTGATTGCTCGTACCTTGGCTGCATCATCCATGCCCGGCTTGATGATGTCGGCAACAACCTTGTCCGCTGCCGAGTTGATTTGAGAGGTGTAGTCCTTGGGGGAAAGATGCTGCTCAATGGCATCCTCGGTGCCGTATTCGACATGGAGGATCTTTCCATCTTCAGAAAGAGAAGGGTAACCCCAAGGCACTAGACCATTCTGATTCTTCGCTTCCCAGAATGCCGTCTGGATTTGAGTGGTCGTTGCCGCATCATCCTTGAACTGTGAGATATCGATGTCTGCTGCGCCGTTCATCATATTGGCAGCAAGGTACTTTGACAGTGCAGTTGTGCCAAGGACCTGCATAGGAGTATCCGGGAAGGTGCGCGCAATCTTATCATCAGGCGCCGTGGACTTTGTCGTTGTCTGCTTGGAGTAAGTCAGATCGGGGGCAATGTAGCCGGTCTGTGTCTTCTCTTGCTCTTCCTTCATCTTTGTCAGATCGTTGAGATACGTCGAAGGATCGAAATTGTGGACGATGAAAGTATCCGTGAAACGGCTGTGTCCGACGTGATAGGACACGTGCAAGCTCGCCTGCGGATTTTGCGTAGTGCGGGGGTTGCTCGTTTCGATCCAACTGCGCTCAGGGTCGACAATGATCGGAAGAACGCGGGTGTGTCCATCCGCCATGACCATAGGAATCTGGGTCGGTATTTCGCTCAGACTTTGGAAAACCGAGTTGTTCGGATTCAACTGGAGCCACGCGTTCGATGCGATCTTGATGGGGGTGTTCCCCATCGTTCCTTCGATGTCGAGCAAATCGGACATCTTGGAAACCTTCACGCCCTTCTTGGCGATGACAGCGATCTGATCGCCTTTGCCATTGAGCATGGCATCGAGCTGTTCATCGGTGAAACCACCGGATGATTCCAATCCTTTGAAGTCTTCTTCGGTGAAGAAATCTTTGAGCGCGGTGTTGAGCTGCCTGTCAAGCTTGCGTTCCCCTTCCTCGCGCTGATCGGAGTTCCATGAAGTGGCTGCAGTTTCCGCCATCAACTTGGGATTTAGACGGGTCACTCCCTTGTCATCTGTGCTATTGAGATGAACCAGGTAGTAGCTCTCTGCACCTTCGACCGGGTCCCACGAAACGGTAAAAGTTCCGTTGTTTTCCTCATCGACGTCCACATTTTGGGGACGCGGGAGGAAACCTTCGTCACTGACGCGGATACGACGAACAATCGGACGTTCTAGAAGTTTGCCTGTGTCAAGGTCGTTGTATTGGACCAGGTAGTACATGGGAAGAAGTCCCCAGCCTGAGTTCCCAGTGATATCCGCCAAAGGGCTGGCCTGGGAACGGGTCATGAGGGGGATCGGGTTAGGAGCAATTGCAAGGCCCTGAGAACCATGGCTCGCTACGCTGAAACCTAGATCGACGGTGAGCGTTGCATCGGAATAAACAGAGAAGGGCGGAGTATATTGCGCACCTTGTCCTGAGGGGGCAATATCCTTACGGCGCTCAAAGTTTTTGAGCGACACCTGGGTCGGGACGATCAATCTATCGCCCTGATTGACCTCTTGAACTCCCTCGGCCCACTCGTAAGCCGAAGGATTGGTCTTCTTGAGTTGGTCAACGCTGTCGTCCGCATGAGCTGCGGAGGGAATGATAAAAGAAACCACCGTAACAATGCCAAGCGCAGCAATGGCGCGACTGAATGTATGTGCGAGTCTCATTGAAGCGATCCTTCCAGCGGTTGCTCGACACGGCAGTAAATATCTGCGGTCAGGCCCTTCCCATTTGTGCATGCCACAAAGTTCAAACTCACTGAACTGAGGTCACTCGGGGCAAGGAAGAGGGAAGAATATACGGTTTGTTGTTCTTCTCTCGAGAGGTCGTAGTAGTTCCCGACAGGCTCGCCTGCAGCCTTCACCTGAGCGTCATCCGAGGTGAATTGGCTGGTGTCGGGAGCTTTCAGTAGCTGTGATTCGACGTCAGTGAGCTTAAAAATCGTCAACTGATTTGGATCATCGATGGTGTGGGCAGCGTATTGCTTGGCAATGTCAGTGCCCGGAAGCGGAGAAGAAGCCATATAGAACACCCAACGCAGGGCATTATCGGGAGTCTCTTTCTTCCGTGAATTGTTCTTTATCGTGTAATCAACCTTGATGATCTTATGACCATCTTGAGTTGTTTGCGGCAATACCGTTACGCCTTTAAAAGTGAAATCAAAGGAACCGCGATCAGTCGTTGCCCACAGTGTGTGGCTATCTTTGCTGTAGCGCAGCTGGTAGCGGTTGAGGAAGAGTTTTGAATCTTCGGGGCTGAATGTTTCCTTGCCTTCCGGCTGCGGAGAGACAGAACTCAAATCGCTGAGATCTTGGTTCGGTTCTGTTGAGAAGAAGACCGTTTTTTTATAAGCGGGTTCTGAGCCGTCCCCCTGGATATATCCGTTGGACGAGGATCCACATGCCGCCATGGACACTCCCAAGGCAATGCACGTTACAAGTGCGTAGATCCCGCGTTGGCGTGACTTCATTATTCACGGTCCCTTCTTTGCAGCGGTGACAATCTGCCCCCATCCTAGTGTTCGTCCCTGAATAAATGCCAATTTGACTTATCAATCTCTCATTCAGCTGCTGTTACAGGTGTGACAACTGTGATTTATGTGGCTTATGTGTATGTTCCCTATCACTATCGCTCGCTTGGATTTCATTTTCCCCGTAGCGTGTGAAGTGTCCGTTCGCCGCAGGCTCGCATGCGAGCCGCATTTCTTCGTGAAACTGCTAGGGCGAAACCTCCGACGTTTGGAGCTATATGAACATTCAACACCCCTCGCGCAAGGCTGTTATCGCTAGCGCTGCAGTTGCTGCCATGACCGTCACCGGAATCGCCGGTACTGCCGTCGCCTCGTCCTTCCGTGATGTCACTCTGGAAGTTGATGGCGTATCTATCCCCGTTTCAGGGTTTATGGGCAAGGTCTCAGACGTTTTAGCAACCGCGGGTGTTGAAGTTTCTTCGCACGACCTTGTCGCGCCTTCACTCCATGAACGAGTGAGTAACGGACAGACCATCCTTGTCCGCCGCGCTCAGCAGTACATGGTCGATATCGATGGCGTCTCCACTCCCACGTGGTCGACCGCAACCGACATTGATGACTTGCTGGGACAGGTCGGCACGAAGGGCGCCATTATCGCAGCTGATCGTTCAACCTCTCGCGCAGAGCTTCCCGCCCTAACAGCGAGCGGTTCTATCCGCGTCGTTGCGGACGGACAGACCCACACGGTTGACGCACGCCAAGGTGCAAGTGCCTCCGATCTTCTTTCCCAAGCCGGTGTTGACGTTTCCTTCCTCGATCGCGTCGTCTTCACCAGCGATGAGCAGGGAAGCTTCCTTCGAGTGATCCGTGTTCAGCGCGGCGTTGAAGAACGTGAAGAAACTTTGACGAAGGAAGTCGAAGAACAAGAAGACTCCACCTTGGCAAAGGGAACCCGCAAGGTTGTTCAAGAGGGCTCCGATGGGTCCATCAAGAGGAGCGTCTACGTTGAGCGTCGCGATGGTCAAGAAATCGTCAGCCAGGTAGTGTCCGAGAACCGCACCGAACCGGTCAAGCAGATCGTCAAGATCGGAACGAAGGAAGCGGCGGCGGCCTCGTCATCTTCTGCCGCATCGTCCTCATCGACCTCGTCGGCAACCGTGACAGGCAACGACGTCTGGGCCGCTCTCGCACGCTGCGAATCCGGCGGCAACCCCGCGACAAACACCGGTAACGGCTACTACGGCCTCTACCAGTTCTCTGCTTCCACGTGGCGCGCAATGGGTGGTACCGGACTGCCTTCCGAGGCCTCGGCAGCGGAGCAGACCCAGCGTGCCCAGGCTCTCCAGGCCCGCTCCGGATGGGGACAGTGGCCCGCCTGCGCTCGAGCACTAGGACTTCTGTGACCACATCCGCACGCCACTCCCGTCCCCGCGCCCACTCTTGGGAACCATCGAAGCAAGCTGTCCTCGTTACTGCGAGCGCAGCTGGTTTCGTGCTGTGCGGGATCGCGGGAATTGGCGTCGCCCACGAGCACTCAACAGTCAATATTGAAGTTGACGGAGTGATCCGCCCCGTTTCGACGTGGGCGCACTCGGTTTCCGGCGTCTTGAACGAGGCCGGAGTTGAGGTGGCAGAACACGACCTCGTCCAGCCGTCAATTCACCAACAGGTCAGTGACGGGCAAACCATCGTTGTGCGTACTGCGAAGCCCTACACGCTCAGTATTGACGGCTCGCGCAAAACGCTGTGGTCCACAGCTCCTTCTGCAGAAGGAGTACTGGCAGATATGGGAGTGGATTCCGGGAAAGCAGTTCTTGCAGTTGATCGTTCCCAGTCGCGTTCGAGCCTGACCCCGCTGGTTTCGCAGACCCGACAAGTCAAGGTCATCGTTGACGGAAATACACGAACGATTACCGCACGAGAAGGCATGGATACCCGTTCGATCCTGGAAAAAGAGGGAATCACCCTCAGTCCCCTTGACCGAGTCGAGGTGAAGTCCACTGCCGAGGGACTCTCGATCGATATCCACAAGGTCACGCGCTCACTTGCTCCTCGCAAGGTCGCCATTCCCTTTGAAGAACACCGTCAAGATTCCGACCAGCTTTTCGCCGGCGAAGAACAGGTGACGACCAAGGGCGTTGAAGGCGAAGCCGAAGAGATGACGTGGAGCGAAAACGTTGACGGCGGTGAACGCTTCGAGGCGCCGCTCAACTCAAAGGTGGTTCGCGAGCCCAGCGCTCAGATCCGCTCGATCGGAACCAAAGAGGTCACCCCGAAGGCTCTGATCGAGGCCGGTCTTGACCCCAAGGCAACTCTTGAAGAGAAGACCGAAGAGGACGGGACCCGCTCCATTCGCTACCGCGCAAAACTCGGCACCCTCTCAAGTGCAGCCGAAATTACCGCTGCCGGTGGTAACTCCGCTGAAGTGGCACAGGCCATGGTCGCGGCCAATATTCCGCTGACCTATTCGGGTGAAGACCCGCGGAGCCTCGCCAAACCTTTGGTTGCTGCCCGAGGCTGGGGAGATTCCGAGTTCCAGTGCCTCGTTGCCCTGTGGAACCGCGAATCCCATTGGAATCCCTACGCGAAGAATGCCTCCTCCGGTGCCTACGGTATTCCGCAGGCTCTCCCGGGAAGCAAGATGGCCTCGGCTGGGGCGGATTGGCAGACCAACCCCGTCACTCAGATCAACTGGGGTCTGGGCTACATTGCGGGTCGCTACGGCAGGCCGTGTTCGGCGCTCGCGCATTCAAACTCCGTCGGTTGGTACTGATCAATTAGGATGGGTGCGTGAGTTCAACCCGTCGTTATTCCACTCCGCGTCTGCCCAATGACGCGCAGCCCAGTGAGAGCGGGCTCCTTGGTCCCATCGAAGTGCATGCAATCTGCGAAGCGCTGGGAGTTCGCCCCACGAAAACCCTGGGGCAGAACTTCGTTCATGATGCCGGAACCGTCCGCCGTATCGTTCGAGATGCGGGGATCGGTGAGGGAACTCAGGTGGTTGAGGTTGGGCCGGGCCTCGGTTCCTTAACTCTTGGACTTCTCGAGGCCGGTGCGTGGGTTCGGGCGATCGAAATTGACCCCGTTTTAGCTCGCGCCCTGCCCGTAACCGTTGCTCAGCGCATGCCTGATGCAGCCCAGCGCCTCCACGTTGTTAATCGTGACGCCGTGCAAATCGAAGGATTGGCGGACTTTGGGGTTGACTGGGATGCTCCAACGCACTTGGTCGCAAATCTTCCCTATAACGTTGCGGTGCCTTTGCTGCTGTCGATGATGGAGTCTTTCCCTTCGCTTGACTATGCCCTGGTCATGGTTCAAGCCGAGGTCGCAGATCGTTTGGCTGCAGAGCCGGGTTCGCGAACCTATGGCGTTCCCTCGGTCAAGGCTGCCTGGTACGGAAATGCGAACCGCGCCGGAACCATTGGACGTTCCGTGTTTTGGCCCATTCCCAACGTCGATTCGGCGCTGGTATCCCTGCGTCGCTTGGAGACCCCGCGCGGAGACACCGCCTTGCGTCTTGCGACTTTCGAGGCCTGCGACACCGCCTTCTCGCAACGGCGCAAGACCCTGCGCGCCGCCTTGAAGAATTGGGCGGGAGGCGCAGACACCGCCCAAGAACTATGCGATCGCGCCCAGGTGGATTCTTCTATTCGAGGCGAAAAGCTCGGGATTGAGGACTATGTGCGGCTCGGTCGCGCTCTGCTCGAAATGAGAGCCGAAGGAACAATCCCACTACCCGCTCAAGATCGTTACGCGAAGGAACGCCAGGCGGAGTCGCCCAGTGCGTGAGGTACATGCATCCGCACCGGGGAAAGTGAACCTGATCCTGCGCGCTGGTCAGCCGGATGCGCAGGGCTACCACGGCCTCGTCACTGTATTCGAATGCTTGAATATCCGCGAGTACGTCAGTGTGCGCACGGCCAAGTCGCCGGGGATTCACATCGAAACCCATGCATACGCAGCAGACGGAAGCATTGACCACGGGGCGACTCAGCTCATGAGCGAGCTAGATCCCACATCGCACCTGGCTTACCGCGCGGCGAAAGTCCTCCAAAAGCTCGCAGCCACGGGCCCCTGGGCGCAAACCAGTGCGGGAGTGTCAATCCGCGTGGACAAACGCATTCCCATCGCTGGAGGAATGGCCGGGGGATCGGCAGATGCAGCAGCTGCATTGGTTGCATGCAACCGTTTATGGGAACTAGGACTGAGCCTCGAGCAGTTGTGCCAGATCGGGCGCGGGCTTGGCGCGGATGTTCCCGCCTGCATCATGGGTGGCATGAGCGTAGGGGAGGGACGCGGAGACCTTCTGACCCCCTTGCTTGGCTCTGATGCCTCGACGTGGCCGCACCATCACTGGGTCATGGTCCGCGCGCACCGGGGACTCTCGACTCCCGAGGTTTTTAAAACACTGGATGCTTTGAGAGAAGCAGGAAATAGCGCCGCAGGAATAGAGCCCACGCCTTTGAGCCAAGAAGATCAGAGTGCGCTGCTGGGGGATGCAACAAGCGTGGCACCGGTGTTGAGTAATGACTTAACCGCGCCCGCGCTCCATCTGTATCCCGAGCTTGCCGAAACGATTCGCGATGCGCGGGCAGCTGGTGCCTGCGCGGCGATACTATCCGGCTCTGGACCAACGATTGCAGTGCTCGCCCGCGATAAGAACCACGCCGATGAGCTTGCGGAGGCCTTGGCACACAGCCCCGAAGTCAGTGCAATCCTGCCCACCTCGGGTCCCGCGCGCGGCGCGATTGTCGAAGAAGAGGAATGCTAGGTGGCACATCTACTAGGCACACAATCTCTGGGAGCACTCGCGGGTTCGCGTCAGCTCTTGGCCGATGTCGATATTAGCGTTGAAGATACGTCGCGAATCGGAATCTTGGGGCCCAACGGTGCCGGAAAATCGACGCTTTTGCGCCTGGTCGCAGGGATGCAGCAGCCCGATGATGGGCAGGTGATCACTCGCGATGGTTTGCGCGCGGTCATGCTCGAGCAGGCGGATCACCTTGATGACAATGCCCGAGTGATGGATGCTGTTCACCCGGGACTCGAAGAATACGAGTGGGCTTCGCAGAGTTCAATCCGCGATATTCACGCAGGTCTCTTGGCTGATATTGACCTGCATGCTCTGGTTGGAACGCTCTCTGGTGGGCAGCGTCGCCGCGTTGACCTTGCACGGGTGCTCGCGCTTCCCTCCGATGTCGTTTGCTTGGATGAACCAACGAATCACCTTGATGTGGAAGGCGTTGCGTGGCTTGCGCGCCACTTGAATGCGCGTTTTGCGCGCCCAGGCGCAAGCGGCGCACTGATTGCTGTCACCCACGATCGTTGGTTCTTGGACGCAGTGTGCGAGACCATTTGGGAAGTCGTTCCCGGGATCGACCCGGGCGGTTCTCGTCCTCAGATTCCAGGCCGCGTAGAAATCTATGATGGCTCCTACGCTGCGTACACTTTGGCGCGAGCCGAGCGTGTTCGCCAGGCCGATATCGCCGCTAAGAAGCGCGCGAATCTCTTGACGAAAGAACTCGCCTGGCTTCGTCGTGGAGCTCCTGCGCGCACATCGAAGCCAAAGTTCCACATCGCTGCGGCCGAGGCCTTGATCGCTGACGTTCCCCCGCCCAGGGATAGCGTTGAATTGGTCAAGATGGCGACCGCACGCCTCGGGAAAGACGTTGTTGATCTTGAAGAGGTGAGCGTTTCTTTCGATACTCCTAACGGTGGTCGGCGCACGATCCTTGACCACGTGACCTGGCGCTTGGCTCCGGGGGAGCGAGTGGGAATCGTCGGCGTGAACGGCGCAGGTAAGACGACGATCCTTAATCTTCTTCGTGGCGATCTGGAGCCAACAAGCGGCCGGGTGAAGCGCGGAAAGACCGTCCAGATTGCTACCCTTTCGCAGGATACTCACGAGCTTGACGAGCTCAGTGATCTTCGCGTCGTCGAGGCCGTGGACGCGGTCGCCCATAGCGTGATTGTTGATGGCAAGGAAGTTTCCGCCTCGCAGATGACGGAGAGAATGGGTTTTACTCGCGAGCGTGCATGGACGCGGGTTAGTGAGATCTCCGGCGGTGAGCGGCGTCGTTTGCAGTTGATGCGCCTGCTCATGGCCGAGCCTAATGTTCTTCTTCTCGATGAGCCAACGAACGATCTTGACACGGATACCCTGGCTGCAATGGAAGACCTCCTTGATGCCTTCCCGGGAACCTTGGTTGTTGTCAGTCACGATCGCTACCTCCTTGAACGCGCGACCGATCACCAGGTTGCGCTCTTGGGGGATGGAAGCCTTCGCGCCCTTCCCGGGGGAGTCGAAGAGTACTTGAGCATTCGCGAGGCCGGTGGTGCCCAATCTCCTGATGCTCGTGAAAATGCGGCGGGGGAGGAATCTTCCGTAGGCGCCACAGGCTCGGGGATGACTGATTCTGCTGCACGTCGAGCAGCGAAGAAAGAAAGCGCAAGGCTTGAGCGAAAGATCGATACCTTGCGCACGCGCCTTGAGAAGGTCGAAGAGAAACTCGCTGAATGTGCTGCGCGTATTGCTGAGGATCAAAGCGCCTTGGAAGAGATGACGGATTTATCTGCTCAGTCAACTCAGATTCGCCAGGAAATTGACGAGTTGGAAGAAGCTTGGCTCCTGAATGCGGAGCTTCTTGACGAGTAGAACTCGCAGTGCCATATCTTGTGTAGCGCAGCCTAACCTGAGGCAAATAGCCGGTTGGACTTTATCGAAAATACGCGAACAATCTTCGGAAGCGACACTCAGTTTTCATTGATATTCCGCGGAAATGAAGCCGCTATACGTTTTTCGAAATAAAACATGCATTCTTGAGGGGTCTTAACAATTTGTGTCGACTCTTCAAGGAGAACATCATGACGACCATCGACCTTCCCCTGGTCCAGGACTGCTCCGTTTCGGAGTGCTCGTACAACAACAATGGCTGCGCTGCCGGCGCCGTCACCATCGGCTACGGACGTACCTGCGCAACCTTCGTTCCGCTCTCGGTTCGTGGCGGCCTCGAGCGCAAGAGCCCGGTTGTTGGCGCCTGCCAGAAGGCAGACTGCTCCTTCAACACCGGTCTGGAGTGCACCGCTTCGGCGATTCGTGTGGGATCTGCCGGCGCTGACTGCCTGACCTACCAGGCTCGCTGAACATATCGCGTATATGGGTGTGGCCCGCAGGAATTCCTGCGGGCCACACCCATATGTAAGACGGTGGAAAACGAGGCTTCTAGTTTCCCGCCCATGACTTCATTGTTGTCAGCATCTCGACCTTGTAGCGGTCCCACAAGCGTCCGCCCCACACCACTGAAATTGCGATGACGGCCACGCTCCAAGCCAAAGATACGACCACAGCAATAATGAAGGGGATTCCTGTGCCGGTGGTAAAGATCAAGGCAAGCCAGCCGGGCAAAGCGACCAACAAACCGCCCAGCATGGCAGCAGAGGTCGCCCACATCGCCACCATTCCAGCCCCTGCGCCTCGCGTCGACAGAGGCGATGCGCCAGGTTGCTGAACGGGGTAGACCCAGCGGCTTCCGACAACCGTTGCGATTCCTGATGAAGCAGTCAGGAAGAGAATGCACAAGCACAGTGTGTAGACGATATCAAGCACGCTCTTGCCCATAATGACGCATGCCGCTCCCGAGGCCACAAGGATCACCGGGGTAACAATAGCGAGTGACCCCAAGAGGCGGCCTAAACGATCTTCGCGCCCGGTCATTCCGGCAGCAATCGGCACCCATGCGCCTGTGGAGTCGTATTGCATATTTGCACCGATATTTGCGCCGATGACGATCGGAGCAAGGTACAAGAAGAATCCGAAACTGAAAGGCATGAATTCACGCACGTCACTGTCAATCATGTAGTCCATGAGAACGGCCATCGCCGGGAAGAGGATCGTCGAACCCAAGGAAACCGATAGTCGAGAATCGTGAAGCCAGTAGTAAGCCGTCTTCGTCGCCATCGCAGCCGAGCGGCCTGAAAGCCCGAGCGCCTGCCAGCGTTGAACGCGCTTGAGTCCTGCTGAACGTGAATCCGAGCGCTGCTTTGCCAATTCAGCCTCGGCGCGTGCCTCATCAACGTGATAGCGGCCAGCCTCAATGGCCTCACGCGCTTTGGCAGAAACACGGTTTGCGCTGCCGTACATCGACGGCTTTAATACGCGGATCCAGAGGACCCAACCTAGGGCGAGAGTCGCAAGACCGATTGCACAGCGAATTCCCGCAAGGAGGTAGTCTCCTTGCCTCAAGGATTCAAGTACCCCGAAAAAGGCGCCAAAAGGTGTCGTGTAGACCTTGGAAGCGAAGGCAAGAACTGCATCGTAGGAAAAATTACGAATAAGAAACTGCGTCCAGATTCCCATCGGCGCGAAAACTGCAACGAAAATCATCGAACCGACAAAAGACGCAAAATTCTTGCGCTCCGAGTTTTTCAAAACTTGGTTTCCCGCCCACGTCGTCACGGACTTTGCCCAAATGACCGCAGTGAGGAGGGTGAGAATAGCAGCGCAAGTTGCGCCTAGTGCGAGCAGTAATTCACCGCGAGTGAGGAAATACCAAGCGGGTACCAGGAAGAGAAGTAATGAAAAAATCCCGCCAATTCCAAGCGCTGACGCTGCAACAAGAGCAAAGGCAAGCTTGGGTGAGGGCGCAATGAAAGGAGAAAGTCGACGTGGCTCCAGGGTGTTATCCATCGTCGAGAACAACAATGGCAGGATCAGCCACCCGAGGAAAACCAAGGGGCCGATAAGCATGATGAACTCCGGCGGGATAGATTCGCTTAAAGCCCCGACGCCAACGTACAGAGCGCCAACCATTCCCAAACCATACAGAAGCGCCATGAGTGACAGGAGCAGGACGACGACTTGTTTGCACATCACGTTCCACATGATGCGCAGCTTCAAACGAATCAGTTGGCCAACCATGACAGCCCTTCGCTCGTGTGTAAGCCGCCCACCAACTGAGCAAAACGCTCGTCCAAGGACATGTCACCCGCCACTTCTGCAGTCGTTCCAGAAGCCAAAACCTGTCCGTGATTAATCACAGCAACGTGGGTGCACAGCTGCTGGACGGTGGCCATGACGTGGCTGGACAAAATGACCGTTCCGCCCCGGTGAGTGAAATCGATGAGGATCTGGCGGATATTCGCTGCCGAAACCGGATCGACTGCCTCGAAGGGCTCATCAAGGACCAAGACCGAGGGAGCATGGATGAGGGCTGCAGCAAGGGAGATCTTCTTCGTCATACCCGCCGAGTAGTCGGAGATGAGCTTCTTACCTGCATCCACGAGGTCCAAAGTCGCCAGCAGCTGCTGCGCGCGCTCGCGAGCAGTTTCGCGAGGTAAACCGCGCAGCATTCCGACGTGAACCAAGAAATCAGGGCCGGAAAGGCGATCGAGCAGACGCATCCCATCGGGCATGACGCCAAGCTGTGCGCGGGCAGCAAGATTATCGGCCCACACATCGATTCCGTTGACGAAAGCAGTTCCAGAATCCGGGGTAAGTAAACCGGTCGCCATGTTGAGGGTCGTTGACTTGCCTGCACCATTCGGGCCGACGAAGCCGTAGAAGGAACCCTTGGGGATGTCCAGGTTGAGGTTTGCCACCGCAACCAAGTTTCCGAAAATCTTCACGAGGCCGCGCATCGCGAGCGCGCATTCGCCGGGTTCCCCGAGAGGCTGCGTGGGCATGAAAGCAGGGAACATGGCTGCGGGAGGTTGTTGGGCCGCTGGACCCGCTTGGAACTGCTGAGCGCTTGCGGGTCCGGGCTGGAACCGTTGAGGATTCGCCGGAGCCTGTTGGAAACCGGGGGCTTGCTGGTATTGCTGCGCAACGAAAGCGGCTTGCCCGTACTGCTGTCCAGGTTCGGGTGGTGGAGGAACGATCGATCGCCTCTTTGGTTGAGACTGCTCCGGCTGTCCAGGAGTCACTGCCGGCTGCCCCGGCTGGAAAGGCTGTCCGGGAGGCGGAACTGGAGGAGTCGGAGGGAGCGGGGGTTGAGACATCGTCGATATTCCTTCCTGAAATGTCCTAATGGGTCCAGATTAGTCGCTGCGCACTTGTTGAGTCGAAGCTTCTCACGTGAGACCTTGCGAGGGGAGAAAAACCACTTATACCGTGCGAAAACTGTAAACTCAGCTGTGGGTTTGCTGATGATTTTCGGGAGTGATTCTGGGATATTCGAAAATCGTACTTTGGTGTCCTTTGAGCTTGCTACTCTTTTGAGTGACTGAGGTTACAGCTCGGAGGTTGCTCCAGCTGGCCCCGGGTGCCGCGACTGCCGCGGCGCCCGTGCATTTTGATCGTGCACCTTGAGAGGAAGCTGCACATGCTGCGTGTGAAGAAGCGAACGGTGATCGGTGCTCTGGCAGCCTTTTCCCTTTTTGGAATGCCGCTAGCTGCCTACGCGGATCCCAGCGACAACCCGACATCGGGAAACGAAACTCAGGCCTCGACGCCCACACCCAGCGTCGAGGCCTCGGCACATGTTCGGCAGACACGCGCGGTGAGTGCGCTGGTCTCGATCCCGGATATTCAGACCACGGGCGATGGCGATGACTCCCAGCTGATCAATCAGACGGTCGAAACCAAAGGCGTTGTGACCGCGGCTTACCCCAAGGGAGAGAACGCAAACCTCAAGGGCCTTGAGGGCTTTACCATTCAAACCCCCGGAACAGGCGGGACCTGGGATCCAACGCGAACCGCCTCTGATGGCCTCTTCGTCTTCATGGGGAAATCTTCTGCGACGATGCCTTCCATTGGTGAGTGCGTTATCGTCAAAGGCAAGGTGGCTGAGTATTCAGGCGTGAAAAATGCAACCGCCGCAACGCAGAGCCTGACCCAATTGCTTCCGCAAAGTATTACCACTGCCACTGATTGTGATCCTGTCAAGCCAACGGAACTGAGCGGTGTGCCCACTCAAGACCAGATGGAAGCACTTGAGTCCATGCTGGTCCTGCCCAAGGACACGTGGACGATCACCGATAACTACAAGACCAACCGCTACGGGACGCTTTCGCTCACTCCCGGAACCGAGGTTTTGCGGACCGCGACCGACGTTGTCGCCCCTGGCGCTCCTGCCCAAGCCTACGAGGCTGAAAACGCCGCCAAGACTATTGATCTGGATGACGCCTCGACAACAGACCTGACGAACTTCAAGCAAAACGGGCACAAAGAACGCTATGCCTACCTGGCCAACGGAGCCCCTGCTCGCGTGGGCTACCACGTGACCTTCACGAAACCCGTTGTCTTGGAATCACGCTTCGGGAGCTTTGTTTTCCAACCCACGCAGATGACCGCTGGAAATCCTGATCGCTCGCCGGTGACCATCACGGGGGAGCGGCCCGCTGCTCCTACAGTCAGTGGCGATACGAAGGTTGCAACCTTCAACGTCCTCAACTACTTCTCTGACCTGGGCGAAAACGAACCTGGATGCAAGGGATACGAAGACCGCAACCACAAGTACGTAACCGACAAGGACTGCAAGCTCCGCGGCGCTTGGTCATCGCAAGCTTTTGCGAACCAGCAGACCAAGATCGTTCATGCGATTAACATGATCGATGCCGACGTTGTGGCATTGGAAGAAATTGAAAACCCCGTAGCCTCCGGTGTCAGCACTGACCGTGATGGTGCGCTCAAGAACCTAGTCAATGCGCTCAATGCCGCCGCGGGATCCGAGGTTTGGGCCTATGTCCCCAGCCCCTCGACCGTTCCCGCAAACGAGGACGTCATCCGCATCGCTTTCATCTACAAGAAGGCAACAATTACCCCGGTCGGTGACTCTGTCATTTACGATGATCCGGCGTACACGGGACTTGCGCGTCAACCCCTGGCTCAAGAATTCAAGCCGATTACTAATGCAAACCACGAAGGCAAGAACTTCGTTGTCATTGCCAACCACTTCAAGTCCAAGGGATCTGCACCCAAGAACTTGTCCGGCGCGGAAGCAGCAGCAAATACCGACAATGGTGATGGTCAGGGGAACTCCAATGGAGTCCGCGTCAAGCAAGCCCGCGCACTTGCCACCTTCGCACAGCGTTTCAACGGAACCCCGACACTGCTTGTCGGTGACTTCAACGCATACACGAAGGAAGACCCTCTGAAAGTCCTGACCGATGCGGGCTGGGCCCACGAGTCGGGCCACGGTGATTCCTCCTACGTCTATGGCGGTCGCTCCGGATCGATGGACCACGTCTTCGCGAACTCTGCAGCGCACCCGCTGATCACCGAGGTGAAGTCGTGGGCGGTGAACGCACAAGAAAGCATCGCCTTCGAATACTCGCGCGCAAACTACAACGCTTACCTGGCTTTCGAGGCTGACAACCCCTACCGCGCCTCCGACCACAATCCCGAGATCATCGGACTGAACCTCATCACCCCGATCGCCCAGCCGCCGGTCGGCCCCTCGGCCCAGCCTTCGACTAACCCCGGCGCCACCGCAGGTACCCCCGAACAGTCTGCCTCGGCAACAAAAGCCAAGCACAAGCGCTCCAAGCTGGCCTCGACCGGCGTGAACGAAACCATTCCACTGGCCCTGGGAGCCTTGGTGCTGGGCTTGGTCGCCTGCACCATGCGCCGCCGGACCCTCTGACCTTCACCCAACCATCACGAGAGGAAACAATATGCTCACTCGAACCCGAAGAACGGTGATTGCGACCAGTGCAGCCCTCGCGCTCTTCGCAACTCCTCTAGCTGCCTTCGCAGACCCCGCTGGTGAGGCGACTCCGACGACGGAGGCAAGCCCCGAGGCTTCCGCGACGACCCCCGCGACGCAGGCCACGGCCTCGGCAAACCAGACGACTTCCGCCCCGGCCCCTGCAATCGGCGCGGATCGCGGCGCATCCGATATCGTCACCCTGGACCTGTACAACCTCACCGATGTGCACGGCCACATCGAGATGCAAAAGGACCGCAAGAGCCGCAAGGTCGTCGAGGCGGGTCTTCCTGCGATGAATTGCTACCTCAAGCGAGCAAGCGCAACGAACCCGAACTCAAGCTTCACCCTGCTCGGCGACAACATTGGCGCCTCTCCCTACACCTCGGGCGCATTGAAGGACAATCCGACCATTGAAGCGCTCAACACGATGCATCCCCTGGGCTCGACCATGGGTAACCACGAGTTGGATATGGGCCAAGCCGTCTTTAAGCAGCGCGTCGATGGCTCAAACCCTTCCGAATTTGTTCAAACGAACTTCCCCTACCTTGCAGCAAACGTTGAAGGAATGGGAACGTGGGGAGCGGGCACTCCTTACCTGGGAGAGTACAAGCTGTGGACCTCTCCTTCGGGAGTGACGGTCGCGTTCATCGGTGCGATTGCCGAGGACGTTCCCTACAAGCTCAGCCCCGGAACCACTCAGGGCCTGACTTTCAAGGATCCAATCGCCAAGATCAACACCCTGGCGAAGCAGCTCAAGCAGGATGGAACCGCGCAGATCGTCATCGCCATGCTTGATGATGACGTGAAGAACAACTACCCGAAGATGGGCCCCGATGTTGACGGTCTCATGGGTGGCGACACGCACGTTCCTTACGAGTTCGACCATGTCGATTCGGCGGTCGAACTCACCTCTCAGAACCCCCTTCTGGCGGGTGTTGCCTCCGGTTCTTACACGGATAACCTGGGCCTGATTCAGATCTCCTACGATACGGCGACCGGAAAGGTCGTGAAGGCCGACACTAAGCTGATCCCCGCTGCGACCGTTTACGAGTGTGGTGAAGATCCCCAGACGAAGGCAGTTGTTACCCGCGCACAGCAGGCCTCGGCTGTTGCCGGTGCCCAAGTTGTGGCACGGGGCTACACCGAGAGCTTCCACCGTGGCATTTTCGAGGCGCCCGATGGAAGCATCGAAAAGGGCGGTAACCGCGGTATCGAGTCGACTCTGGGCAACCTGGCAGCTGACGCGATGCGTGAAACAATCCGCACACCCGATGGCAACCCCGTTGATATCGGCATGATCAATGCTGGCGGTCTGCGTGCAGATCTTGAACCCGGTAGCGATGGCACCATCACCTACAAGCAGAGCTACGACGTCATGCCCTTCTCGAATGAGCTGGGATACGTGACCATCAAGGGTTCCGATGTGAAGGATGCTCTGGAAGAACAGTGGAAGACGAACCTGAACTCTCAGAACTCGCGCCCGCTGCTCAAGCTTGGGCTGTCGAAGAATGTCCAGTACACCTACGATCCTTCCAAACCGTACGGTGAGCGCATTACCTCGCTGCTCGTCAATGGTGCGCCCATCGATATGAACAAGAACTACACGGTTGGATCGGTGACCTTCCTCCTTGCTGGAGGCGACACCTTCCCAGCACTGACCCGTGGAACGAAGACGGTTTTGGGTAACCTTGACCGCGATAAGTTCAACGAGTACCTGGGTGCGCACAATGGCATCAAGGCTGCGACCCTCAAGCAAGCAATTGGTGTGACGCTCCCGAGCGATCCGGTTGCTCCCGATCAGGAATTCACTGTGCCATTGCGCGGCCTGTCCTTCTCCGAGGGGCCCGGGAAGACCCAAAATGTCAAGGTCTCCTTTGGATCGGTAGCCGTTAATGCAAGCGTCAACAATTCGCTGCGTGAAGAGCACGCATCCGATGAGGCCTCGATTATCACAACCGATGGCGCAGGCCAGGCAACTCTGAAGGCCTCGCTTCCGATGTCGGTGTGCACCGCCAAGCCCGAAGGAGGAGTGCTCACGCTGCCCGTCACCGTTGAGACCGACTTTGGAACCGTCGTTCCCGAGGCCTCTGGCTTGACCGTTCAGGTCACCTGCCCGGTCGCGGCACAACAGCCGGGCGCTGCGGCGACGAAGACAAAGGGAGTTGCGGGCAAGAAACTGGCACGCACCGGTTCCGAGGCCGCGTTGGTCGCTTTGGCTGCTCTCGGTATGGGGGGCATCGGCTTGGTGATGCGTCGCAAGTTTGCATGATAGGGACTTGGTGTTCGCCGGGATATGCCGGCGGAAAGCCTGAGTGACCAGCGCCGGTGGGCGGGAGGATTGGGAAATCCCCCCGCCCACCGGCGTATGCATGGACGGAAAATATAACTTTTATCGATTCGTTATCGCGCTGAGGCCGATTCGCCTTGACGGGTCCGAATGCGATGGGAGAAACTCTAAATGGGCGTCAACGCAGCACACGTATGCGTTCTCGCAAGCGGTGGTGCGCGTGTCTTCCAAGCGGTTGATTCGCGCTGTCGCAACCAACCTACTGTGTATCAACACACTCTACTTGGAGGAATAACGGCATGAAGACCCTCACAAGAATCGTTGCAGTCGCTGGCGTTGCTACGCTCGCACTGACCGCGTGCTCGTCCGGTTCGAAGCCCTCTTCGGATTCCGGCTCGACCTCGAGCGCATCTTCCAATGGCGCAAGCTTCAAGGCTTGCGCCGTTTCTGATGCTGGCGGTTGGGACGACAAGTCCTTCAACGAATCCGCATACAACGGCCTGAAGGCCGCACAGTCGAAGCTCGGCATTCAGATCAACACGGCAGAGTCCTCCTCTTCGTCGGACTTCGTACCCAACACTGAATCAATGGTCTCCGACGGCTGCAACCTGATCATCGGCGTTGGCTTCAACCTGGAGAAGGCACTGCACGCCTCTGCAAACGAGAACAAGGACGTCCACTACGCACTTGTTGACTCTTCCTTCTCGGACGACTCCAACAAGACCGTCACCGTTGAGAACGCACGTCCTCTGCTCTTCAACACCGCTGAAGCTGCTTACCTGGCTGGTTACGCCGCAGCGGGCATGAGCAAGACCGGCAAGGTCGCCACCTTCGGTGGCATCCAGATTCCTTCGGTTACCGTCTTCATGGACGGCTTCGCCGATGGTGTCGCAGCCTACAACAAGGCAAAGGGCACGAATGTCCAGGTTCTCGGCTGGGACAAGGCAACCCAGAATGGCTCCTTCACCCAATCCTTCGATGACCAGGCACTGGGCAAGCAGCAGGCACAGCAGTTCATCGACCAGGGCGCTGACATCATCATGCCCGTCGCTGGTCCTGTGGGCCTGGGCGCAGCTGCTGCTGCAAAGGCCGATGGCAAGACCTACATCATTGGTGTTGACTCCGACTGGTACGAATCTGCCCCCGACTACAAGTCGATCATTCTGACCTCGGTCATGAAGGAAATCGGTGCTTCGGTTGAGCAGGCCATCACGGACTCTGTGAATGGCAAGTTCAGTGCGACTCCTTACGTGGGTACTCTGGAAAACGGTGGTGTCTCCATCGCTCCCTTCCACGAATTCGATTCCAAGGTTCCTCAGGATCTGAAGGATGAGCTCACCAAGCTCACCGATCAGATCAAGAAGGGCGAACTGAAGGTTGAGTCCACAAACTCCCCGAAGTGATTCGTGAACACTAAGTGAAGGCGCGGTGGTCTCTCCACCGCGCCTTCGCTGTATCAGCTATCCTGAAACCGAAACTCAACCGCGCAGAAGGGCGGAGTTACAGTGAAGTTGGAACTCAAGGGGATCACCAAACGTTTCGGTCCTCTGGTCGCAAATAATGACATCAACCTCACCATCGAAGAAGGGCATATTCACGCGCTTCTTGGTGAAAACGGAGCCGGTAAATCAACGCTGATGAATGTGCTTTACGGCCTTCACCAGCCCGATGAAGGAGAAATCCTCATCGATGAGAAGCCGGTCCATTTCAACGGTCCCGGTGATGCGGTTGCCGCGGGGATTGGAATGGTGCACCAGCACTTCATGCTGATCCCGGTCTTTACCGTCGCAGAATCGATCGCCCTCGGTTTTGAACCGACAAAAGCAAGCGGGTTGATTGATCTTGCGCAAGCGCGACGCACTGTTGAAGAAGTCTCTGCGCGCTTTGGTTTCGATCTTGATCCCGATGCCCTCATCGAAGACCTTTCTGTTGGTGCCCAGCAGCGAGTCGAAATCGTTAAGGCCCTCTCACGTCAAGCAAAGGTCCTTATCCTTGATGAGCCAACGGCAGTTTTGACTCCCCAGGAAACCGATGAACTCATGGCGATCATGCGTCAACTTGCTGATGCGGGAACGTCCATCGTCTTCATTACCCACAAACTGCGGGAGGTCCGCGCCGTCGCAGATGAAATCACCGTCATTCGACGCGGAACCGTCGTCGGTGAGGCATCTCCGCAGGACTCCGAATCCGAGCTGGCCAATAAGATGGTCGGCCGGTCGGTCATGATGCGCGTTGACAAAGCTGATGCACATCCAAAGGGTGGGGGATTGGAGTTCAAGGAGATCTCCATGCTCTCTCCTACGGGCTTGCCTCTCCTCGACCACGTATCTTTCGCTGTTGAACGCGGTGAAATTGTTGCGGTTGCTGGTGTTCAAGGTAACGGTCAGACCGAACTTGCGCAGACCATTTTGGGCCTAGCAACCCCGAATTCCGGTGAGATCCTCCTCGAAGGAATCGACATTACACACGCTGGCCCCCGCAAGTCTTTGGACGCGGGAATCGGCTTCATTCCCGAGGACCGTTCGACCGATGGCATTATTTCCTCTTTCTCGATCGCTGAAAACCTGGTCCTGGACCAGTACAAGGACTCGCGTTTCGCGGCTGGTCCCATGCTTAAGCTCGGAATCATCGCTCAAAATGCGCGGGCTAAGGAGGAAGAGTTCGACATTCGCCTGACCTCGATCAGTGATCCGATTTCCTCTCTTTCGGGCGGAAATCAGCAAAAGGTCGTTGTCGCGCGCGAAATGTCGAAGGACCTCAACCTGCTTGTCGCGAACCAGCCAACTCGTGGCGTGGACGTGGGTTCGATCGAGTTCATCCACAAGCGCATCGTCGAGGTTCGCGACCAGAACATTCCCGTTCTGTTGATTTCATCAGAGTTGGATGAAGTGATTTCGCTGGCCGATCGCATCGTCGTGATGTATCGAGGCCGTGTGATGGGTATCGTTCCTGCAGATACCCCGCGTGATGTGCTCGGTTTGATGATGGCCGGTGTGCCCTATGACGAGGCTATAGCGGGCGAGCAAGAACACGCTGAGGTTTCGGATTCACACGTGGAGGAAAACTGATGACCCAGGCAAAACGTCCTTCGAAGACACTGGTTGTGTGTCGTCACATCTTGGGATCGCGGTGGTTCGTTTCCATCCTCGCGGTTCTCATTGCCTTTGCTCTAGGTGCGATTTTGATCGCGATGACCGGCGCATCGGTACTCGATGCCTATTACGCGATGTTCCGCGGGGCAATCTTTGACCCCAGCGCACGCAGCTTCCAACGTCAGATCAAGCCGCTGACAGATTCTCTGTTCTTCTCAATCCCCCTGGTACTGGGCGGTTTGGGTCTTGCTCTGGGTTTCCGCGCAGGGTTGTTCAACATCGGCGGTAAAGGCCAGATTATTTTCGGTGCTCTTGCCGCTGTGTGGGTTGGCTTCGCAATGAACTTGCCTCCCGTTATTCACACCCTTGTTGCTCTTCTTGCCGCGATGGTCGCCGGTGCTTTTTACGCCGGAATCGCCGGTGTGCTCAAAGCAAAGACCGGAGCTAACGAAGTCATCGTTACCATCATGTTGAACTCGATTGCCACCCTGGCGCTGGGCTACATCCTTTCGAAGCAATCGTGGCAGGTCCCGGGTTCTAATCAGCCTCAAACTCCGAAGGTTGCGGATTCAGCCGCTTTCGCTCGCATCCTCGATGCGCCCTTCAAGATTCACATGGGTGTTTTCGTCGCGCTCCTTGCGGTCATCGTTTTCTGGTGGCTCATTGAGCGTTCGACCTTGGGCTTTGAAATCCGAGCTGTTGGCGCCAATCCCGAGGCCGCCCGTACCGCCGGAATTTCGGTTGGGAAGATTACCACAATCACCATGGCCATCTCAGGTGCCTTCCTCGGCCTTGCGGGCGCAAACGAGGCCTTGGGCACCGTTGGTTATGTCTCGCGCGATATCACTGGCACCATCGGCTTTGATGCCATCACGGTTGCTCTTTTGGGTCGGAACAAGCCACTGGGCACTCTGGGCGCAGGTATTCTCTTCGGTGCGTTTAAAGCAGGTGGCTACACCATGCAGGCGAAGGGTGTCCCGATCGATATGATCCTGATTCTCCAGTCAGTGATCGTCCTGCTCATTGCAGCCCCCATGCTTGTTCGCTGGCTCTTCCACCTGCCCAAGGAAACCAAGAAGAACTTGCGCGCTGAGCTCGCTGAACTCAGCGATGAACACACTGAAGAGGACGCGAAGAGCCCGGCTGCGGCCTCGGCAGCGAAGGAAAACGCAGCATCTGAGGGCGGCGATGCCGTCGTTGATGGCGCCTCCACCGATTCGGAAGGAGAGGCACGATGAGCCAGACGCAAACAATGAATGACGTTCAACTCAAGCGTTCATGGAAGATGCCAGTCGTCTACGTTCTGGCAGCGCTCCTGCAAATTCTCTTCACGATCAAGGTCAGCGGCGACGTCACCATCCGCCTCAATGACAAGTCCCAGAGCCTCAATATCGACGATATCGTCACCCCCGGGCGTCCCATCCTTCTGGTGCTGACAGCGCTGACTCTTGTGGTGGCCGTGTGGTCGATCTACTCGGTATGGGCACGTCGGCAGGACCCGCGCTGGTTCAACGTCACCATGATGATTACAGCCGGAGTCGCAACGGTCTTCGGATTCCTGATCTATGCAGGTTCGGGTTCGAGCGGTGTCGTGACACTCACCTCGACCCTATATTCGACCGTCGCAATTTCAACGCCTCTGATCTTCGGTTCGCTTTCGGGCGTTGTTTCGGAACGTGTTGGCGTTGTCAATATCGCCATTGAAGGTGACCTGCTCTTGGGAGCTTTCGCAGGTGTCATGGCTGCCTCGTACTTCCAGACTTCATGGGCCGGCCTGATCGCAGCGCCGATCGCGGGTGCCTTCCTTGGCTGCCTCTTGGCGCTCTTCTCGGTCAAGTACGGCGTGGATCAGATCATCGTCGGTGTGGTCTTGAACGTCTTGGCAGCGGGCCTGACGACTTTCTTCTACGGAACATGGATGACGAAGAAGGCCGAACTCTTCAATACGAATAAGTTCTCGCTCTCTGATATCAAGATTCCGATCCTGGGAGAAATCCCGGTTATTGGCCCGATGCTCTTCAACCACAACATCTTGGTCTACTTGATGTACGCCACGGTGATTTTCTTGGCGATCTACCTGTACCGTTCGCGTTGGGGCTTGCGTCTTCGCGCCTGTGGTGAGCACCCGCGAGCAGCCGATACCGTTGGCATTAACGTCAATCGCACGCGAACCCTCAATGCCATCCTCGCTTCTGGTTTTGCGGGATTGGGCGGCGCATTCTTCACCATCGGTTCGGGCCTATCCTTTACCGACAATATCTCCGCCGGCAATGGCTACATTGCCTTGGCTGCAATGATCTTGGGTAAGTGGCACCCGATCGGCGCCATGGGTGCTGCACTGATGTTCGGTTTTGCTCAGGCGCTTGCGCGCCTGCTGCCGAACCTGGAGCAGTCCATTCCTTCAGACCTGATCTCGATGATCCCCTACATCGTGACCATCATCGCGGTCGCCGGATTCGTCGGGAAGTCGCGTCCGCCGGCAGCCGAGAACATTCCCTACACGAAGTGATTGACTGCTAGGTAGAAGGAACGACTCATGGACATCAACTGGGAAGATCTTCAGGATCTTGCTATCTCGGCAATGGAACAGGCCTACTGCCCATACAGCGGATTTCCCGTTGGCGCAGCTGGGCTGACGACAGACGGGCAGACCTATTCGGGATGCAACGTGGAGAACGCCGGTTACGGTGTCACACTGTGCGCTGAATGCGGAATGGTTTCGCAGATGGTGCGCTCCGGTGGCGGTCGCCTCGCGGCGGTCGTTGCGGTGAACGGGAATTGTGAGCCGGTTGCTCCCTGTGGTCGTTGCCGTCAGCTCATTTTTGAGCACGGCGGCAATGACTGCTTGGTTTTGATGCCCGAGGGTGTCATGACCATGAAACAGGTACTACCGGGAGCTTTTGGCCCCCACGACCTGACCGAAGTGCCTTCGGCACGATTCAACGAAGACTAATGACTATGGCGGGCGTGCGCGTGAACTGATCGTGCGCGCCCGCCAGACATTGCCCGAAACAACACCCAGGAAGGACATCATGAAACAGTTTGATGCCGTCGACGTCATTCGCGTGAAGCGTGATGGCGGGAAACTGTCCACTGAAGAAATCCAGTGGACCATTGATGCCTACACGCGCGGGGTGATGAAAGACGAGCAAATGGCCGCCCTGGCCATGGCTGTTTTCCTGCGCGGAATGGACCGTGAAGAAATCGTGACGTGGACTCAGGCCATGATTGATTCCGGCGAGCGCATGGATTTCGCACGTATTTCCCGCGTAACCGCTGATAAGCACTCGACCGGTGGCGTGGGCGATAAGATCACTCTTCCGCTTGCCCCGCTTGTTGCCGTCTTCGGGGTCGCAGTCCCGCAGCTTTCCGGCCGAGGCCTCGGTCACACGGGCGGAACCCTCGACAAACTCGAGGCCATTCCCGGCTGGCGTGCATCTTTGTCCAACGACGAGATCTACCACCAATTGGGCGAGGGCTGCGGAGCGGTGATTTGCGCCGCCGGAGCGGGCCTGGCTCCTGCAGATAAGAAGCTGTATGCGCTGCGCGACATTACTTCGACCGTGGATTGCATTCCTCTCATTGCGTCTTCGATCATGTCGAAGAAAATCGCCGAGGGAACCGACTCCTTGGTTCTGGACGTCAAGGTTGGCAGCGGTGCTTTCATGAAGGACATTGATCACGCTCGCGAGCTGGCGCGCACCATGGTGGACTTGGGCCGCGATGCCGGTGTGAAGACTCAGGCGCTTCTCACCGATATGTCCACTCCGCTGGGACTCAAGGTCGGTAACGCCCTTGAAGTTGAAGAATCCGTTGAGGTTCTTGCCGGCGGTGGTCCCGCGGACGTCGTCGAATTGACCGTTGAGCTTGCTCGCGCCATGCTCACCATGGCAGGACGCCCCGATGCCGATGTGGAAGCAGCGCTGAAGGACGGTCGCGCCATGGATGTGTGGCGCGCGATGATCCGTGAACAGGGCGGAGACCCCGACGCAGCTTTGCCGACCTCTGCGCTAACCCACACGGTCACTGCCGAGGCCGATGGCTTCATTTCCGAAATGGATGCACTCAGCGTGGGCGTGGCCTCGTGGAGGCTGGGCGCGGGCCGTGCAGTCAAAGACGATCCGGTGCAGGCGGGAGCGGGAATTGAAATTCACGCCAAGCCGGGGGAACTCGTGCGCAAGGGAGACGCGCTCTTCACCCTGCACACCGACGATGAGTGGCGTATTCCTCGTGCTCTCGAAGCACTGGATGGGGGAGTGCGCATCAGCGATACTGCCCCGGCTGCTCGCAGCATCATTTTGGACCGCGTGGGCTAAGAAGACAGACACCTAGAAGTGCCTCTGCGAGGCAATGACCGACTGACAGAACAACAACCGCATTGGAGTGGACAACCATGAAATCAACGCCGCACATTGACCCGAAGGCTCCTATCGCCCCGACTATCTTGCTGCCCGGAGATCCGCTCCGCGCCAAGTTCATCGCGGAAACCTACCTAGAGGATGCGCAGCAGTTTAACTCGGTGCGTAACATGCTGGGCTTCACCGGCACCTACCAGGGCACTCCCGTGTCCGTCATGGGTTCGGGAATGGGCATTCCCTCAATCTCGCTGTACGCCTGGGAGCTCATCCATGTCTTTGGCTGCACGAAGCTCATCCGAGTCGGTACCTGTGGTGCACTGCAAGAAGGCATCAACCTCTACGACGTTGTCATCGCTCAGGGCGCGTGCACGAACTCGAACTTCCTCGATCAGTACAACGTGCCCGGAACCTACGCTCCGATCGGTTCCTACCGCCTGATTGAGGCAGTCCGCCAGAATGCTAAGGAACTGGGAGTGACCACACACGTTGGTAACATCCTTTCTTCTGACACCTTCTACAACGCAGATCCGACTTTCAATGATCGTTGGAAGAAGATGGGAATCATGGCCATCGAGATGGAAACTGCTGGCCTGTACGCGACCGCTGCCGAGGCCGGGGTGGAAGCACTGGGTCTCTTCACTGTTTCTGACTCCATCGTGACCGGCGAAGAAACGACCGCGGAAGAACGCCAGACCGCCTTTACTCAGATGATGGAGATCGCGCTTCCTCTGGCCCAGATCTGAGGAAAGACGAGGAATCAATATGAAGAAGTCTGAAGTTGCACGGATCATTGACCACACGATCCTCAAACCCGAGGCAACTCACGCCGATGTCGCGCGGATCGTTGAAGAAGGCGCACGTTTTGGCACCTACTCGGTGTGCGTGTCTCCTTCCATGCTTCCCCTTGACGTTCCTGAGGGACTGAAAGTGGCGTGCGTGGTGGGGTTCCCCTCGGGTGCAGTAAAGGCGAATGTGAAGGCTTTCGAGGCCAAGCAAGCGATCGCTGACGGCGCCGACGAGATCGATATGGTCATCAATATTGCCCTCGCAAAGGAAGCAAAGTTCGACCAGGTCGAAGAGGAGATCCGCGCAGTTCGCGCTGAGATTCCTGCAGACAAGATCTTGAAGGTCATCATCGAATCCGCAGCACTCACCGATGAAGAGATCGTTGCCGTGTGCCGCGCGGCCGTTGCTGCGGGTGCTGATTTCGTCAAGACCTCGACCGGTTTCCACCCTGCGGGTGGGGCCTCGGTTCACGCCGTTGAACTGATGCGTCAAACCGTGGGCGAGAACGTGGGAGTTAAGGCGTCTGGCGGCATTCGCGACGCCCAAACGGCTATCGCAATGATCGAGGCGGGCGCGAATCGTCTGGGCGTTTCTGCAACCGCGGCGATTCTTGCTGGTCTTGAAGACTAATTCAGGGGGAAAAATGAACGTTATTGAACGAGCTCAACAGTGGGTGGACCACGATCCGGATCCGGCAACTGCAGCTGAACTCGCCTCCGCCGTTGAAGCAGCGCGCGCAGGAGACGAGAGCGCGCTTGCCGAACTGGGCCGCGCCATGAATGGCCCCCTGCAGTTCGGTACTGCAGGCCTCCGCGGCGAAATTGGCCCGGGCGAATCGCGAATGAATCTCTCGGTCGTCATCCGTGCAACCGCCGGATTGTGCGCGGTTCTCCTCAAGCATGCAACGCGCGCTCCGCGTGTCGTCATCGGCTGCGACGCCCGCTACGGATCAGTTGATTTCGCTCACGCAGCTGCACGCGTGGCCTCGGCAGCAGGATGCGAAGTGCTCTTGCTCCCGCTGAAGAACCCCACCCCGCTCACTGCATTTTCGGTGCGCGAGCTGGATGCCGATGCGGGCATCATGGTCACCGCATCGCACAACCCGCCTCGCGATAACGGCTACAAGGTCTACCTGGGTGGAACCGTCGTGACCGGTGCCGGTCAGGGCGTCCAGATCGTTTCTCCCTTTGATGCCGAGATCGCTTCTGCGATTGCTTCGGCTCCTTTCGCTGATCAGATCGCCCAGAACGACGAGCTGATCGTCAATGTGGATCCTCGCGAGGACTACATTGCTCGTGCCTCTTCTCTGGCGCAGGGAAGTCCGGAAATCAAGGAAGATCTGGCCATCACCTTGACCGCTATGCACGGTGTGGGCGCAGCCCTGACCCAGCAGGTACTCAACGAGGCCGGCTTTAGCAAGGTCAGCCTCGTTGCAGAGCAAGTGGAACCGGACCCTGACTTCCCGACGGTGTCCTTCCCGAACCCCGAGGAGCCCGGCGCTCTGGATCTGGCAATCGCACACGCGCGTGCAAATGGTTCAGACCTCATCATCGCGGTTGACCCAGATGCTGACCGCTGTGCGCTCGCGGTTCCCGATGAGGCCTCGTCGACTGGTTGGCGTCAGCTTTCCGGCGATGAAACGGGTTCGCTGCTGGGCGAATTCCTCGCAGGAAGCGCCCCCAAGGATGCGGTCTTCGCAAACTCGATCGTTTCCTCGCGTTTGCTGGGCAAGATTGCTCAGGGACACGGTCTGAAGTACCAGCACACGCTCACCGGCTTTAAGTGGATCGCACGCGTCCCGGGTCTCTACTTCGGCTATGAAGAAGCCATCGGTTTTTGCCCCGATCCCACGCGCGTGCGCGATAAGGACGGCATCGCCACCTCGGTTGTTGCCGCTTCCTTGTTCGCCATGCTCAAGAGCCAAGGACGCACGGCAAAGGACGAACTCGAGCGCATGGCAAGGCTCTATGGCCTGCATGTGACCGCGCCGCTGACCTTCCGTGTCGATCGCCTCGAGTTGATCGCAGAGGGCATGCAGCGCCTGCGTTCTCAGCCCCCGACAACTCTTGCCGGCGCTGAGGTTGAAGGAGTCGTGGACCTGTCGAAGGGATGGGATGGCCTTCCGGGTACGGATGCACTCATGGTCACCACTACTGCCGGCGACCGCGTGATTGCTCGCCCTTCGGGCACAGAACCCAAGCTCAAGTGCTACCTCGAAGTGGTAATCCCCGTGGAAGAAGGAGCAGAAGTTCCCTGGGCGCAGGCTCGCGAGCGCTTGGAGACGATTAAGTCCGAATTCGGCGCCGCGATTGGGATCTGAGTGATTCCCGAGGCCTCGCATGCTGTGGAATGCATACAGTAGTCGCGGCCTGGAACTTCTGGTGGGTGTCTCCTTCGGGTGACACCCACTAGCTGCATTCGACTCCTCCCATGGGTCTTCCCAGTCTGTGGCGCGCTATCATGCGCTGTTCTATGAAGAGCTATGCGTGGTTGACTCGCGGCAATCTATCGAGGCTGGCAGGATAAAAGAGTGAGCGAAGAACACACCTCATCCAATACACAGCCTCAAGATTTTCATGATCATCTTCTTTTACAGGCATTTGCGTGGGATCTGCCCGCTGATCAGAGCTTGTGGAGGACGATTGCTGCTACGGCGCACGACCTTGCGGATCTGGGGATTGAAGGCGTCTGGCTTCCACCCGCGTACAAGGGCTATAAGGGATCTGAGGATGTTGGATACGGCGTCTACGACATGTATGACCTGGGCGAGTTCGATCAAAAAGGAAGCATCGCCACAAAGTACGGCACGAAGGATGAATACCTCGCGGCTATCGATGCGCTCCACGAGGCCGGGATCCACGTTATCGCCGATATCGTCTTGAACCATCGTCTTGGCGGTGATGAGACTGAGGAAGTTCGAGCGCGCAGGGTTGATCCGGGGAACCGAATGCAGGTGATCTCCGACGAAGAAACAATCCGTGCGTGGACCCGTTTCACCTTCCCAGGCCGGGCAGGAACCTACTCCGATTTCCAGTGGAATTCGCAGTGTTTCAAAGGTATCGACTGGGATGAAAACACCAAGACCAATGCCGTGTGGCTTTTTGATGGCAAAGAATGGGATCCAACAGCGGGCGAGGAGCTGGGCAACTACGACTATCTCATGGGTTGTGATGTCGACGTATCCTCACCGCTGGTTAATGAAGAATTGGACCGTTGGGGTCGCTGGTACGTTGAGACCACGGGAGTCGATGCCCTGCGCTTGGATGCCGTCAAACACATCGGTTCAGATTTCTTCCTGCGTTGGCTGAAAGATCTTCGCGCCGCAACAGGGAAGTCTCTACCGGTTGTTGGCGAATACTGGAGTTATGACGTGGGACAGCTGTGTTCCTACCTTGATCGAGTGCCTCAAATTGGCTTATTCGACGTCCCCTTGCACTTCCACTTTCACGAGGCCTCCGTCTCAGATGGCAACTTTGATCTTTCACAGCTCTACGCGAATACCTTGGTTGCCGCGCGTCCCCAAAATGCGGTGACTTTCGTTGAAAACCACGACACTCAACCGGGACAATCACTGGAATCGACCGTTGCACCCTGGTTCAAGCTCTCTGCTTATGCTTTGATTCTTTTCCGCGATAGCGGGGTTCCCTGCGTTTTCTGGGGAGATCTTTTGGGCAGTGGGGATATGCTCCCCGCAGTGCGCGAGCTTCCCTTCCTCATGCAAGCCCGAAAGACCGCGGCTCAAGGCCCGCAATTTGATGCTTTCGATGATCCCGACGTGGTTGGTTTTGCTCGACAGGGCATTGAAGGGGACCCCTCGACAGGCTGTGCAGTTGTTCTATCGGATCGTCTTGCTGGTGAGAAACGTTTGTTCCTTGGAAAGTGGCGCGCCGGCGAAAACTGGGTGTGCGCGGTCGGTGAACACCCCTTCGTTGTCATCGATGAGGACGGGTGGGCAACCTTCCCCGTCTCCGATGGTGGCCTTTCCGTCTACTTCCCCGAGGCCGCGCATCTTTAGTCTCTCAGCCGCCACCCGGGTGGGAAAGTAAAGAGGGAAACCCTAGTTGGCCTCGTCAGCAGAGGTGAGGAGGACGGGGGAGGGACGCAGGTTCCGCATCCCATTCCACACGAGGTTGACGACGTGAGAAGCGACGTCTTCCTTACTCATTCGGCGCTCATCAAGCCACCATTGGCCCACTTGCGCAATCAACCCCACGAGCATCTGTGCATACAAGGGAGCCCATTTGGGATTCATATTCGCCTGAGAAAACTGGTTGGCAAGAAGGTGCTCAACCTTGATCGCGATGTCACCCATGAGGGATGAAAACGATCCAGAAGTGGAATTTTGTGGCGCATCGCGCACAAGAATCCGAAAACCATCCGAATTCGATTCGATGTAGGTCAGTAGTGCAAGTGCGGAGTCTTCGAGGATCATCCGCGGTCGTTTCGAGGAGTCAAGAGCGGCTTCAAGGGCACTCATGAGGGCATGAACCTCGCGGTCGACAATGACGGCGTACAGGCCTTCTTTTCCGCCGAAATGCTCATAAATAACGGGCTTGGAGATCTTCGCTTGAGAGGCAATTTCTTCGACGCTTGTCCCGTCGAATCCTTTTGAAGCAAAGGTCTTTCGCCCGACAGCAACAAGTTGCTCTCGACGGGCAAAACCGCTCATGCGCATTCGTTTCTCGGCCATGTCTTAACCGTACACGCTCGAGTCGCCCGGGGTTCTAGATGCCAAGACGGGTGTGTTTATGGCACAATCTATGTGTCCTTCCGCCTTGGTGTAACGGCAGCACAGAGGTTTTTGGTGCCTTTAGTCTAGGTTCGAATCCTAGGGGCGGAGCTCAATGTGAGCGCGCGTGAAAGGGCGACATGACTACTCCCACTGCAGTGATTGTTCTGGCCGCAGGCGCTGGGACACGCATGAAGTCCTCTCTTCCCAAGGTCGTTCACCCTGTCATGGGGCTGTCGATGATTGGTCACGCCCTCCGTGCAGGAGCTGGCACGCACCCCGATCACCTGGTTGCAGTCGTTCGCCACCAGCGCGATCTCGTTGCTGATGAAATCCTGCGTAATAACCCCGATGCCATCATCGCGGATCAAGATGAGATTCCTGGAACCGGGCGTGCAGTTCAATGCGCATTGGATGAACTTCTGAGGCGCGGCCACAGTCTCAAGGGGACGGTTCTTGTCACATATGGCGATGTTCCCATGCTTAATGCGGCCACGCTCAATGACCTCGTTGCCTCCCATGATGAACGCGGCGCAACTGTTTCTGTGCTCACGACGATTGTCGAAGATCCGACTGGCTATGGCCGCATTGTGCGAGACGACGCAAGCGGTGATGTCTGCCGCATCGTCGAGCAAAAAGATGCCACAGACGAAGAACGTGCTATCCGTGAGATCAATGCGGGAATTTATGCTTTCGATGGCGAATTCCTACGCGATGCCCTCATGCACGTGGGGACGAATAACAAGCAAGGCGAGGTCTATCTCACCGATGTTCTTGCACAGGCCTACCAGGCTGATTGCACGACAAACGGCGTTGTTCTTGACGACCAATGGATGGCGCAGGGCTGCAATGACCGTGTTCAGCTTGCGGAATTGGCTGCGGAGATGAACCGTCGAATTTGTCGCGAGCACATGCGTGCGGGAGTATCCATCGTGGATCCCGCCTCGACATGGATCGAATGCGATGTCCGCATTGAAGCGGATACAACGATCTACCCACATACTGTTCTTCGCGGTCAGACAACGATCGCGTCGGGCTGTGAAATCGGCCCGGGAACAACGCTGACAAATGCGCAGGTCGGTCCGGGCTGCCGGGTCCCTTCGTCATGGGTCAGTGACACACACCTTGAAGGGGATACCATAGTAACGCCTTTCACTTTGATCGAACGGTGAACAGGAAACTGCTCGACGAGTGAGGTCCGTATAAACGGGGAGGACAAACCGCATGACGGGGCTGGTGACCAGCGGAGAAAAGCGTCTGGTTCTTGTATCAGGTCGAGCACACATGGAGCTCGCTCAACAAGTTGGCGAAGAATTGCACTGCGGAGTTTCTCCGACGACCGCGTATGACTTTGCCAGCGGTGAAACCTACGTTCGTTTCAACGAATCGGTGCGCGGTGCGGATGTTTTCGTCTTGCAGTCACACACCGGTGAAGTCAATAAGTGGCTGATGGAACAGCTTTTGATGATCGATGCAGCCAAGCGAGCGTCGGCAAAGCGTATTACTGCAGTTGCTCCCTATTACCCCTACGCGCGCCAGGATAAGAAACACCTGGGGCGCGAACCTATTTCTGCACGCCTGATTGCAGACCTCTTCAAGACCGCCGGTGCAGACCGTGTGATGAGCGTCGACCTACACGCCTCGCAGGAGCAGGGCTTCTTTGACGGCCCCGTCGACCACCTGTGGGCAATGCCCGTGCTGGTTGAGTACGTGCGTTCTCGCGTTGACCTGAGCAATGTCTGTATGGTTTCCCCGGATGCCGGTCGAATTCGCGTTGCTGAGAAATGGTCTGCGAAGCTGGGCGGTTGCCCGCTGGCCTTTGTCCACAAGACTCGCGACACCACCCGCCCCAATGTTGCCGTCGCTAACCGCGTCGTTGGCGATGTTGCGGGTAAGCAGTGCGTGATGGTCGACGACATGATCGACACGGCGGGCACCATTTCCGAGGCCGTCAAGGTCGTTATGAACGCTGGCGCTTCCTCGGTCATCGTTGCTGCAACGCACGGTATTCTGTCCGATCCGGCCGCACAGCGTCTCTCCGAGTGTGGTGCGAGCGAAGTGATCGTCACCGATACTTTGCCGATTGCTCCGGAAAAGCGTTTCGATAAGTTGACTATTTTGCCCATTGCTCCGCTTCTTGCGCGTGCAATTCGCGAAGTTTTCGACGACGGATCGGTCACATCTCTCTTTGATGGGGTCGCCTGAGGCCTCAAAACGCGCTATTCTGGCTAGGTTGCTCCGGCGAGGGCGCGAAAGCGCCGTTATCGACAGGGCTTTCTGTAGGATTCCTCCTTCAGATTCCTAGCGCCGGTGCGTGGAATGAACTATTTGAAGGAGGCTCTCATGAGCAACCCCACGCTGGTCGCACAGACCCGTAGCGAATTTGGTAAGGGTGCAGCACGTCGCGCACGTCGCGCTGGCTTGGTTCCCGGTGTTCTTTACGGACACGGCGATGCCCCCCTTCACGTTGATCTCCCCGGTCACGAGCTCTTCCTGGCCGTCCGTGGCCAGAAGAACGCTCTGGTCGAGCTGGTCATCGAAGGCAAGAAGCACCTTGCTCTGGTGAAGGAAGTTCAGCGTCACCCCGTTTCCCGCAACCTGCTCCACGCAGACTTCCTGGCCGTCAAGGCCGGCGAGCTTGTCGACGTCGAGGTTCCGGTTTCCATCATTGGTGAGCCCGCCCCCGGCACCCAGTACACTCAGGAAGAGTTCGCACTGCTGGTCAAGGCTCCCGCCACCTCCATCCCCGAGTCCATCGAGGTCGACATCACCGGTGTCGAGGCCGGTACCGCAGTTCGCGTTGCAGACGTGACCTTCCCCAAGGGCATCGTCTCCGAGCTCGATCCCGAGACCGTCGTTGTCACGGTCAACGAAGAGGTTGTCGAAGAGGAAGAGGAAGAGGAAGCTCCTGCCGAGGAAGCAGCCGAATCCGCCGAGTGATCTCACTGTGATTTCGGGAGGCTCGCCCCTAGGGGCGAGCCTCCCGTTTATTACACTGAATGGTATGAAGCGCGTGCACGTTATTATTCCCGCGGGTGGAGTGGGCTCTAGGCTGTGGCCCCTCTCGCGCAAAGACCGACCGAAGTTCCTTCTTGACCTTCGAATGAGCGGGAAGAGCCTCCTGCAAGAAACTATTGACCGCCTCGATCCTGTGGCGCAGTCTTTTACGATCGTCACTGGTAAGGCGCACGAAGAAGCAGTACGCGCCCAGATTCCTCAGGGACATGATGTCACTGTCTTGGTTGAGCCCCAAGGGCGAGATTCCATGCCCGCCATTGGCTTTGCTGCCTACATTATTCGCCAGCGTTTTGGTGATGACGCGCCGATTGCTTCCTTTGCGGCCGACCACGCGATCACTCATCCTGATGTGCTTCTCTCCAGCGTCAGCCGCGCCCTCGATTGTGCTGAGCGTGGTTACGTTGTCACTGTTGGTCTTTCTCCCTCTAGCCCCTCAACAGCCTACGGTTACATAGCTCCGGGAGACCCTTTCGATCAGGATCAACCAGAAAACGGAGCTGTTGTCAGTTCTTTCGTCGAAAAGCCCGATGAGCAAACCGCTCGCGCCTACGTTGAAGCGGGGTACCTGTGGAATGCGGGAATGTTCATCACGACTGCCGGGACTCTTGCATGTCGTCTCGCTCAGTTCCATCCGGATATGGACCTCCGCCTCAGTAAGATTGCCGAGGCGTGGGGGAGTGCGGACTTTGACGCGACTTTGGATGAGCACTGGCCACTGCTGACGAAAATCGCCATCGATCATGCGATTGCCGAGCCTTTATCGCTCGAGGGGGGCGTTGCCGTTGTTCCAGCTCTCGACATGGGCTGGACAGATGTCGGTGACTTTGATGCCCTCGCCGATATCAGTCCCCAGGGTGAGGCTCTGCGCATTGATTCTCCTCAGACCTTTGTTCGCTCTTTGACCGGACAAAAGATCGTCCTGGTTGGTGCCGAGAATCTTGCCGTGATTGCAACGCAGGACGCGATCCTTGTCGTTGACCGAGATCGCGCTCAGGACGTGAAGAAAGCTGTTGATTCCTTGTCGCAGAATGGCCAAACCGAGCTCCTTTAAGATGAAAGACATGATCAGACACTCCTCAGCGCTTCTCCTAGCCGCGAGCACTGCGGTTCTTCTTCTTGGAGCCTGCTCGGCGCAGTCCACCCCCTCATCGGCTTCGCCGAAGATCTGCGGGGTCTCTGATGCTCCCGGCTGGGACTCTCACGCCTCTCAAACTCCCGCTAAGCGGGCAATCGCACAGGCGGCCTCGGAAATCGGGGGAGAAACGAAACTGGCGACGGGCGCGGGGGAACTGAAAGGACTCCTTGAGGACGGCTGCACGATCATCGTTTCAGAAGGCCAAGGGGTTGCCGAGGCCACGACTGAGGCTGCGCGCAAGTACTCGAAAGTGCGCTTCATTACCGTCGATTCAGATTTCGTAGCTGACGGGAAAACCGCCGAAGTGAGCAATGGCAAGGTTGTCGCCTCGAAAGCAACACAGGGTGCCTATCTTGCGGGCTACGCAACAGCCGGAATGACGACAACGGGAACGATTGCCGGATTTGGGGGAGTCGAAACCAGCGAGCGCCAAGCACTGATGGATGCTTTCATGCAGGGCGTCGACGCCTACAACCAGGCGTATGGAACCTCAATTCGTTTTCTCGGCTGGGACCCGACGCGCCTGAAGGGGACATTCACCGGGAGCGACGATGAGTCCAGCATCAAAGATGCGGCCACGAAAGCCTTGAGCGGCGGCGCGGATATTCTTGTTCCTTTTGCCGACGCAGGGAATCAGGGGGCTCTTCGCGCTCTTGAAGAAGCAGGAAATAACTCTGCCCAAAGGCTTGTCTGGATGGGGGATGGGGCTCCGACGAATTCAGCCCAGATCATTACCGCTGTGTCGACGCTGACCAAGGACCACCTGAGCGAGGCAATTACGGCCGCACGCGGAAGCGAATTTTCCTCTCAGGCGGTCATTGATTCTCTTGATAATAACGGGGTTGTTCTGGCGCCATTTGCTGCCCACGAGGCGCTCATGACTCCAGACCTGAAGGATGCGCTTGCTACCATGCGCCAGCAACTGATCACTGGCGAGCTTGTCGTTTCCACTCCTTTTGACCCACTGATCTTCGCCCAGAAAAAGTAGAGGACACCATGGATACTCCCAATCCGCAGACTTCCTATCGCCGAGGCCCCGTGATCCTTCGCGGAGGAAAGATCCCTCACGAAACTTCCGATGCCGGGCTCTTGCGGAGCCAATCTTCCGCGGATTGGCTGCACGAAGACCCGTGGCGAGTTCTGCGTATCCAATCTGAGTTCGTCGAAGGCTTTGGGGCGCTTGCTGATTTGGGACCTGCGGTGTCGGTTTTTGGATCGGCTCGTACCCCTGCGGGCAGTGGAGATTGGGAGAAGGCACGCACCATTGGTTCGCTCCTGGTTAGCTCTGGCTACGCGGTTATTACCGGTGGAGGCCCGGGGATCATGGAGGCCGCAAACCGTGGAGCTTGGGAAGCTGGCGGAAGCTCTGTGGGTCTTGGAATTGAGCTTCCTCATGAGCAGGGAATGAACGAATGGGTCAATATCGGCGTGAACTTCCGATATTTCTTCGCCCGTAAGACGATGTTCATGAAGTATTCGTCGGGCTTTATTGTCATGCCTGGCGGTTTTGGAACAATGGATGAGCTTTTCGAAGCTGCGACTCTGGTTCAGACGGGAAAGGTCAAGTCCTTCCCGATTGTTTTGGTCGGTCGAGACTACTGGGGTGGGCTGGTTGAATGGATTAATTCAACGATGCGTGCGTCGGGAATGCTCTCCGATGAAGACCCGGAACTGCTCCACGTGGTAGATAGCGCCGAAGAAGCAGTGGAAAGAGTAGTTGGACACGAGTAGTTCACATCCCTACTAAAATAGGTCGTCACCGGTAGAATATAAGTGTTTAAATACCGATCTTTCGGAAGGGAAACGGACATGGCAGCTATGAAGCCGCGAACCGGCGACGGTCCTTTAGAGGCAGAAAAAGAAGGTCGTGGGATTGTCATGCGTATTCCCAGCGAAGGCGGCGGACGCCTCGTGATTGAACTCAGTGCAGATGAAGCGAAGGAACTCGCCGAAGCCCTAGCAAACGCTCTGTGAGATCTCCAGGGCCTGCGCCAAATTTAAACTTCCCACATACAGTGCTTTTCCAACGATTGCGCCCTCGACATAACCCTCGCGTGTGAGGGTACGGATATCGTCTAAGTGGCGGATTCCGCCCGAAGCAACAAGATCAGCACGTGTTCTCGCCCGTAGATCTCTTAGGAGTTCTACGGGCGGTCCCATAAGCGCTCCATCCCTTTTCTTCTCGGTAACGATGTAGCGCCTTGCTCCGGCGCGCTCAAGACGCTCGCACACGCTCCACACGTCTCCCACATCGCCTTCGCAAGCGCGCGGACGAATACGCCCGTCTTCGACGTCGATACATATGTTGAGACGCTCCCCAAAATGAGCGATGAGCGAGGCAACTTCATCGAGGTCGACCAGGGCCTGCGAGGCCAGATTGACCCGATCGGCTCCTGCGCTTAGTGCGCTTTCGATATCCTCCCCGCATCTCACTCCACCAGACCATTCAATATGGCACGGATTTCGGGCGCTCCACCGCTGAACCTGCGCAATGAGATCGCCCAGTACCTCAGCATTATTTCCGCGCCCGAAAGCCGCATCAATATCAACGAGGTGGATCCAGCGCGCCCCGCAATCGATGAACTCGCGGGCGATACGAATTGGATCTACACCGGCCGCCCCCTCACGTCCATCCGCATTGCGGTGAGTGAGGGCGAGGCCGGATGCAATATCCAGGGCGGGAAGGATATCCATGACTAGCGCACGCCCCCGCGTGTGGTCGCTTCACGCATGGGCGCAAAGAAATCGCGAAGCTCTGAAAGGAGAGCATTCATCGCGGGAGAAGAGTCTTGACCTTCCTGCGCGATGACCTCGGCCGCATGCTGGGCAATAATGCGAACGATCGCGGAACCAGAAATCGCTCCATCGGCTCCCGCTTCAATTGCGGCGCGCACGTGTGCGGGGCGGGAAATCCCAAATCCTAGCAGCACCGGCGCTGCGGCCTGCTCGCGTAAGGTCGCTACGGCCTCGTGGAGGCCGACGGTCGAGGCCTCATGATCAGCGCCGGTTACTCCCACGCGCGAAACCGCATACACATACCCGCGGGCCGAACGCGCGACATCGCTGAGGGTACGTGAGGAGGCCGAAGGCGGTGCAATGTAGACGCTATCGACACCGCAGGTAAGGGCCGCCTTGCTGAAAGGATCACCCTCGCGGATTGGCACGTCGGGGATGAGGACCGAATCCACTCCGACCTCGGCGCAGCGCGCATAGAAACGCTCAATACCGATGGAGAAAGGAACATTCGCGTAGACGAGCAGGCCGATAGGAAGCTCGGGGTGAGCTGCGCGAATGCGGCCCAAGATCGCGAAAGACTCCTCGAAGCCGATTCCGGCATTGAGAGCACGCAGGTGTGCTTCCTGGATGACGACACCATCAGCGACCGGGTCGGAGAAAGGAATACCTAATTCCAAAGCGTCCGCGCCATCGGCGATCAGGGCCTCGATAATTGCTTCGCAGGCGCTCGCCGTGGGATCTCCCAGCATCACGAAGGGGACGATGGCCCCGCGCCCTTCAGCCGCGCAACGCTCGAACATGGATTCGTAGCGGGTCATCGCTCCTCCTTGGGGGTCGAAAGATCGTAGGAATGAGTCCTGTGGGTTCCCGAGCCTGCTCGCGCCTGCGCGACCAATTCAGCTGCGCGTGCAACCGCGCCATCGCGCGAGAAAGAACCACCAAGGCGCTCGCGCACCTGATCGAGGTCCTTATCACCGCGACCCGAGAGGCACACAAGAAGCCGCGGAGTGTGGCCCTGGGGGACATCCAGTCCGGCAGTTGTCCCCTTTGCTTCAAGGTCTGCAGCCATCTTCAAGGCGTAAGCCAGAGCGTGCGAGGACTCCATTGCTGGGATAATTCCCTCGTGGCGCGACAAAGCAATGAAAGCTTCGACCGCTTCCTCATCGGTAATCCCCACGTAGTTCGCGCGTCCGCTTGCCGACAGGTAAGCATGTTGGGGACCAACTCCCGGGTAATCAAGACCCGCCGAAATTGAGTAGGACTCTTCGACTTGGCCCTCATCGGTACGCATGAGGTAAGAGCGCGCACCGTGGAGGACGCCAACCTTACCTTCGTGGATTGCTGCCCCGTGGTGGCCGCTATCCAGTCCCTCACCCGCGGGTTCGACACCGTAGAGGGCAACGGAGGGATCATCAATGAAATCGGCGAACATTCCGATCGCATTGGAACCACCGCCGACGCAGGCGATGACGGCGTCGGGAAGCCCACCGGTCATGGCGAGCATCTGCGCGCGCGCCTCGGTGGAAATAATGCGGTGGAATTCGCGAACGATCGTGGGGAAGGGGTGCGGGCCGGCCGCGGTTCCCAAGAGATAGTGGGAGGTCGCAAAAGTCGCGGTCCAGTCGCGCAAGGCCTCGTTGACGGCGTCCTTGAGAGTGCCGCTGCCGGCAGTTACCGGGACGACGGTGGCGCCCATGAGCTCCATGCGCTCAACGTTGGGGGCTTGTCGAACAACGTCAACCGCGCCCATGTAGATCGTGCATTCCAAGCCGAGGAGCGCGCAGACCATTGCGGTTGCGGTGCCGTGCTGGCCAGCGCCTGTTTCGGCGATGATGCGCGTCTTTCCCATGCGCTTGGCAAGCAATGCCTGGCCGAGGACTTGATTACCCTTGTGTGCGCCGCCGTGGACGAGATCTTCTCGCTTGAGGAAGATCCGTGCTGCTCCGCCGGACAGGTTACGCAGTTCCGTGACCGGAGTGGGGCGGCCAAGGAAGTGACGCAACAGAGTGTTGATCTCTTTGATGAAGCTCGGATCATCGATTGCTTCGATGAAGGCTTCTTCGAGTTGGTCGAGCGCCGGGATGAGGAGTTCGGGGACGTACTGTCCGCCGAAATCTCCGAAGTAGGGGGAAAGCTTGGTTGGGTGTTCTCCCGAGGCCGTGGCCGCGCCTTCGCCGGCGCCGAGGCGTTCGCTTGAGTACGGTTCCCATGACGTTGAGCGTGCCTGGGCTTCGTAGTATGCCTGGCCAGCGCTGGGAACGCCGTCCGTGATCTCCCACGCCGCGTGAGCGGGATCGTCAGAACCAGAAAGGTGAGAACCAACCAGCAGGGCATCAACGTAGGGGGCAAGATCTTCAACGTCGCTGCGAGAGTTCACGCCCGATTCGCCAACAATGACCGCCCCAGCGGGAGCGAGGGGAGCAAGCGCGCGAGTACGAGCCTTATCAATAGTGAGGGTGCGCAGATCCCGATTGTTGATACCGATAATTCGTGCGCCCAATAGCTGGGCGCGACGCATATCGTCTTCAGTGTCCACCTCGGTGAGCACGTCCATTCCCAAGCGAAGCGCGGCCAAAGAAAGTTCGCGATAGGCCTCGTCATCAAGAACGCTCAGCATGAGCAAGATGGCATCGGCGCCATGCACGCGCGCCGCGGTGATCTGGATGGGATCGATGACGAAGTCCTTGCACAAGACCGGCTGAGTGGCCTCGGCGCGCACCTCGTCGATGTCCTCGAAGCGGCCGTTGAAACGATCGGGTTCGGTCAGTACGCTGATCGCCGCAGCGTAGGGAGCATAGGCGCGAGCCAAGAGACGTGGAGAATACGTCCCCTCGATGATTGTCCCCAGGGTCGGGGAAGCAGACTTGCACTCCATGATGATTGCGGGACCGGTGGCGCGCGACTCGATGCCGTTTTCACCCGGGGTACGGGTGCGCAGGGCATCTTCGAAAGAGCGCTCGGATCGAGGCAGAGTCAGGGGATCAATGTCCCCGTAGGCCTCGTAGAGTTCGGGAAGGCGCGTGCGTCGCGCTGCAACCAAGGAATCAAGGACTGTTCCCGTGGCGCGCAGGCGCTGTGAGATCGGGGAGAAAGTGTGCTGGCTCATTGTTGCTCCTGCGTCTTCAATTCTTGTGCGGTTGAAGCAATTGTCTGAAGGTGCTCGGCAACTGCGCCGCTGGCGAGCTGGGCGAGCGCAGCGGTGGTTCCTTCACTCAAGGAGGGAGCCTTTCCGGCCAGATAGAGCATGGCTCCCGTCGTTGCGGCAATCGCGTCGCGCTGAGCAGCAACGCCCGAACCGTTGAAAATATCAGTGATGAGGCGAAGATTATCGCTCGCATCTCCACCAATCAGATCCGACAAGGGCGCCGGAGTGATCCCCAGTTCTTCGGGGGTGCAAGTGAAGGCGGAGATCCCTTCACGAGTGATTTCACGGACTTCAGTTTGCCCGTGGACGGCGAACTCGTCGGTCCCGCTTCCATGGACAACCAGAGCATGTTCGAGTCCAAGGGAAGCCAGAGCCTGCGCGACATCGTCGAGGAGTTCGTGCTTGCCCACGCCCAGAACCTGATAGGACAGGTGGGCGGGGTTCACCAAGGGGCCGATGAGATTAAAGATCGTCGGGTTCTTGAGCGCTGCACGCACCGGGGCGACGAAACGCATTGCCGGGTGGTATTTCTGTGCGAAGAGGAAACAAAATCCTGTGCGCTCGAGGAGCTGTGCTGAAGAAGCGGGGGAGAGGTCTAGGGGAATTCCCGCAGCCTCGATGAGGTCGGCTGCTCCCGCCTTCGAGGACACTGCACGGTTGCCGTGCTTGGCGACACTCAATCCCATGGATGCTGCGACGAAGGCCGAGGCCGTGGAGACGTTGATCGTACCCACGCCGTCGCCGCCCGTGCCCACCACGTCGATGATGCCGGTGGCGTCGGTGGTCAAGCTCTGCGCTGCTTGTCGGAAGGCCTCGGCGGCACCCGCGATTTCGCTGGGCTGCTCACCACGGGCGTGAAGCGCACCCAAGAACGCCGCGATTTCAATATCACTGAGCTCGCCACGAGACATCTGCTCGAATACGCTTCGAGCCTGTTCTTGGTCCAAAACAGCACCATTTAACGCGTGGCGCAGGTAAGACTCACTCATGAGAACTCCTTGAAATCGAGGGTGAAAGTGTCAAATCAGCCAAGAGCCCGCGCAAAAGGAGCGGTCCGGCCGGGGTCAGAATAGATTCGGGGTGGAATTGTAGGCCGATGCACGGAGCACTGCGGTGACGCGCGGCCATGACGATTCCATCGTGGGTATGAGCCAGTGAAATCAAAGATTCGGGAAGACTCCTGGTTCCCAGAGAGTGATAGCGGGCAATCGAGATGTAGCCGTGCGTGGCCTCGTCTCCGGGGCGGGGCGCTTCAGCGATAGCAGAAAATGACGGATCTTCGATCCCGGCCTCGGTGAGTTCAACGCGGTCAGTGCGCCCGTGGGTTGCGCCGACCGGAGCGACGACTCCGCCGCAGGCCTCGACCATTGCCTGGAAGCCCAAACAAATGCCCAAGGTTGGGATTTTCTCTTGCAGAGCCACGTTAAGGATTTCCATCATGTGTCCGGCCTGGCGCGGGTGTCCCGGTCCGGGGGAGAGGATCAAAAGCGGGCGTTCGCCCGCAGCGCGTTCTGCGGATGTCGGCTCAAGAGCATTACGCAGCGTGCCTACAGGAGTTGTATTGCGGAAGACCTGCACTCCGGCCTCGCGAGCCGTCAGGTCAACCAAGTTGTAGACGAAAGAATCGCGGTTATCGACGAAAATGACGCGCACTTTAGAACTCACCTTCTTCTGCACTCGTGGCAATCACCAACGGACGGTGTGCCGAGGCAGCTAGGGCGCGCAAAACTGCACTTGCCTTGTGAACGGTTTCTTCGGCCTCGCGAGCAGGGACGGAATCTGCAACAACGCCGGCGCCGGCCTGAACGATCGCGCGTCCGTCTTTGACGAAAGCCGAACGGATGACGATGCAGGTATCGAGTTCGCCGTCGCCGCGAAGATACCCGACTGCCCCACCGTAAGAACCTCGCCTCAGTCCCTCGTAGGTGCGAATAAGCTCAGCAGCGCGAAGCTTGGGGGCGCCGGTTAGTGTTCCCATGGTCATGGACGCGCGGAAAGCATCGAGGGGATGAAGATCCTCGGCCAAGGTGCCGCTCACTTCGGAAACCAAATGCATGACGCGCGAGTATCGGTCCACGCGCAGAAGCTGTTCAACTCTGCGGCTCCCGCGCTTGGAAACTCGGGCAACGTCATTTCGTGCAAGATCGACCAACATGACGTGCTCTGCGACTTCTTTTGCGTCCGATCGAAGCTCAAGCTCCAGTCGGATGTCGAGTTCGTGATCGATGCTGCCATCGGGAGCGAAACCACGCGGACGTGTGCCTGCGATTGGGCGAATTGCGACGGTGTGGGTCTTTGCCGAATGCAGGAGTGAGGACTCGGGGGAAGCTCCGAAAAGTTCGAAGTCTTCAGTCCCGATGTAGAACATGTAGGGACTGGGGTTCTCATCGCGCAAGAAACGATAGCTGGTCAGCGCATCGGCGCATTCAGCGATGAAACCGCGCGAGGGAACAACCTGATAGATATCGCCTGCAGCAATGTGTTCTTGCATGACGGTGACGAGCTCGGCGAAGTCACTATCTGAGATCGTTGGGCGGGCAATGAGGGGCTCTGCGCCTTCTTCCTCAATTTCCGAGGCCGTGGATTCCGGCGCGCTTTCGGGTGCGGCGTCGATTGCCTCGGCAAGCGCGTTCATACGCTGCTCAAGGGAAATGGGATCGAGGGAAGCACCAACTAGCTGGGCACTTTGAGAGGGGTGATCAACCACCAAAATGATGCGCGCTAAGTGGAAGAGATAGTCGGGGCAGGAGTTGAAACCGTGGGCGACCTCGGGCAAGGACTCGTAGGTTGCCAGGTAATCAAAGGCGACAGCCCCGGCGACCAAAGGAAGGTGCGGATGATCGATGGGAGTATCGGTCAGGATACGCAAGGGTTCCATGGTTGCGCGCTGCTTGAGGCGGGTCTCCTCATCGGCCTCGTCTTCACGAAGAGAAGGCAAGGTCAACAAGGCGTTGGTCTCGGTGCGTTCGAGAAGCGCGTGGGGGAGAGCCTCGCATACGCTTTGGATTGCAGCGGGGCCGTCGACAGGATGCGTCGATGTCACGCGGACCTGATCGCCATCGCATTGGATAGACGCGCTGGCTTCAAGTAGAGCGATCGTTGTCAAATGCTGCTTGGAGGCGATGTCAGCACTGTCGAGTAAGACAACCTTCATTGGGTGCCCCGAGGCTGCGCGAGGAAGCAAGCCCTGGTTGCATAGATCAGCAAGAAGCTTGCCGCCGTCGCTGTGATAGCGCACCTCACGTGTGATCACGTGTGGCGTGTTCGCGTGTGTCATTTCCGTCCTTATCTCTTGCCCCCGGTGGGCCCACAAGACAAAGAAAAAGGCCCGCCGCATGGGCGAGCCTGATGAGTTTTAAGGTACATCAATGGAGGCCCACCCTTAGGAGAGCCACCACCACATCTGGTTTGCTGAAGTACCGAACATGTTTTTCATACTAGCGTCACAACCCGCATATGCGCGAAAGATGTCACCCAATGAGACTTAGCGAGTAAGACTCAGATGCGCTTAACTGCTGCGAGCAGTCCATCGCCGACGGGAAGCATTGCCGGAACAAACTGCTCTGAAGAAGCAAGAACCTTTGCCAGCTCTCGCATCATGACCGTCTGTTCATCGCGCTGGGCAGGATCCGCAACCTGGTCGTGCCACAGAGCATGAACGATCACAATGAGGCCGCCGGGGCGCAGGACCCGGAGTGCATGATCGAGGTAGTCCGGAATTTCATCTGCAGGAGCATCGATCACCATCATGTCGTAGCCGCGTGCGGCCATGCGGGGAAGAACATCCAAAGCTCGACCCGCGATGAGGCGCGTGCGCTGGGAGGGAATGCCCGCTGCTGTGAATGCGCGACGTGCGTACTTGTGGAACTCGACCTCGTGGTCGATCGTGGTCAAAACACCGTCGGCCGACATTCCCTGGAGGAGCCACAGGCCAGATACTCCGGCTCCGGTTCCGATTTCGAGGACAGCTTTTGCTCCGCAGGTTGCGGCAAGGAGACGGAGGGTAGCGCCGACTCCGGTCGAAACGGGCTCAGCACCTAAATCGGTGGCAGTCTCGCGAGCTTGGGCAAGGATGTCGTTTTCCTCGACAAACTCTTCTGCAAATACCCAGCTCAGAGCCTTATCTGATGCCATTATGTCCTCCGCGGTAGTAAGCCTTTGCCTCAAGGTTACGCAAAAACCCCGCCACTGGGGCGACTACGCGCCCAATGACGGGGTTTTATTCGTTGAATTAGATGGTCTTATTCAGGGGAGCAACACCCAGGGGACGCCCGGCGAGGCCTCGCGATGCGTGAGAGAGAGTGCGGGCAAGTTCCTGAAGAACTTGAGCAGCCTCTCCTTCGTGCACGGAAACAGGGTCTCCTGCGTCTCCACCCTCGCGCAGAGCAATATCCAAAGGAACTTGGGCGAGGAGTGGAACATCGTAGCCAAGCTGAGCGCTCAGGCGATCTGAGACAGATTGCCCGCCGCCGCTGCCGAAAATCTCAAGCTTCGAGCCATCCTCCTGAGGCAGGTAGGACATGTTCTCGATGACGCCGATGACCTTCTGGTTGGTCTGCGACGCGATCGAACCCGCACGCTCAGCGACTTCGGCTGCAGCGACCTGCGGGGTTGTCACGACAAGAATTTCAGCGTTGGGGAGGAGCTGAGAAATTGAGATTGCAACGTCGCCGGTTCCGGGAGGCATGTCGATGAGGAGAACGTCCAGATCTCCCCAGAACACATCTGCCAAGAACTGCTGAAGTGCACGGTGGAGCATTGGGCCGCGCCAAATCACGGGCTGACCGTCGGGAACGAACATGCCAATGGAGACGACTTTGACGCCCTGGGCGCCAAGCGGGGGAATGATCATTCCGTCGATCACCTGGGGATCGTGGGCGACACCCAGCATGCGGGGAATCGAGAAGCCGTAAATGTCCGCGTCCATGACGCCGACCTTCAGGCCCGAACGAGCCAGTGCGGCTGCAAGATTCGCCGTCATTGAAGATTTGCCGACACCGCCCTTACCGGAGGTCACAGCAATGACACGTGTCAGGGAATCGGGGCGTGCGAAGAGAATTTCGCGCTCGGGGCGTCCGCCGTTGAGCTTTTCGCGCAGAGCCTTCTTCTGCTCATCATTCATGACATCCATGGTCACCTTGACATCGGTGACGCCATCGAGGGCACCAAGGACCTTGTGAACGTCCTCAGAAATTGTGTTTCGCAGCGGACATCCTGCAGTCGTCAGAAGGATTGTTACCGAAACTGTGGAGCCATCGATCGCGACCTCATCAACCATATTGAGATCGGTGATCGGACGACGAATTTCCGGATCGATAACGGCCGACAGGGCATCAAGAACGTTCTGCGAAGTCAAAGTCATGGTGTCAATCCTATGACCCCAGCCGCTCTTGTGCGCAGCGGTTTAGCTCTCAGTGGTGCGAGGAGTTGAGAGATCTGTGGGATTGTCGTTGTCGATTGACTCTGCTTTTTCATCGCGAGCATCGAGTTCCTCGCGAAGGTCAGCCATCATGTCGCGCAGTTCCGATCGAACGAAGTCTCGGGTTGCCACGTCTTGAAGAGCAATACGCAAAGCTGCAATTTCGCGGGTCAAATACTCGGTGTCAGCGAGGTTGCGTTCAGCGCGCTGACGATCTTGTTCTGCTTGCACGCGGTCGCGGTCATCTTGACGATTCTGTGCAAGAAGAATGAGAGGTGCAGAGTAGGACGCCTGCGTGGAGAAAGCCAGGTTGAGCAGGATGAAGGGGTAGGGGTCCCAGGCGTACTTCTCTGAAACCTTGTACAGAATGACGTTTGCAGCGATCCATGTCACGACGAAGACCGTCATGTACAAGATGAACTTCGGCGAACCCATAAAACGGGCCGTGGCCTCGGCGAACTGGCCGAAACCATCACCGGAGGAACGACGACGAAAAAGCTTAAACTTCCGCTCGCTCGGGGTATCAAGACGATCAGCCATCAATACTCCTTGCCATTACTCGGTCGGTGACATCGTCATCCCAGTCGCGCCAGTCGCGGGGGAGAAGCTCATCCAAGACGTCGTCAACAGACACGGCGCCCAAGAGGTGCCCATCTTCGTCAACAACGGGAAGAACGGTCAGATTATACGTTGCGAGCAGACGCGTCACGGTCGCAACGTGCGCATTCGGAGAGAGCTTGTCCAAATCCGTATCCATGATGGTTCCCAAGAGAGTATTGGGAGGTTCGCGAAGAGCGCGTTGGAAATGGACAGCACCAAGATATTGCCCGGTTGGGGTCTCTAAGGGAGGGCGCGCAATGAAGGTTGCTGCAGCCAAAGAAACAGGGAGGTCAGATCGTCGAATCGAGGCCAGCATTTGAGCCACGGTCGCGTCGGGTCCGAGAATCACCGGTTCGGTTGTCATCAGCGAACCCGCCGTTGATTCCTTGTACGCCATCAACCGGCGAACGTCCGCGGCCTCATCCGGTTCCATCAAGGACAGAAGGGATTGAGCCGTTTCAACCGGGAGCTCGGCGACAAGGTCGGCTGCGTCGTCAGGCTGCATGACGTCCAAAACATCGGCGGCTCGGCTTGCTTCCAACTGAGACAGGATCGACACTCGGTCGTCATCGCCCAGTTCCTCAAGGACGTCGGCCAGACGTGAGTCGGGGAGTTCGGCGGCGACTGCCAGCTGGCGATCAGCGGGAAGATCATGGATGAAGTCCGCAAGGTCCGCGGGCTTCATGTCTTCGGTCTGCTGAATAAGCGCTGTTGCGGCCTGGTTTGAGTCAGTCTTGAGGAGCGAAGAAACTTCATCCACTCCAACAGTCATGGTGGTTCCGCCGCGCTTGAAGCCCAAAGCGGTCGTGCGGATACGTTGGACGTGGAGGGTAGAGATGATCCAGTCACGAGGCCTGCGCTGCTGCATTGCGACATCAAGGATCTTGACAGTGCCGCTTCCGTCATTCATGGTCACTTCGCGGTCGAAGAGCTCTGTAATCACCAGGGTTTCGACGGGGCGCTGGGTGAAGGAACGAATATTGAGCAAGCCGGTGGTGATCACTGAGCCTGCTTCGATTGCAGTGACTCGCGTAAAGGGAAGGAATACGCGCTTTCGGGGGCCGACCTCGACAACGAAGCCAATGACATTCGCGGTTGAGTGCAATCGGAAAGTCACCACGACGTCATGAATGACTCCCACTTTTTCGCCCAGGGGGTCAAAGACGCTCGTTCCGGCAAGTTTGCCGATAAAGATACGACGTCCTGCTGTTCCGACGTTTAAAGGTGCACTGCTCACTGGGCCAGTTTATCCCCACAGCGAACTTCTTACCCGCCCATCCATCTTGAGTTCTCGCTACGATGGCAGCACGAGGAAAGGGAAAACATGAGCGTACCTGTCAATGGAGTTGTACGGAGAAACGGCGGCGGACGGCTACCCGATGGCACGGAGGTTGCCTCCTACGGCTCATATGAAGAAGCCCTTGCTGCGCTTGAGGTTCTTGCCAGCAACGATTTCGAAGTCGAACAGGTCAGCGTCGTTGGAACCGACTTGTATTCGGTAGAACGAATCATGGGACGCGTCACCTGGGCGCGTGCAGTCTCCTCTGCAGTGATGAATGGTGCACTCTGGGGCGCAATGATCGGCATTGTGCTCTCAATCAACCAAGGAAACACCATGGTGTGGGTGGGGGCGTGCATGCTTGCCGGTGCCTTCATGACCGCGTGCCTGAGCACTTCCCTTTTCTTCATGCGCAGGCGCCGACGCGATTTTTACTCTCAATCCCAAGTGATTGCTGGGCGTTACGCAGTTATCATTGCCAAGGCTGCGGGTGCGGATCGCATTCGTGAGGCCTTTGAGCTATTGCAAAAGACTCAGGGCAATCAGATGCGTCCGCGTCGGGCGCGCGCGCCCCGCGAAAGCAGCGGCCCTACGGAGTATGGGTCACGCCCAGATGAACAGCCGCGCTTTGGAGTGCGTCTTTCTCAAGCTGTGGATGCTCCGCAGGAGCAGGCACAGCCCACGGCCTCGTCAGACCAGAGCAAAGCAGAGGGTGCTCCCTCAGATTCCTCTGAAGAAGCACCCCGGCCGGATACTCAGGACTGAAAGCTAGGCGCGCTGCTGTGCCTGGCGAATCCACTCCTCAACATCGGCAATCTTTCGAGGAATATCCTCTGACATACGCGTGACGCTTCCATCGGCGTTGACCAGAACATCGTCTTCAATGCGTACGCCGATTCCACGGAATTCCTCGGGGATGGCCATGTCATCGCCGCGGAAGTACAGGCCGGGCTCAATCGTGAAGCACATTCCCGGCTGCAAGAATGCATCCTGGTACATTTCACGGCGCGCCTGAGCGCAGTCGTGAACGTCCAATCCCAGGTGGTGGCTGGTGCCGTGGGGCATCCAACGACGGTGCTGTTGGCCTTCGGGGGAGAGTGATTCTTCGGCGCTCACAGGCAGAAGTCCCCACTCCTCAAGGCGTGCGGCGATGACCTTCATTGCGGCATCGTGAACATCGCGGAAGCGTGTTCCCGGCTGGTTCGCGCGTTCGAGTGCGGCCTCGCAGGCATCCAAAACCGCCTGATAGACCTTCGCCTGAGTGGGGGAGAATCTTCCATTGACGGGGAGCGTACGGGTGATATCTGCGGTGTACAGAGAATCGACCTCGACGCCAGCATCGACCAGAACCAGGTCGCCTTCGTTCACGGGACCGTCGTTATCGATCCAGTGGAGCGTATTCGCATGGTTTCCCGAGGCCGCAATGGTGTCGTAGCCCAGACCGTTGCCTTCTTCGCGCGCGACCGCTCCGAAAGCACCTTCGATCACGCGCTCGCCGCGATGGTGTCCCACGGCGCGGGGGAGGGCCCGCAAGATGTCTTCAAAACCGGCCTTCGTGATCTCGATTGCGCGACGAAGTTCAGAAATTTCGAACTCATCCTTGCACAAGCGAATCTCGGAGAGGCGTTCCTCAAGTGCATCATCGCTTTCAGCTGCATCTCCGCCGAAGGGGAGGCCTGCCTGGAGGCGCACTTCGTTGACCATCGCTTCGACGGCCTCGTCAACGTTACGGACCACGCGAAGACGAACGCTTCCCGCATCCTTAGCCAGCGCATCACGAAGGGTGTCGATGTGCTCGCAGCGCAGACCGGTTTCGGTTGCGACTTCCTCAAGCGAGGGGCGCGCGCCCACCCAGAACTCGCCGTAGCGCGAGTCAGAGTAGAACTCCTGTGAGGAACGCGAGGTGCGGGGTTTGAAGAAGAGCACTGCTTCGTGGCCGCCGGAGGGGAGGGGTTCCAAAACGATCACGGAATCGGGTTCGCGTTCTTGGCCCAGACCTGACAGGTGTGCGAAAGCAGAGTACGCGCGGAAGCGATAGGTGCAGTCGTTTGAGCGGACCTTGTAGGTGCCCGCGGGGATGACGAGGCGTTCGCCGGGGAAAGGCTCTCCCGCTGCTACGGCGCGTGCGGGAAGATAGTCGGCGACGGCTGCTCGCGTGATCCCTGCGTCGGGACGCGGCCCCCAGTTTGAGCCCATGAACTCGCGGAAAGCGTCCGATGAAGGACGGCGTGAGCGGTTGTTCACGCGCTCGGCCAAGGTGTCGGCCGATTCTTGGTTAGAAGTGGTATCACTCGTATTCATGGTGCCATGGTCTCACTTTCACAGCGGGACGTGCTAGGGGGACCGTATCCTAAAAGCATGAGCAGGATCGATCTTCACACGCATAGTGCATATTCGGATGGAACCGATAGCCCGGAAGAACTGATGCACAAGGCCCGCGAGGCGGGCTTGGACGTTGTCGGTCTGACCGATCACGATACCTACGCGGGCTGGGACGAGGCCTCCGCTTGCGTTGAGTCTACTGGGGTTGCGTTGGTTCGAGGCGTCGAATTGTCGTGTGCGCGCGAGGGAATCACCGTCCACCTCTTGGGCTACCTTCCCGATCCTACGAACGAGGCCTTGCTTGCCGTCCAGCGCCGCGCCACTGAGTCGCGCCTGACACGCGCGCAAAGAATGGTCGAGAGAATTTCGAAAGACTACCCGATCACCTGGGAACAAGTTCAGGCTTTGGCGCCGGATGGGGGGCCGGTTGGACGTCCACACATTGCTGATGCCCTTGTCGCCATCGGTGCTTTCCCCGATCGCAGTGCAGTTTTTGTCAAGGCCCTGCATCCTTCCAGCCCCTATTTCGTCATGTATTGGGCTCCTGATCCGGTTGACGCGGTTGAACTGGTGCGCGCTGCTGGAGGCGTTCCGGTTTTGGCTCATCCTCGAGCCCGGGCACGCCAGCGACTCTTGCCCGAAGAAGTCATTGACATGATGAAAGAAGCGGGCCTGTTCGGTATTGAACGTGATCACCGGGATCACGGGGATGAGGACCGTGCAGATGTCGATAGAATTGCCCATCGTTTGAAGCTGGAAGTCTTCGGCTCATCTGACTACCATGGGCGAGGCAAACCGAATCGGCTAGGAGAAAACCTTACGGATCAGTCGGTTCTGAACAAACTCGAAGAGGAAGCGTTTTTAGAGGTCTTGCGCCCATGAATATTGGCTCTGTTGTGGACGTTACGGTACTGCTGACGACTTTTGCGACCCTGATTGTCATTTTGGACCCGATGGGCTTGATGCCCGTGTTCTTGGCATTGACGTCAAAGTTCTCCCCTAAAGCGCAGCGTAAGGCAGCTATCCAGGCATCCCTGGTGTCTTTCGGCGTGATTTTGGCTTTTGCTTTCTTGGGGCAGCAGATTCTTCGAGCCCTGCAGATCTCGATGGAGTCCTTGAAACTCTCCGGAGGTGTGCTCCTCTTCTTGGTCGCAATGGAACTGTTGACCTCAAGCGATATGGACCAGCCGGACACTGGTGATGACGCTGTGAACGTGGCTCTTGTTCCCCTAGGCATTCCTCTGCTTGCCGGCCCCGGTGCGATCGTCGCCGTCATGGTGTCCATGGCTCAGGCACATACGACGGGATCCATTGTTGCTGTGGTTCTGGCAGTGGTTGCCACCCACGTCGTCATCTGGGCATCGATGCGCTTCTCCCTTGAGCTTTCTCGTCTTCTGAGAACCGGTGGAATCCTCTTGTTGACCAAGATCTCCGGTGTGCTTCTTGCCGCAATCGCAACCGAACTGGTCATGGGTGGAGTCTTCGACTTCATTAAGAATGCTGGGATTGTCAAGTAGGAGCGGTTGACACTCACCAGAGGACTTTAATCTCGCTACCACGCGAAAGCCTGCAGTAGGCTTGACTCAGTGCTACCGGTAGTACTGAGTCAATCGCAAGGAGAGATTTTATGAGCCGGTCCCTAGAGGAACAGCTAAAGTCGCAGGTTCGAGCGGTCTCTGGACGCCCTGAACGCGTCTCAACCGAGATGGAAGCATGGCAGGGACTATCTGCGGCGATCATCGATCGCATCGCTGACCGCTGGCATGCAACAGAGCGCACCTACGCAGTGGGGCGCATGGAACACTACTTTTCAGCAGAATTCCTGATGGGTCGGGCGCTCTTAAATAATCTTTCCAACCTTGGAATGGTCGACGAGGCCCGCGAGGCCTTGGCAGCGCTGGGCAAGGACCTGTCCGTGGTCTTGGAAGAAGAGCCCGATGCAGCACTGGGTAACGGTGGCCTTGGTCGACTGGCTGCGTGTTTCCTGGATTCGTGCGCAACCTTGGATCTACCGGTTGCTGGCTACGGTATTTTGTACCGCTACGGTCTGTTCAAGCAGCTTTTTGACAATGGCTTCCAGACTGAGCATCCCGACCCCTGGATGGAAGAGGGCTACCCCTTCGTCATTCGCCGCGAGGAAGAACAGCGCATTGTTCGCTACGCGGATCTGACTGTCCGCGCCGTTCCTTATGACATGCCGATTACCGGCTACGGCACGAAGAACGTCAATACGCTGCGCCTGTGGAAGGCTGAGCCCATGGAGGACTTCGACTACGACGCCTTCAACTCCCAGCGCTTCACCGACGCGATCGTTGATCGCGAACGCACCATGGATATTTCCCGCGTGCTGTACCCCAACGATACGACCTTCGAAGGTAAGGTTCTGCGTGTGCGCCAGCAGTACTTCTTCTGCTCGGCCTCTCTGCAGGCAATCGTTGATAACTACGTCGCAGAACACGGCGATGATCTGCGCGGCTTTGCGCAGTTCAATGCCGTTCAGCTCAATGACACGCACCCGGTTTTGGCTATCCCGGAACTCATGCGCATCCTGATGGATGAGCACGGCCTCGGATGGGAAGAAGCATGGGAAGTTGTCTCCCATACTTTCGCGTACACGAACCACACGGTCTTGGCTGAGGCTCTGGAGACCTGGGACATTCACATTTTTGATCGTCTCTTCCCCCGTATTTCTGAAATCGTTCGAGAGATCGATCGTCGTTTCCGCCTGGACATGTCCGAGCGCGGTGTTGATGGCGCAACCATCGACTACATGGCTCCCGTCTCGGGTAACACTGTCCGTATGGCGTGGATTGCCTGCTACGCCTCGTACTCGATCAACGGCGTGGCTGCACTGCACACTGAAATTATCAAGCGTGAGACGCTCAAAGAGTGGTATGCGATTTGGCCCGAGCGCTTTAATAACAAGACCAATGGCGTGACTCCGCGTCGTTGGCTCAAGCAGTGCAACCCGCGTTTGGCGGCCCTCCTTGACGAGGTCACCGGATCGGATCGCTGGGTGACCGATCTTGATGAGCTTGCGAAGTTCACAGATGCCGGAAATTCTGATCTGTATGCGCGTTTGTCTCAGATCAAGCATGCGAACAAGGTTGATTTTGCCGCCTGGGTGAAGGCTCGCGAGGGCGTCGAGATTGATCCCGATGCGATCTTCGATGTTCAGATCAAGCGTCTGCACGAGTACAAGCGTCAGCTGCTTAACGCGTTCTACGTCTTGGATCTGTACTTCCGCATCAAGGACAATCCTGCTCTGGATGTTCCCAAGCGCGTATTTGTCTTCGGTGCGCAGGCTGC
>ERZ773018.52-NODE-52-length-77208-cov-15.483273_pt1 | contig 77208 bp, 85 predicted proteins | sample MGYA00580840_ERZ773018 | MGnify/ENA primary metagenome ERZ773018 (study PRJEB29015, sample SAMEA2738125) | human oral metagenome | biome: human oral; feature: human-associated habitat; material: saliva | place: China | collected 2256 ... | reverse complement strand
GCTTAATTTTACAAAGACTATTAATCCCTAGTGGTTTTCCACTAGGGATTTTTTGTTTTCTTATGGTATGAGTGACCTTGATATACTATAATTTAAAGTAATTATCAAATCTATTCTGGCGTTTTGGAATTGGAAGGGAGATAATATGGCATTATTAGAATTATCTAATATATCCTATGCTGTAAAAGACAAAACTATTATTCGTGATGTATCTCTGGCTGTAAATGAAGGGGATTATCTTACTATTGTAGGGCCTTCAGGTAGTGGTAAAAGTACACTTTTAAAATTGTGTAGCGATTTGATTAGTCCTACATTCGGTAGTATCACATATAATGGTCGGAATTTAACTGCTATAGATCCTGAAAGTTATCGTAAAGAGGTAGGGTACTGCTTTCAACGACCTTATTTATTTGCTAAATCAGTGCGTCGCAATATTTTGTTTCCTTATGATATTCGCGGTATGAAACCAGATATGGAACGCATCAAATTGCTCTTTGACTTGCTTCATATGCCTATGGAGTATTTTGAGCGTCACAATGATGAATTATCTGGCGGTGAAATGCAACGGATTTGCCTCATTCGTAGTCTTATATTTGAACCTAAAGTATTGCTCTTAGATGAGGTGACCTCTGCATTAGATTCAGTTAATACAGCTATTGTAGAGCAAGTTATTGATGAGCTATATAAAAATGGGATAACCATAGTATCTATTACACATAATGAGGAACAAAGTTTGCGCGCTGCTAATCGGCGCATCACTATTATAGATGGATCGATTGCTAAAGAGGAGGTATTGCGATGAGTCAATTTCAAACTATCTCTACTACATCTTTATGCCTAGCGTCTGTACTGGTAGTTATTAGTATGCTAATGTCCTATCGGCAAGAATTAAAATTAGAGAAGGACATTTTCATAAGTGCCGTACGTGCATCTATTCAACTTTTGATTATAGGCTTTATTTTGTCCTATATTTTTAGTACTGAAAGCCCTATATTTATAATTGGATTGTTGGGCTTTATGGCTGTTAATGCAGCTTATAATGCTTCTAAACGTGGGGCGGGGATACCTCATGCGCTGTGGATTTCCTGGTTTGCCATAACCGTAGGTGCTAGCATTACCTTATTGATTTTACTGTTAACCGGTATTCTTAGCTTTACTGCATATCAGCTGATTCCTGTTGGTGGGATGGTCATTAGTGGTGCTATGGTTGCTATAGGTCTTTGCTACCGTCAACTACTGTCAAACTTTGAGTTACGTCAACAAGAGGTTGAGATTAAACTCGCCTTGGGGAGTACGCCTAAACAAGCATCTAAGGCAATCATACGAGATGTTATAAAGACTGGTTTACAGCCGACTATAGATAGCGCTAAAACATTAGGGATAGTAGCGTTACCAGGCATGATGACAGGTCTTATTTTAGCTGGTATGCCACCATTAGAGGCTGTAAAATACCAAATGATTGTAACCTTTATGTCTCTATCGACGATTTCTATTGCATGCTTCATCGCTTGTCAATTAGCTTACAAGGGATTTTTTAATAATCGCAATCAACTGAATAAATAATATAGAATATATTTTAAATCCCTATGTTTTTTAGTAGGAATAGTGGTATACTATGAACAGTATCAGTGAAATACCAGTTTTATGGTTGGCATATACTTTCATATACTTAAAAATGGGGTAGATACCCGGTAGAAAGATTTGAGGTAAGTACTATGTATGATGTAAAGTCTCCTAAGGCGGAGGAATTTATTTCTCATCAAGAAATTCTTGATACCCTTGCTTATGCAGAGGAAAATAAAGAAAATCGCGAATTATTAGATCAAATTTTAGCAAAAGCAGCTACCTTTAAGGGCTTAAATCACAGAGAAGCAGCTGTATTGTTAGAATGTCCATTACCTGAATATAAGGAAAAGCTTTTTGCATTAGCGAAGGACATCAAAAAAGCTATTTATGGTGATCGCATCGTATTGTTTGCACCATTATATTTGTCTAATTACTGTATCAATGGATGTGTGTATTGTCCTTATCATTCTAAAAATAGAGATATTAAGCGTAAGAAACTTACACAGGACCAAATTAGAGAAGAGGTTATTGCCTTAGAAGCGATGGGCCATAAGCGTATCGTTATTGAGTCTGGTGAAGATCCACTCAATAATCCTCTTGAATATATTTTGGAATCCATTAAAACTATTTACAGTATTAAGAACAAAAATGGTGAAATACGCCGTGTTAATGTAAATATTGCGGCATGTTCCGTAGAGGATTATAAAAAACTTCACGATGCAGGTATTGGTACCTATACATTATTCCAAGAAACGTATAATAAAGAAAACTATGAAGCACTACATCCAACAGGACCTAAGAGCGACTACGCCTACCATACGGAGGCGATGGATCGAGCTATGCAAGGTGGTATTGATGATGTAGGTATTGGTGTTCTTTATGGATTGGAGCACTATAAATATGATTTTGTAGGCTTATTGATGCATGCCGAACATTTAGAAGCCGTATTTGGCGTAGGTCCACATACGATTTCTGTACCTCGTATTTGTCCGGCTGATGATATTGATGTAGATGATTTTAGCAATGCTGTACCTGATGATGTATTTGAAAAAATCGTAGCCCTCATTCGTGTGTCTGCGCCATATGCTGGTATGATTATGTCTACTCGTGAAACACAGGAAATGCGTGAGCGTGGTTTAGCACTGGGGATTTCCCAAATTAGTGGCGGCTCTCGTACTAGTGTAGGTGGCTATAAAGAAGAAGAGAAACCAGAAGATAATTCGGCTCAATTTGATCGTAGTGATACGCGTACTTTAGATGAAATCGTGGATTGGTTACTCGAACTGGGTTACGTACCAAGCTTCTGTACTGCGTGTTATCGCGCAGGTCGCACCGGTGACCGATTCATGGCCTTGGCCAAATCGGGCCAAATTCACAATTGTTGCCAACCAAATGCATTGATGACATTAAATGAATACATTATGGACTATGGCGATGAACATACCAAAGAACATGGTGCTAAAGTTATAGAAGCACAGTTAGAAAATATCAAAAACGACTTGGTAAAAGAAAAAGCCAAAGCTTATATTGCACAAATGGAAGACGGGAAACGAGATTTCCGTTTCTAATTAACAATATTTGTATTTTAATGTTCATGCAAAAATAGTATAAACTGATATAAACAAGCACTGCTTATTATGATAATGATAATAAGCAGTGCTGTTTTGTTGAGAAAAACAAGTGAATTTTATATGAAAGATACAGATAAAACCCTTTATTTATGTGGATGTTTATAGTATAATGTAAGAAATTGATAATGATAATACATATATTAAATTTATTGATATTGATTATAAACTTAACGAAAATATAATGATATTGTATATCTTGTAATATATTTTACCGAGGATGGAATGATGAAAAAGAAACGTTGGCATATTATGCCAAGGAATGTAGAAAAAGAGAATACATTAATCCGTGAACTCGGTGTAAATCCTATCGTGGCACGGTTGATGGTAAATCGTGGTATTGATGTCAACGAAGGCCATTGTTTTCTAGAGGGTACCCTCGATGATTTATTAGATCCCTTTACATTAAAGGATATGGAAACAGCGGTTGCCCTTGTTCTTGAAACCATTGAAACTAGAAAACCTATTGTCGTTTATGGTGACTACGATGTAGATGGTATTACGGCTACATCTCTCTTATATCGTTTTCTAGTAAGGATGGGGGCCGATGTAAGTTATTACATACCAGAACGCCAAAGTGAAGGTTATGGCCTAAATTTGGAGGCTTTAGAACATATTATCTCTGATGGTGCTTCATTAGTTATTACGGTGGACTGTGGTATTAGCTCTTATGATATTGTACAAGCTGTTTGTGACCGCCTCGATATTATTATTACAGATCATCATACGGCACCGCCTCAAATTCCGCCAGCACGAGCTGTTATCAATCATAAACAGCCAGATTGTCCGTATGCAGATAAAAACCTATCTGGCGTTGGGGTAGCTTTAAAATTATGCCAAGCACTATGGTTACGTCAACATGGCGAATGGTATCTTGAGGATTTAGATATCGTTGCCTTAGGTACAGTAGCAGATGTGGTGCCTTTAGTAGGAGAAAACCGCATCATCGTTCAAGCTGGTCTTAAAAAGATGAATGAGTTGCCTAATCTTGGGATTCATAAACTCATTGAAGTAGCAGGGTTACATGATAAAACTGTTACAGCAGGACATATTGGATTCACTTTAGCGCCCCGTTTGAATGCAGCCGGCCGCGTTACACATGCCACACGTGCTGTAGAACTGCTTGTTACAGATGATGTGGATTTAGCAGAAGCTATTGCGCAAGAACTACATGAGACAAATATAGAACGCCAAGAAATAGAGCGCTCTATTCATGAAGAAGCACGTGCTAATGTGTCCGCTCAAGGGCATCTCGCTGATTATGTAACAGTTGTATCCGGTGAGGAATGGCACCCTGGCGTTATCGGCATCGTCGCATCACGTTTGGTAGAGGAGTTTTATAAGCCTACCTTTGTTATTAGTGTTGATAAAGGCGTAGGAAAGGGCTCTTGTCGCAGTATTGATGGATTTAATATTTATAATGCACTAAAATCCTGTGAGGATATATTAATTCAGTTTGGCGGTCATGCCGCCGCAGCAGGATTTAGTATTGATGCTAATTGTATTGATGAATTGCGACATCGATTAACCGAGTATTGTAAGGCTCATGTATCGGCTGATGAGTATATCCCCGTTGTATCTATTGATGCTACCTTGCCTGTAGATGATATAGATGTTGATATTGTAGATAGAGTGTCTGCATTAGAACCATATGGTATGGGTAATAGTACGCCTATATTCGGTGTTATGGATGCTAAGGTAGAAAATATTATGCTCATGGGACAGCTTAAAAATCATTGTAAGGTGATTTTAGAAACGGCCAATGGTACTGTTGATGCTATCGCATGGAATCGGCCAGATTTATTCAGACATATTTTTCAAGGCATGAATGTGAAAGTCGCATTCACACTTCAAAAAAATGAGTGGCAAGGTTTTGTATCACCGCAACTTATGATTCAAGATATAGAGCCTATAGTTGAGGAACCAATTCACCTTACTCCGGAAGGTTTGCGTGAGATTTATACAATCGTACGCCTATCCTTAAAAGGTGGTGCGAATTCTTTATACTATGTAGAGCAAGAGATTTTGCGCCGCAAGCCATCTGATCAAAATGGTGTATCAGCTTTGATGGCCCTTGATGTGTTTAAAGAATTAGGCATTATTAGTGAAGAAACTAGTGATAGTGGACAAACCATGATTCGTTGGAATGTAATTAACGGAAAACTTGATTTGACCACATCCGTTACGTTTATAACGTATAGTCAGCAGGAGGTGATACCATGATGACCATAAATGAAGAAGGTAAAGCCTTAGTTGAACAAAAAGGCTTTAACAAAGAAGTGGCCTTAAAAGAATTTATGGATTATGTGCATTCGTATCTAGGGGATGATGAGTGCGAACAAATCATGAAGGCGTTCACCCTTGCAGACAAGGCTCATGAAGGTCAATTTAGAGCCTCTGGTGAACCGTATATCATGCATCCTCTTGCGGTGGCTGAAATTTTGGCACATTTGCAAATCGACCATATTACACTCATTGCAGCTTTGTTACATGATGTAGTGGAAGATACGGATTATACCAAGGAAGATATTGAAAATCTATTTGGTACCGAAGTGGCATTCCTCGTTGATGGGGTTACTAAATTAAATCAGTTTCAATACGAAACTAAAGAAGATCGTCAAATGGAAAATTATCGCAAGATGATTTTAGCCATGGCAAAGGACGTGCGTGTAGTGGTTATTAAATTGGGTGACCGTTTGCACAATATGCGTACCTTGAAACATATGCGTAGTGATAAACAAAAACGTATTGCCAAGGAAACCTTAGAAATCTTCGCACCTTTGGCACATCGCCTCGGGATTTTTAATGTGAAATGGGAACTAGAGGACTTATCATTCCGTTATTTGGAACCGGATAAGTACTATGATCTCGTGGATCAAATGAAACAAAAACGGCAGTCCCGTGAAGATATTGTAAATGATACGATGAATCAGCTTACAAAAGCACTTGGGGAGGCCCATATCAAGGCCGATATCAAGGGGAGACCAAAGCATTTTTACAGTATCTATAAGAAGATGAAAAAGGATAATCGCGATTTATCTCAAATCTATGATTTGCTGGCTGTTCGCGTTATCGTTGATACAATTCCGGATTGTTATGCCGTCCTTGGTATTGCTCATAGTATTTGGAAACCGTTGCCATATCGCTTTAAAGACTATATTTCTATGCCGAAATCTAACATGTATCAATCATTGCATACCACTGTTATCGGCACGATGGGGCAACCAGTAGAAATTCAAATTCGTACATGGGAAATGCATCGTGTATCTGAATATGGTGTAGCAGCTCATTGGCGTTATAAAGAAGGCAATAAGAGTGGCGATAAGGATTTTGACCAAAAGGTGGCTTGGCTTCGTCAAGTATTAGAATGGCAAGATACGAGCAATCCTAAGGAACTAGTGAATGCTTTAAAATTGGATGTGTTCTCTGGTGAAGTATTTGTCTTTACGCCTAAAGGGGACGTTATTAAATTACCGATTGGTTCCGTACCTCTTGATTTTGCATACCGGGTTCATACCGATGTAGGTCATCGCTGTGTGGGGGCAAAGGTTAATGGGAAAATTGTATCCCTTGACTATACATTGCAAAATGGCGATATCGTTGATATTATCACGTCTAAGAATGGTAAACCAAGCCTTGATTGGCTTAATATTGTAGGGTCTTCTGAAAGTAAAAATAAGATTCGCAATTGGTTTAAACGTGAAAATAAAGAAGAAAATATTGAAAAGGGTCTTGAGGCTCTTGAACGTGAAGCAAAACGTCTCAACTATAATTGGAAGGCCCTTTGTGCAGATAATCGGATTCAACAGGTTGTAAAACAATTGAAGTCGGGTACAGAAGACGAAATGTATGCTGCTTGTGGTTATGGTGGTATACCTGTCAGCACAGTTTTATTACGTCTTGTTGAACTGTATAAGAAATCTAAAGAGCATGAAGATTCTCGTAAAACAACGGAACAAATCATTGAAAAGCTAAAGGTTCAAGGGTCCAAAAAGGCGAAAAATGGCACTGGTATTCTCGTAAAAGGAGAACCAGGGGTTATGGTTCGTATGGCTAAATGTTGTAATCCTGTACCAGGTGATGACATTATCGGTTACATCACGAGAGGTCGTGGTGTTTCTGTACATCGCTCTGATTGTACAAGCTTAGGTCACACACCGGAAGATTTAGAGCGTATGATTGAGGTTTCGTGGGATGAATCTACTAGCGAATCCTTCCATGTAGGCATCGATATTCAAGCCTATGATAGACCTGGGATTCTCATGGAGGTTATGGCCGTACTTTCAGAATTGAAAATTACCATTACCAATATGAATGCTAAAGTTATTGAAAATACTAAAAATGTAATTATCAACATAGTCGTTGAAATCCGCGATATTTCACAACTTGATTTTGTTATGACTAAATTGCGTCGTATTCGTGAAGTGTACACAGTACAACGTAGCAAAGGTGGTGCTTGATGGATACATCTAATCTAGTTCTTATGCGTATGCCTTTAGGTCCGCTAGGAACAAATTGTTATGTTATAGGCGATAAGAAAGTTGGGGAAGCAGTCATTATTGACCCCGCTAGTACAGAGGTCCTAGAAGCATTAAAAAAATATGATTTAAAGCCTAAAGCAGTCCTTTTAACACATGGACATGGCGATCATATTGGTGGTGTACAAGGCATTGTTGATGCTTATGATATACCGATTTATATACAACATGATGATGTGAAATACCTAAGTGATCCTGAATTGAATTTGAGCAATTACAGTAATCCTACACCGATTATTGTGAAGGGGCGCATTGAAGAGGTTCGCGAAGGAGATCACATTACCTGTGGTTCCGTTGATTTAACAGTATATGAGACGCCAGGGCACACGCCAGGTGGTGTATGCTACTATATGCCCGGCCTCGTATTCGTAGGCGATACTTTGTTTAACCAATCGATTGGCCGCACCGATTTTGTAGAAGGTGATTATGATACATTAATCGATGCAATTAAAACAAAATTATATACATTGCCAGACGAAACGATGGTCTATCCGGGACATGGCCCAGAAACACAAATTGGATATGAAAAACAATATAATCCATTTGTAGGCGCTTAATATAAATAATTTGAGTTAGTATCATTTTTAATTCTTATGGATACAATAATTAGCAGTATGTACTCATGTATTAATGGTATGTACACCATAAGAGAATAGGTTTTTATTAATAGAGGGGATAGTTATCATGAACACAACATTGGAAAAATTAAAGGAACGCATTAAGGACAAAAAATATAAACTGACAACACAACGTCAAACCATTTTACAAGCTTTCATCGACGCTGAAGAGAATCACTTGAGTGCAGAGGATGTATATGTATTGGTAAAAGAAGTAGCGCCAGATATCGGTCTTGCTACTATCTATCGTACATTGGATCTATTTACTGAATTAGATTTGTTAAAACGCCTTGACTTCGGTGATGGTCGTAACCGTTATGAATTAAATGACGAAGAATTTGCTCATTTCCATCATCATTTAATTTGTGTTAAATGTGGCAAAGTTTCTGAATTTGAAGATGATATGCTAGAAACATTGGAATCTATTATTGCAAAAAAATTAAATTTCCGCACCATAGATCATCAATTGAAAGTTTATGGCTACTGCAGTGATTGCCAATCACATATGACGCCAGCAGAACTTGAGAAACTTGACAAAATGGCACATCATGCTTAATGGATATCATTACACAGGGCCACTACCACTCGGATCGGTCGTGGCCCACAACTGTGGGGCTGCTGGACTGTTTTCTAGTAATACTGATGCAGATGTTAAACTCAGTGCTGTAGAATATGATGATATGTATATTTTGACGGTCTCTGTTCGTGGTGTAGAACATACGTTGACGGGGTCCATATCTTCTTTGGGACGGCGCTCTATTGGACAATCTTTGCTTGTACTATTGCGTACAGAACAGGGGCTGCCTGCTCATAATGAGTGGGGCACCATGGTGGGGGTGCGCCCTACAAAATTACTTCATAAGTACATGGATCAATATGGTTCATTAGAGGCAGCAACTCGTCACATTAGGGACGAGTTTTCTGTGTCTATGGAAAAGCTTGAGATTCTTAGTAAGATTGGACGTTATCAACGGCCTTTTTTAGGCGATGATTCGCCTAAACACATTAGCCTCTATTGTGGGATTCCGTTTTGCGAGACTCGTTGTGTATATTGTTCATTTCCCTATGGTTTATATCAGGATTATCCACGGCAAGCTGAGTTTATTACAGCATTGTTAAAGGATATTGATGATGTAAGGTCCATTTGTGAAAGCTTTAATCTGTACACTAATACGCTCTATATGGGTGGTGGTACGCCCACTATATTGGGTAATGAGGATTTTCACCATCTGTTGACTCGTTTAGCAACATTGATACCAGAAGGCCGTGAGTTTACCGTTGAGGCGGGACGTCCCGATTCAATAACCGTTGAAAAGATTCGGTCTATGCAACATTGCCATGTAAATCGTATTAGTATTAATCCACAAACTATGGATGATACTATATTACGGCGTATAGGGCGTGGACATAACGCTCAAGATATTGATGATATGTATCAATATGTAAAAAAGCATACCGATTTTGCTGTAAATATGGATTTTATAGCAGGACTTCCAGGTCAAGAAATAAAACATATGATGCATAACATGGATTATATTTGTCATAATTTGCCTGAAAATGTTACAATTCATACGTTAGCTATCAAACGTGGTAGTCCGCTATATGATTTGAATATGCAAGATGATGTACCAGAGGAAAGCGTGGTACGTCACATGGTTCAGTATGCCAAGGAGCGATTAGAAGCGGCTGGTTATGTGCCTTATTATCTATATCGCCAACAATATATGAGAGGTCAACTTGAAAATATTGGGTATACATTGCCAGGTAAAGCTTGTGAATATAATATTCAAATCATGGAAGAGCGGCAAACAATTATGTCTATGGGGCCAGGCGGATCATCTAAATGGATGCGCGCGCCTTTATATAGACAAAAGAAGCAGCATATGCCAAAGGATGTAGATGTTTACATAGACACGTTAACAACTCTACTAGATAAAAGGCATGCATTATGTAAATCATTTTGGGAGGTTGTGTAATGGCTATTAAAAAACCAAGAGGCACACAAGATTTCTTGCCAGAACAAATTGTTAATTGGCATTATATAGAACAGCGTATGCGCGATATTTGTAAAGCTTATGGCTTTAGCGAAATTCGCACACCTGCCTTTGAAGATACAAAATTATTTTTGCGTGGTATTGGGGAAACTACGGACGTAGTATCCAAGGAAATGTACACCTTCTCCACTGGAGATGACAAGGAGCAAAGCTATACATTGCGACCAGAAAATACAGCATCTGCAGTGCGTGCGTATTTAGAAAATAAGGTGTATGGCAAAGAAAATTTAACTAAGTGGTTCTATATGGGATCCATGTTCCGTCATGATAAACCACAAGCTGGCCGCTATCGTGAATTCCATCAATTCGGGGCAGAAGTACTTGGTTCCTCCTCTCCAGTAGTGGATAGCGAAGTTATCTGTATGATTGTGCAATTGTTGAAGGATTTTGGTCTAAAGGATCTCAATGTAGAGGTGAACTCTGTAGGTTGCCCAAATTGTCGTCCTACATATCGCCAAAAATTGATTGAATTCTTCGAACCTAAGAAAAATCAGTTGTGCCCAGATTGTCAAGCTCGTTTATATAAAAATCCTTTGCGTTTGTTGGATTGTAAAAATGAAACATGCAAAGCTTTATCTGTAGGTGCCCCTGAAATTCATGAGCATTTATGTGAAGAATGTAACACTCACTTTGAAGAACTTAAAACATTACTTGATGCGGCAGACATTCAATATAATCTAAATCCTCGTTTGGTGCGTGGTCTCGACTATTACACAAAAACAGCGTTTGAAGTTCAATATACTCCATTAGGTGCGCAAAGCGCCGTTGCTGGTGGTGGCCGTTATGATGGTCTCGTAGAAGAACTCGACGGCCCTCATACACCGGCTATTGGTTTTGCTATGGGCATGGAACGTTTATTGTTAGCTCTAGAAAAACAAAACTTATTGCCTGAACCAGCTATCGAACCGGCTGTATTTGTAGTATCTCTTGGGGATGCTGCAAAACTAGAAGCTTTCAAAATTTGTAATACCTTGCGTAGTGCTTATGTGAGAGCCGAAATGGATGGTCAAGGTAAAAGTATGAAGGCCCAATTAAAATATGCTAACAAAATTCATGCAAAGTATGTTATTATAATGGGTGATGATGAATTGGCTAATCAAGAGGCCATTATTCGTTTCATGGAAACAAGTGAACAAGAAACAGTACCATTGACGTCTGTTTCAGAGCGTATATCTTCTTTGGTGAAAGGATGACAAGTAGAATGGAAACAATGAAAGGCTTACACCGTACGCACGGATGTGGCACTATTTCTGAAGCAGAAGTAGGTAAAGAGGTCGTATTATGTGGTTGGGTTGAACGTCGTCGTGACCACGGCGGTTTGATCTTCTTGGATTTGCGAGATCGTTCTGGTATCGTTCAAGTTGTAGCGTCCCCAGACCATAATGTGGATTCTTTCCACAAAGCAGAAGATGTTCGTAATGAATATGTTCTCTGTGTACGCGGTAAAATTACAAAACGTGATGAAGACGCAATCAATCCTAATTTGCCAACAGGCGCTTATGAAATGTATTGTGAAGAACTTCGCGTATTAAACTCTGCGAAAACCCCTCCATTCTACATTCAAGATGATATCGATGTAGATGAAAATATTCGTTTGAAATATCGTTACCTTGATTTACGTCGCCCTGAAATGCAACGTAACTTGATTTTGCGTCACAAAGTGACTAAGGCTATGCGCGATTTCTTTGATAGCCGTGATTTCCTTGAAATCGAAACACCGATGCTTACAAAATCTACACCTGAAGGTGCTCGTGACTATCTAGTACCATCTCGTGTAAATGCAGGTACATTCTATGCATTGCCTCAATCCCCACAAATTTTTAAACAAATTTTGATGGTAGCAGGCTATGAAAAATATTTCCAAATCGTTCGTTGCTTCCGTGACGAAGATTTACGTGCAGACCGTCAACCAGAATTTACTCAACTCGACTTGGAAATGAGCTTTGTTGACGAAGAAGACATTTATGCAATCTTGGAACAAATGGTTGCAGAAGTATTCAAAAAGACATTGGGCAAAGAAATTCCATTGCCTATGCCTCGTATTACTTGGGATGAAGCGATGGATAAATACGGTTCTGATAAACCAGATCTTCGCTTTGACATGGCTTTCACAGATGTAACAGAGCTTGTAAAAGACACTGAATTCCAAGTATTCCGTTCCGTTATCGACAATGGTGGTGTTGTAAAAGGTATCGTAGTACCTGGCGACGCTGGCATTGCACGTCGTGAACTTGATGATTTGGTAGCATATGTAAATCGCTACGGTGCAAAAGGCTTGGCATGGGCTTGCTTCAATGAAGATGGTTCCATTAAATCCCAAATCATGAAATTCTTAGGCGAAGATACAATCCGCAACATCGGTGAAAAAATGGGTGCCAAAGGTGGCGACCTAGTATTGATGATTGCTGATAAACCTGCTACTGTTGCGAGAGCACTTGGCGAATTGCGCCTTGAAATGGCTCGCCGCATGAACATGATTGATCAAGATAAATTGGCGTTCACATGGGTAACAGATTTCCCTATGTTCGAATATAACGAAGACGAAAAACGTTATGTTGCAATGCACCATCCATTCACAATGCCACGCCACGAAGATCTTGATAAATTAGAATCCGATCCTGGCAGTGTAAAAGCAATTGCTTACGACATGGTATTGAACGGCGTAGAAATCGGCGGTGGTTCCTTGCGTATTTACCAAGCTGATGTACAAGAACAAGTATTTAAAGCAATCGGTTTATCTGTAGAAGAAGCTAGATCCAAATTCGGTTTCATGCTTGATGCATTCCAATATGGTGCACCTCCTCATGCAGGCTGTGCATTTGGTCTCGATCGTCTCGTAATGTTGATGGCTAAACGCCAATCTATCCGCGACGTTATCGCATTCCCTAAAACACAATCCGCTTCTGATATCATGAGCCAAGCTCCATCAGCAGTAGAACCTAAACAATTAAAAGAGCTACATATTAAACCAGATGTAGAGGAAGAAGAACAATCCTTAGTATAATCGTTGATAAACGAATTATAAAAAGTCCGCAAGATTTGCTAAATTTTTAAATGTCAAGTCTTGTAAATGATAAATCTTTTTGCTACTATTTATGTAGAAGATATCCCTGCCATGTGCGTGTGATATCGCAGTTTTGAGCCAACACATTTTCTTCGGGAGTCCGGAACTCTCGTCTGAACGTTATGCCCTTATGGGAAAACTGCAGGATGAGGAGGACACCCACCTGCTCTAGCAGGATCAAAACGCGGTACATTACGGCATGGTGGGGCTTTTTTGCATGTAAAAATATGAATGGAGGTAGCATGGATAGTTTATTTGATGCATTACCTACAAATAGATATGAACCATTACCGGTACGAATGAGACCCACAGAGCTAGACCACTTGTATGGGCAAGAACAAGCTGTAGGCAAAGGGACATTCTTGCGGGCTATGGTAGAAAAGGATACCATACCATCCATGTTGTTTTATGGACCTTGTGGTACCGGTAAAACGACATTAGCTGGCATTATAGCTAAAATGAGCAATAGCCATTTTGTCAATTTGAATGCTACTAATGCAGGTATTGGTGAATTGCGAAATATTATTGAGGATGCGAGAAAACGAGTTCGTTCTTTGCAACAACGCACCATTTTATTTCTCGATGAAATACATCGCTTTAATAAGAGCCAACAAGACGTACTATTGCCTTGTGTAGAGGATGGCACGATTATCCTCATTGGGGCCACTACGGAAAATCCTTTTTTTGAGGTTAACCGTCCTTTATTATCACGGTTGAGGCTCATTACACTAGAGGCTTTAACACCTAAGGCGATTAGCCAAATTTTAAAACGAGCTATTACAGATACTGAGGTTGGGCTCGGATCTCGTCAATTACAAGTAAAAGATGAATTATTAGATGATATTGGTATCTTTGTTAATGGCGATGGTCGCATGGCTCTTAATATTTTAGAGCAAGCTGCGGCAATGGTTCATGATGGGGAAGAGATAACCATAGAAATCCTTGAAAAGGTCATAGGACGTCGCATTTACACATACGATAAAAAAGGGGATAGTCATTACGATACGATTTCTGCGTTTATCAAAAGTATGCGCGGTTCCGATGTACAGGCTACACTTCACTATCTAGCGCGTATGATAGAGGCCGGAGAGGATCCTAACTTTATTGCTCGTCGTATTGTAATTTGTGCAGCAGAGGATGTAGGATTAGCTGATCCACAAGCCTTAATCTTAGCAAATGCGGCGGCACAAGCGTCTCATATGGTCGGATTTCCGGAGGCGCGCATTATTTTATCAGAGGCCGCCTGCTATGTAGCATTAGCCCCTAAGAGTAATTCTGCGTATGTTGGCATTGATGCAGCTATTTCTGATGTGCGCCATAAGGATTGTGGTCAAGTTCCAGATCATTTACGAGACAGTCATTATAGTGGAGCTAGTAAACTAGGACATGGGCTAACTTATAAATATGCTCATAATTATCCGAATGGATATGTAAAGCAACAATATTTACCAGATCCTTTAGTTAAGGCTGAATACTATAAAGGTATTGAACGAGGCACGGAAGCAATACTGTTAAAAGATTGGAACAACCGTTGTAATGGTAAATAGAATGGCCAATATATGGTATAATATAATGATGATTTAAAATAGATTTTTATATTAAAGTAAGGGGTTTGTACAAGATTATGGCAGAAGAGAAAAAAACTTCTACACGAGGGCGGAAGCCCCGTAAAAAAAGGGCTACATCGGCGCCTAAAAAGGAAGGATTTTCACTGCGCAATGAAGTGAAAGGCATTATCGTCATTGGCGTTGCTATATTGGCACTATTGGGCTATTTTGGTTATGAATTAGGCGTTGTAGGCGAAGTATTAACAGGTGTTTTTCGCTATGGATTTGGCTTTGGGGGCTTTATTCCATGTCTTGCTTTGTTATGGCTTGGTTGGCGTCTATTATATCAAGGTCAATTTATGTCCATTACTAGACGCGGCATTATTATAACTGTGTTCTACTTATTAGCTACTACCTTAGTACCATTGTGTCGCGTGCCTGTAGGGGATGAATTAATAACTACTGCATTAGCGGGAGAAGGTGGCGTCGTAGGTGGTTTATTAGCTACATTTTTTAGAACTTTATTCGGTGAGCTAGGTTCTATTATTGTTGTATCCATCCTTATGCTTTGCTGTGGTATCATTATTACCCGTTTATCCTTGGGTAGTGGATTGCGTAAGGCAGCTGATAAGACTCAGGTAGGTCTTGATAAGGCTAAAGAAGTAGCCGTTGAAAAGGTTGCTGTTGCAAAAGAGGTTATAGAAGATTGGAATGAGCAACGAAAAGAGGCGGCTCAACGCAAGGCGTATAATCGTGAAAAGGATCAACGGTATACCAATGCAACGGAAAAGGCTGTAGAGTCCCTTGAGAACCGTGGCGTACTAGAGTCTGGTGACGAGTATGTAGTTGAAGCTATGGATACACATAGTCCATCCTCTTGGCGTGAACTGGCAGATTTAGAGGCTCGCAATCGCGCAGCAGAGCAATTGTCAACATTATCTGAAGAATCTGGTGATGCTAATAATAGCAGTGAAGATGATGATGTTACAGTTGATAGAGAATCTGATGCGGTTCCCGCGTGGCTAAATAATCAAAATGACTTTGACGATGAAGATTTTGATACAGATGGGGGGAAACCTATTGAGGATGACGAGCATATTGTAGTGGAAACAAATCCAGAGGAATATTCTTATCGACCAATCACAATGGGGCCTACTGAGACTAATCATGCTGCTATAGCTAGCGCCGTTCCTGGCACTGGTGCAGCAGCCAGTGCTGTTAGCGCAGGTGCTGGTATGAGTGGTATGCCATTGTCAGTTCCTTCCTTAGCAAGTACTGCTGAGGATACAGCGCAAGTAGCTGTTTCTAAAGATGGACATATTCATAGAACCTATGACAGACCATATCATTTCCCAAGCCTAGATATTTTGGCGAAAGGAGAGGTAGGTCAAAACAATAATGATGAGGTTGCTTATAATGCAATGCGTCTCGAAGAGGTGTTGGCAAGCTTTGGGATAGCTGCTAAGGTTGTGAATGCTACGCAAGGCCCAACTGTAACACGTTATGAAATCGAGCCTGCTCAAGGTGTTAAGGTAAGTAGAATTGTCAATTTGACAGATGATATTGCGCTGAATCTTGCGGCTCAACATATTCGTATGGAAGCGCCGATTCCTGGTAAATCTGCTATTGGTATTGAGGTACCAAATACGAAAACTGAAGCGGTCCATCTTCGTGATGTACTAGATTGCAGTGACTTTAAAGAGGCACGGGGTGGTATTCCTGTTGGTCTTGGCAAAGATATTGCAGGTAAACCTGTTATTACGGATCTTGCTAAAATGCCGCATCTGTTGGTAGCTGGTACAACAGGGTCTGGTAAATCTGTATGTGTAAATACATTGATTTCTAGTATTCTCTTTAGTCGTAAACCAGAAGAGGTTAAATTACTATTGATTGACCCTAAGATGGTTGAGTTATCTGTTTATAATGGGATTCCTCATTTGATGGCACCAGTTGTAACAGATATGAAAAAGGCAGCAGCTGTATTGCGCTGGGCCGTGCGTGAAATGGAAGCCCGTTATAAGGCATTTGCTGCATCTGGCAAGCGTGATATTAAAAGCTATAATGAAGCACATCCAAAAGCGGCAATGCCACTCATCGTATTGATTATCGATGAGTTAGCTGACTTGATGATGACTGCTCCTGATGATATAGAAGAGTCCATTAGTCGATTAGCACAGATGGCACGTGCCGCTGGTATTCATATGGTTCTAGCTACGCAACGACCTTCTGTCAACGTTATTACCGGTTCTATCAAGGCTAATGTACCAAGCCGTATTTCCTTTGCCGTAGGGTCTCAAATAGACTCTCGTACAATTCTCGATATGGCAGGGGCTGAAAAACTTCTTGGTAAAGGTGATATGCTGTTCTCTCCAATTGGTGCGAATAAACCAATTCGTGTACAAGGGGCTTTCATCTCTGATGAGGAAGTAGAGCATTTGGTAGAATTTGTAAAACAACAACGAGAACCGGAATATGACGATACGGTGACTGCTGAAGCAGAAAAGGAATCTGCATCGCAAGATAATGATGAACAAGATATTTATCGCGATGAATTACTAGAGAGAGCGGTTAATCTTGTTATGGAATCTGGACAAGCATCAGTTTCTATGTTGCAACGTAGATTCCGTATTGGTTATACTCGGGCGGCACGTCTTGTAGATACGATGGAGGACCTTAAAATTGTAGGTCCTAACATGGGTAGTAAGGCTCGAGAGATTTTAATGAGTCCAGAACAGGTGAAAGCAAGATATTTCTCTGATTCTGAAGAATAGAAAGGGATATACTGTGGCTGAATTAGGTGAAGAACTACGCCGTGAACGGGTACGTAGAAATCTCACATTTAAAGATATTGAACAAGTACTTCATATTAAAACAACCTATTTAGAAGCCATCGAAGATGGAAATTTTGCAGTTATCCCAGGACGTGTATACGCCAAAGGTTTTATTCGTAACTATGGAAATTATCTAGGACTTGATGGAGAGCGTTTAGTAAAAGCTTATCAAAATCAAGTGGGTGAAGTAGATACTTTTACGATACGTCCTATTATGCGTCAAAAAAAGCAGGGAGCTATCAACTCTGTACAAAGTGAATACGTAGAGCATCAGATGGCAAAACGCCGCATGTCTTTAGAGACACGACAAAAAAAGCGTCAACGGTCTATCGCACAAGAACGCGTGATGTTAGCTGTTATTGCTGTATTCATAGTCATATTTATGATTTGGTTGTTTTTATTCTAAGATAAATCATTACGTTTAAGGAAAGGTTACATTGATGGATACATTTTTAGTTACAGAACGCTCAGATATGGAAGCACGCGGATGGGCAGAGCTTGACTTTGTGCTTATCAGTGGCGATGCGTATGTAGATCATCCGTCTTTTGCGCCTGCCGTAATCGGTCGTTATCTAGAATCAAAGGGGTATCGTGTAGGCATTATTGCTCAACCTGATTGGAATGATGTGAATGCATTTAAACGGTTGGGCAAGCCTCGACTTGCATCCCTTGTAACCGCCGGAAATTTAGATTCTATGCTCAATAAATTTACGGCGGCTAAAAAAATTCGTCGTGAAGATGATTATTCGCCAGGTGGTGAGGCGGGACATCGTCCTGATAGAGCCACATTGGTTTACTCGAATCGAATGAAAGAGGCCTATCGTGATGTACCTCTTATTATTGGGGGCATTGAAGCATCCTTACGCCGATTTGGACATTATGATTATTGGTCTGATACAGTGCGTAGATCCATTCTGGTTGACTCTAAGGCTGATGCACTCGTCTATGGGATGGGTGAATTACAAATTATTGAGTTAGCGGAGGCCCTTGATAAAAATAGATTTGATGAGTCTTTGCCAAATATTCGCGGTATTTGCTATATGGCAAAAGAAATACCATCTTATTGTATTGAGTGTCCGTCCTTTGAAGATATCAAGTCTGATAAAAAAGCGTTTGCTGAGGCATTTCGCATTCAATATGATGAACAAGATCCATTTTATGGAAAGGCAATTGCTCAAAAACATGGTGATCGCTATGTGGTGCAAAATACTCCAGCATTACCATTAACACAAGAACAAATGGATGGTGCCTACGATTTGCCGTATACTCGTAAATGGCATCCCTCCTATGATGATAAGGGTGGTGTCCCTGCATTGAGCGAGGTTCAATTTAGCCTCGTTAGTCAGAGGGGATGTTTTGGTAGTTGCTCTTTCTGTGCCATTACGAATCACCAAGGCCGTATCATCCAAAATCGTAGCCATGAATCATTAATTGATGAAGCAAAATTGATGATTAATATGGATGGGTTTAAAGGTTATATCCACGATGTGGGTGGGCCAACGGCAAATTTTAGACACTTAGCTTGTGATAAACAAGCTGCTTATGGTGCGTGTAAAGGCCGTACTTGTGCAGCACCTATACCTTGTGAAAACTTAAATACAAATCATGATGATTATGTATCTTTGTTACGTAAATTACGAAAATTAAAGGGCGTAAAAAAGGTATTTGTAAGATCTGGTCTGCGATATGATTATGTGCTAGCTGATAATAATAAAGCCTTTGTTAAGGAACTTTGTGAACATCATGTGAGTGGACAGTTAAAGGTGGCTCCTGAACATGTTTCTAAACGTGTTACAACCATGATGGGCAAGGCTGGAAAAGAAGAGTTCTTACTTTTTAAAAAGTGGTTTGAAGAAGCAAATCGTGAATTGGGGAAAAAGCAATATCTTGTGCCTTATTTCATGAGCTCTCATCCAGGATGTACCTTAGAGGATGCCATTGAATTGGCTGAATTTTTACGAGATCAACATATGTACCCTGAGCAGGTGCAAGATTTTATTCCTACACCGGGAAGCCTTTCTACTTGTATGTACTATACGGGCATTAATCCATTAGATGGTAAACCTGTATATGTAGCAAAAAAAGGGCGCGATAAGGCTAAGCAACGGGCATTGATGCAATATAAAAATGTTGAAAACTATGATCTTGTAAAGGAAGCTCTTATTGAGGCTGGACGACGTGATTTAATTGGATTTGGGCCCGAATGTTTAATTCCACCTAGACCTATTGGACAGGGGAAATCACAAAGTATTGGTCATAAAAAAATGGGACCCTCAAGAGGATTTAATCGGTCTCATATAAGCGAATCCAAGGGTGGACGTAAAAGGAGATTTACGCGATGAAACGATGGATGGCTTTTAGCATACTCATGCTGTTTGTCATAGGAATGTTAGGATATGGCATATACTTTTATCGGGCAGAGCAACTTGAAAAAGCGAAGGCTCCCGTACGTGGTGAAATCACAGTATATACCGATTTACCTAACAATTTAACTACATTGCTTGCTGATAAATATTTAGTGGAAAAGAATGTAAAGGTTACTATTATGCCTCTTACAGAGGAACAAATGGAGCAACGTGTTTCCTCTAAGTTAGCAGATACCTCTGGCGATGTGGTCATTACATCTGAAGATAATCTAGTTATCGGCGCCAGTCAGGATAAATTTGTACCTATTGTTAATGAACGTATTGATGAGGTTTTAGACCGATTAAAGGATTCCAATGGATACTGGGTTGGTCTTTGGTATGATCCTATTGTCTTTGTCCAAAATGGAACCTTTTATAAAGGTTTAGGCCAACATATTACGACTTGGGATACATTACAGAAACCAGGGACATGGCGCATCGTGATGACAGATTTTGTAGCTTCTCAAAATGCGGCCAATCTTTTGTATAATATGGTGGAACATAAAGGCGAACCAGATGCACTAGCATATTTGCTCGCTTTAAAACCACATGTTATACAACATGCTAAATTTCTTTCTACTCCGATACGTTTAACCGCTCTTGGCGAATCTGATATTGGTATTGGCAATCTATCTGATGCCCAACAATATATCCGCCATTCATATCCGGTAAAAATGATTTACCCTAGTGATGGCACATCATTTTATTTGACTGGTGCGGCTGTACAAAAGGACTCTAAACATAAAAATGAAAGTATTGAATTCATTACTTGGCTATTATCTAACGATACAGCCAAGTATATGATGGAAAATAATTTTACTTATATTTTCGCGAATCCAGAGGTAGTAGAACCATTAGATTCTCTAGGGCAATCTGTAGTATTATGGCCTGTTAATGGAGGCTATACAGTAGAGGGGAAAAAGCTTTTACTAAATCACTGGGTAAGTCAAGTGCGTTTTAGAAAAGATCAATAGCTATTGAGTTTCAGATAAGATTAATAGATATTGAGTTTGATACAGGACTCTAATTGAAATAGTTACATTCTATAAAGAAAGGATTTAGAATGACCAAATTATTGGGATACATTAGCCTAGGTTGCGCTAAAAATTTAGTAGATACAGAGGTCATGCTGGGATTATTAAAGGATAATGGCTATGCTATTACCGATGATTTAAATGAGGCTGACTTGATTATCATCAATACTTGTACTTTTATAGAGAAAGCGAAGGAGGAATCCATTAATACGATTCTAGAGGCTGCTCAATATAAAGACCAGGGCCGTTGTAAGGGCTTGATTGTAGCGGGCTGTTTAAGTCAACAATATCAAGATGAATTATTTAAGGAAATTCCTGAAATTGATGCACTTATCGGTACGGGCGCGTGGGACCAAGTTATGGTTGCCGTTGATGCTATTGAACATGGTAACCGTAGTTGCATCATGGAAAACATCACTAATATATATGATGAACGGATGCCGCGTATTCAAACAACACCTCGTTATAGTGCGTATGTAAAAATCGCTGAAGGCTGTAATAATGGTTGTACATTCTGTATCATTCCTAAGGTTCGTGGTGCTTTTAGAAGTCGTACCATTGAATCTATTAAGGCTGAAGTTGAACGATTGGCTGATGCCGGCGTTAAGGAAATCGTTCTCATTGCGCAAGATACGACTAGCTACGGTATTGATTTGAATAATGGTAAACCATTGCTCACAAAATTATTAAAAGAATTAACTAAGGTAGAAGGTATTGAATGGATTCGCATGCTCTATTTATATCCTACATTCTTTAGTGACGAATTATTGGATATCATCGTTAACGAACCTAAGCTTTGTAAATATGTGGATATTCCATTACAACATGTTAACAATGATATTCTAAAACAAATGAATCGTCGTGATTCTCGCGAGGACATTGAAAGATTATTGAAAAAAATCCGTAATGCTTCGACTCATGTAACACTTCGTACGTCTATCATCGTAGGTTTCCCTGGGGAAACCGATGAACAATTTGAGGAACTTTGCGAATTCGTGAAAGATATCAAGTTTGATAATATGGGCGTATTTACGTACTCTCAAGAGGAGGGCACTATTGCTGGCGCCCGTGAAGACCAAGTGCCAGAAGAGGTTAAAGAAGATCGTTATCACACATTGATGTCCATACAAGCTGCCATTTCGGAGGAAAATAACCGCGATTTAGAAGGAACTATTGATTATGCAATGGTTGAAGAATTAGAAGAAGGCGATAATGATACGATTCTTGCTAAAGGTCGTTTAAAATCGCAAGCTCCTGATGTAGATGGCAATATGTATATTGAGGATTGTGGCGACAAAGTTAAACCTGGGGAAATCTTGAAAGTTCAAGTAGAACAAGGTTTTGCTTATGATGTAGTAGCTACTATCGTAGAATAATAAGCAGTGTATTAGGTAATACCACTACTAACACATATGAAGTGATGGGAGGTATTTACGATGATTGTAGAATTAATTTCTACAGGCTCTGAATTATTACTAGGGGATACGGTGAATACAAATGTCTCCTGGTTAGCACAGGAGCTTAATAAATTAGGTTATTCCGTTGCCTATCAGTCCGTAGTAGGCGATAATCCTGGACGGATGGCAGAGGTCTTTAGAAAAGCTGGTCAACGTGCTGATATTGTCATTAGTACCGGTGGATTGGGACCAACTCAAGGTGATATAACACGACAAGTATTAGCTTCTTCATTGGATCGCAATGTAGTATATAATGAAGATGCCATGGCTGAGGTGAGACAATTCTTTAAGCGTGTTGGTCGTGAAATGCCTGATGCGAGTCGCAGAGAGGCTATGTTGCCAGAAGGGTCTAGTGTCCTAGAAAATCCTGTCGGTGTCGCACCTGGTGTAGTAACCGTAGATGGGGATGTAACCTACATTTTGTTACCAGGACCTCCTGGTGAAATGAAAGGTATGTTTGAACAGAGCGTTGTCCCTTATCTTTCTAAGCGCTTTGGCTCTCAAGGGGTTGTAACCTCTTATCGATATGCGGTTTATGATATTCGAGAAATCGATTTAGAAGAGCGTGTTATGGATTTGATTAAACAACAATCCAATCCGACCATAGCTTTGTTAATTAAAAAAGGTTACATCGAATTGCGCATTACTGCTAAGGCTGAATCTTTAAAAGCAGCACATGATCTATTGGATCCATGGGCCCATATAATTTATCGGCGTTTAGGTTCGCATATTGGCCGAGAACTAGATATTTCTATGGAGGAAACCTTAGGTAATACCTTAAAAGATGAATCTGCCACAATTGCTACGGCTGAATCTTGTACATCGGGACTTGTTGGTAAATTATTAACCAATGTAAGCGGTAGTAGTGATTACTATATGGGAGGCATTATATCCTATAGCAATGATGTAAAGCATCGAGTGCTAGGTGTGCCACAAAAATTACTCGACACATATGGTGCTGTTAGTGAACCAGTGGCGAAAGCGATGGCAGAAGGAGCAAAGCGCGTATGTAATACTACATATGCAGTGTCCACAACGGGCATAGCGGGCCCTGGTGGTGGCACAGCCGATAAACCAGTAGGCCTTGTGTGGATTGGTGTAACTGGTCCACAAGGAACAGTGGCACACAAAGTAAATTTAATTGGTAATCGTGAAGATATCCGCCTTAGTGCGGCTGAATTAGCATTATATTATGTGAACTTATATATTCAAGAAAAAGGGGATAAATAATGGCTCTTGATGGTAGACAAGCGGCGTTAGATAACGCATTAAAACAAATAGAAAAGGATTTCGGTAAAGGTGCTATTATGCGCCTAGGTGAAGCGGCAGATCGTATGAATGTAGAGGTTATTTCCTCTGGTTCTCTTGCTATTGACCTTGCTGTAGGTGTAGGTGGTTTTCCGCGTGGCCGTGTGATTGAAATTTATGGTCCTGAATCATCTGGTAAAACAACAGTGGCTCTTCATGCCGTAGCAGAAGCACAAAAACAAGGTGGTGTTGCTGCATTTATTGATGCGGAACATGCTATGGACCCAATCTATGCACGCAATCTTGGTGTAGACATCAATAATCTATTGATTTCTCAACCAGATAATGGCGAACAAGCTCTAGAAATTACAGAGGCTCTTGTTCGTAGCGGTGCTGTAGATATCGTAGTAGTTGACTCAGTTGCTGCATTGGTACCGAAAGCGGAAATCGAAGGGGAAATGGGCGATGCTCACGTAGGCCTTCACGCTCGTTTGATGAGTAAAGCATTGCGTAAACTAACAGGTACTATTAATAAAACTAAAACCGTTGTTATCTTTATCAACCAATTGCGTGAAAAAGTAGGCGTAATGTTTGGTAACCCAGAAACAACTACGGGTGGTCGCGCTTTAAAATTCTATTCTTCTGTACGTCTCGATGTACGTAAGGGCGAATTGATTAAGGCTAATAATGAGAACGTAGGTGCTCGTACAAAGGTTAAGGTTGTTAAGAATAAGGTGGCACCTCCATTCAAAACTGCTGAATTTGACTTGATGTATGGCCAAGGCATTTCCAAAGAAGGTACTTTAATCGATATCGGTACTAATATGGAAATTATCAAAAAATCCGGTGCATGGTATTCTTATAATGGTGAACGCATGGGCCAAGGTAAAGAGGCGGCTAAACAATATCTCTTTGATAACCCTCAAGTAGCAGAAGAAATCGATCGTATCATTCGAGATACATTAGCAGCTGAACCAGAAACATTTGATGTTGTAGGGGAAGATGTTACTCCTGAAGAAGATTAATTGTTACATCATATATACTGAAAGGGCTACTAGGTAGCCCTTTTTTACTGAGGTTATTATGACAGATAATATGTTTACAGAAGAAGAAAAGCAGATTGCCTTAGAACAAGCATATCGATTTTTAGGACAACGGTTTTTGAGCTCTTATGAATTACGCCAAAAAATGAAACGTAAACAAATTGCATCAGAATTGATTGATTACGTGGAAGAACGGCTGATTTACTACGATTATATAAATGATGAACGATTAGCAAAACAAGTTGTATCGTACTTAATGAGAGAACAGAAATATGGTGCCTTTCTTATTAGACAAAAAATGAAATTGCGTGGTCTTGAGGTTCCTCGTGATATTGAAAGCTATGATGAGTTAGCGGCTGCGTATCGCGTAGTAGATAAAAAATACGGTGAACATATCAGTGATACATCACGCATAAAAGTAATGAATTTTCTTCGCAATAGAGGCTTCTCTATGAGCACCATTACAAAGGTTTCAGAGGCCTGTCAACCTTGACAGAATGGGCATTCAAGTCTAAAATTAAAATAGCCTTGTAATTATACAATTTAGTTATAAGGTTATGTAATTTGGTATTTTGAAAATCTGGAATCAAGGGGCAAATGCCCGTGTGTGACGATACAGGAGGTGGGTCTGATTTTAGAATATAGTCTAATTGCAGTGGTAATGGTACTGATTGGACTAGGTGTAGGTTATTTTTTACGAAAAAATATCGCAGAAGGAAAACTGAATCAAGCTGAGCAAGAGGCTGAGCGCATTATCGCAAATGGTGAGCGCATGGCTGAGTCTAAAAAGAAAGAAGCTTTATTAGAAGCGAAAGAAGAAATTCATAAGCTCCGTTCCGATGTGGAACGAGAAAATAAAGATCGTCGTTCTGAATTACAACGTATGGAACGCCGTATTCTTCAAAAAGAAGAATCTTTGGACAAAAAATTAGACAATATTGAGCACAAAGAGGAAGCTTTACATCGTAAAGAAGCTGACTTAGTTCAAAGCCAAGAAAAGGTTGATGCTTTATATGAAAAGCAAATGGCAGAATTAGAACGTATTTCTGGCTTAACCTTTGATGAGGCAAGGAACATCTTGTTAACCAATGTGGAACAAGAAATCCGTCATGAAACGGCTATGATGGTAAAAGAAATGGAACAGCAAGCCAAAGATGAAGCGGAAAAGAAAGCAAAGGAAATTATTTCTGGTGCAATCCAACGCTGTGCAGCTGACCATGTAGCAGAAACAACAGTTTCTGTAGTAGCATTGCCAAACGATGAAATGAAGGGTCGTATTATTGGTCGTGAAGGCCGTAATATTCGCGCTCTAGAAACATTAACTGGTATCGATTTAATCATCGATGATACACCAGAGGCCGTAATTTTATCTGGCTTTGATCCAATTCGTCGTGAAGTAGCACGAATTGCATTGGAAAAACTAATTGTTGATGGTCGTATCCATCCTGCTCGCATTGAAGAGATGGTGGCAAAGGCTCGTAAAGAGGTGGACCAAACAATTAAAGAGGCTGGTGAACAAGCTACTTTTGAGGCTGATGTTCACGGTTTACATCCTGAAATTATTAAAATTTTAGGTCGTTTGAAGTATCGTACTAGTTACGGTCAAAATGTGTTAAAACACTCTATTGAAGTATCTCATTTAGCAGGTCTTATGGCAGCAGAACTTGGCTGTGATGTTACATTAGCTAAACGGGGCGGCTTAATACATGATATTGGCAAGGCTCTGGATCGTGAAATCGAAGGTTCCCACGTGGAAATTGGTGTCGATGTAGCTCGTAAATATCGTGAAAGCGCTGCTGTAATCAACTGTATTGGTGCTCATCATGGCGATGAAGAATTCCAAACAGTAGAAGCTGTTCTCGTAGCAGCTGCAGATGCTATCTCTGCAGCACGTCCAGGCGCGCGTAGAGAAACATTAGAAAATTACTTAAAACGATTATCTAAATTGGAAGAAATCGCCGAATCTTTCGAAGGTGTTGAAAAATGCTTTGCAATTCAAGCTGGCCGTGAGATTCGCGTTGTAGTAAAACCGGATAAGATTGATGAAGCTGAGTCTACATTACTTGTTCGGAATATCGTAAAACGCATTGAATCCGAATTAGAATACCCTGGTCAAATCAAGGTTGTTATCATTCGTGAAACACGCGTTGTAGATTACGCTAAATAAGCATTATATCAAATTTAAGGCTGCAATATTATATTGCAGCCTATCCTTTTTAGTTCTTATCTATTCTTTTTAGAGGATTTTTGAAAGTTTTATCGAATATAGAATTATAGACCTTTTTCGTCTATGGTTGTATAGTCGATAAAAATAGGGATACAAAGCAGGGGAGGTGTTCTGGTGAGTCGATATTTTGAAAATGAATTAATTGAACAAATTAAAGATGCTAATGATATCGTATCCGTTGTATCAGAACATGTTGCTTTAAAGAAAAAAGGAAAAAATTATTGGGGATGTTGTCCATTTCATAATGAAAAGACGCCGTCATTTAGTGTAGCTCCAGATAAGGGGTTTTATTATTGTTTTGGCTGTCATGCATCGGGTAATGCTATTAAATTTTTGATGGAATTAGAGGGGATTACCTTTGTAGAGGCCTTAGAACGCCTCGCAAATCGCGCGAATATACCATTACCAGAGGCAAAGCTTTCACCAGAGGTACGGGCTAGAGAAGAGCGGCGAAAGAAACTATATGAAGCGTGCGACTTAGCAGCGAATTTCTTTCATAATTGTTTGCTCAAAACATCGTTTGGCAAGGTGGGATTAGAGTACCTTAAAAAACGAGGACTTACGGATGAAACGATAGAAAAGTTTAAGCTTGGATTTGCCCCTGATGGATGGGATAAGTTATACAAAGCCTTTAGAGAACGAGGCATCGAGGAATCGATTTTGATTGAGCTCAATTTGATTCGTAAGAATGAAAAGGGTCAAGCTTATGATTTCTTCCGGAACCGAGTTATGTTTCCTATCATGGATGGTAAAGGCCGTGTAGTGGGATTTGGCGGCCGCGTCATGGATGATAGCACGCCTAAGTATTTGAACTCTCCAGAATGCCAAATCTTTGAGAAAGGGAAAATTCTATTTGCCTTTGATAAAGCCTATAAATCGATACGTGAGCACAAACAAGCCATCTTAGTTGAAGGCTACATGGACGTTATTTCAGCTCATAATAAGGGCGTTACCAATGTAGTGGCTTCATTAGGAACTGCATATACAAAGGATCATGGTCATATCTTGATGCGCCAAGCAGATGAAATTATATTAGCTTATGATATGGATGGTGCCGGTCGTCAAGCTGCTGCTCGAGCCATTGAATTATTGCAGAATACAGATTTTAAGGTTCGCGTATTAGCTATGCCAGATGGTAAGGACCCAGACGATTATGTGCGAAATCATGGAGGACAGGCGTTTAGAGAACTCGTAGAAAAAGCGGTTAAACCTCTAGACTATTTATTGAGTGAATCGCTTATAAAACATGACACCAATGAAGCGGAAGGTAAGCAGGCGGTTATGCAGGATATATTCCCATTCATTGCGAATATCCATAGCCAAACCGTGCGAGATGATGCATTAAAGGCACTAGCATTGCCGTTGTGGTTAGATAATAGCACTATATTTCGTTATTTTAGAAACTACACACAAAAGGGAAATATTGAATTAGTGAATGAAGGGGCCACAAAGCCCAAGGATATTGTCAGTGGTGATGAAGAGTTATTAATGGCATTAGCCATTACAAATCCACAGGCTTTACAAGAGGTTGTACAGTATTTACCCTTAGAGGACTTTCAAAATATTCAATATCGCGGTATAATAGAAAAGATATACACCTTATTTACTCAAACTGGTCAATATCAGCCGGAATCTGTGGAGGTCGTGCTAACGCCTCAAGAATATGAAATTTTTTCACGGCTTATGATGATTGAAGTAAATGAAGCGGTGCCTGTACTTATCCGTAAAATACGGCTTCATTCCCTACGGGAACAATATAAAATGCACTCAATTTTGGCCGATCAATTAAAACGTGCAGGAGATTCGACATTTATTAGCGAATTACATAAGTGTCAGGAAATACAAAATCTAATTAGAGAATGGTCTAAATAGTGATTGATAAAGGAGAGCGCTGTGGCTAAGAAAGAACAAAAAAGTCAAATAGAGGAGATTGTTGCACAACTTCTTGAAAAAGGCCGTAAAAGCGGTGTGTTGACACAATCGGAAATTTCAGATGCTCTTCATGAGCAAACTGATTTAACAGCAGAACAATTGGATGATATTTATGTTACTTTTAACAAATTAAACATCGAAGTTGTTCCAGATGTTGATGACGAAGATAAAGACGATGCCCTCGAACCTGAACCTGATGATGAAGATGTTGAAGGCGCATCAGAAAAACATATATCCATAGATTTAAGTGTGGATGCTAGCGTTAATATCGACGACCCAGTTCGCATGTATTTGAAAGAAATTGGTCGTGTTCCATTGTTATCCGCCGATGAAGAAATTGTTTTAGCAAAACAAATCGAAGCTGGGGCAGCAGAGGATGCTACATATAAAGAAATACAGCTTAGCAAGAAGGCTAAGAAGAAATTGGTAGATGCTAACTTGCGCCTAGTTGTAAGTATTGCTAAACGCTATGTTGGTAGAGGCATGTTATTCTTGGACTTGATTCAAGAAGGTAATTTAGGCCTTATCAAAGCGGTAGATAAATTCGATTACACAAAAGGCTATAAATTCTCCACCTATGCAACATGGTGGATTCGTCAAGCGATTACACGGGCTATTGCTGACCAAGCAAGAACAATACGTATTCCAGTTCATATGGTTGAAACAATCAATAAATTGATTCGTATTTCTCGACAATTATTGCAAGATAAAGGTAGAGAACCTACGCCGGAAGAAATTGCAGAAGGCATGGGCATTACTGCAGAACGTGTTCGTGAAATTCAAAAAATTGCACAAGAGCCTGTATCCTTGGAAACACCAATCGGTGAAGAAGAAGACTCCCACTTGGGTGATTTTATCGAAGACCAAGATGCGGTGGCACCAGATGATGCGGCTAGCTACATCTTGTTGCAAGAACAAATCGAAGACGTATTTACATGCTTAACTGATCGTGAGCAACAAGTATTGATTTTACGTTTTGGTTTGAAAGATGGTAAACCACGTACACTTGAAGAAGTAGGTCAACACTTTAATGTAACACGTGAACGTATTCGTCAAATCGAAGGTAAAGCGTTAACGAAATTACGCAATCGTGGAAAACGCGATAAAATTAAAGATTTCTTATAAAGTCAAAATACAGTCCCTCTCAACATTACTCGTATGTCATCTGTTTATGAGACAATTGAGTTCTTTGAGAGGACTGTATTTTTTGTATTATCATAGCATGTTATAATAAAAAGATAGATTACAGATATACAAAAGGAGTTTTTATGTATACCGTTAGCAAACGTTTAGAGGTGAGTGCATCTCACAAACTAACATTAGATTATCCAAGTAAATGTCAAAACCTACATGGCCATAACTGGATTATTACTGTACATGCACGCAGTGAAGAATTGGATCACAATGGTATGGTTATTGACTTTACAATTATTAAAGAGAAGATTCATGGTCGCTTGGATCATAAACATATTAATGATGTGTTAGGGGATATTAATCCAACTGCGGAAAATATGGCAAAATGGATTGCCGACGAATTAGGTCCAAAATGCTTTAAGGTAGAGGTTCAAGAATCAGAAGGAAATGTTGCTATCTATGAACGTGATTGAAATATTCGCATCCATTGAAGGTGAAGGGAAGCGCCAAGGTTGTTTGACTACCTTTTTACGCCTCCATGATTGTAACATTCGCTGTTCTTATTGCGATACTTTGTATAGTTATGGTCCTCAAAGCACTTTTGAAAGTATGAGTATTCAGGCTGTAGCGGATATTATCGAACAACTAGGTAATCATCGCATCACTATTACTGGCGGAGAACCTCTTTTACAGGAACAGGCTGTTATAGAACTAATTGATGAATTGACGAAACGCAATCCTCAATATGATTTCAATATTGAAACAAATGGTACTATCGTACCAAGCTTTCAAAGAGATAATGTATGGTTTACCTATGACTATAAAATGCCATCATCATTGGCAGAAGATTCTATGAATCTAGACATTTTCAAGATGGCAACAGCTGAGGATATCATTAAATTTGTAGTTGGTTCTGTTCAAGATTTAGACCGCATGGATGAAGTTCTTAAAACATATCCTACGAATGGTCAAATCTTCGTGTCCCCTGTGTGGGGAAATATTGAAGGGGCTATGATTGTTGATTATATGAAAGCCCATAATTGGCAGAACGTTAAATTTCAGCTGCAAATCCATAAATTTATTTGGGACCCTGGTGCGAAAGGAGTATAACATGGACACAAAACGAATAGAATCTCTAGTGTATCAACTACTAGAAGCATTAGGGGAAAATCCAAACCGTGAGGGCCTCGTGGAAACACCAAAACGGGTAGCTCAAATGATGGAAGAAATGTTCGAAGGCATTCAGTATACCAACGCGGACATTGCTGATATGTTTGGTAAAACCTTTGAGGTGGATACAAACCAAATGGTTGTGGTAAAGGATATTACATGCTTTTCGCACTGTGAACACCATATGGCCTTAATGTACGATATGAATATCAGTATAGGCTATATTCCTAGAGGTCGCGTTATCGGTCTCTCTAAGATGCCACGTATTGCAGAAATGTGCTGTAAACGATTACAATTGCAAGAAAAAATCGGCGAAGACATTGCGGAGGTCATCTCCATCGCTACCGGCACCGACGACGTCATCGTCCACATCACCAGCTCCCATAGCTGCGTCAGCGCTCGTGGCGTAAAATCCACTAATAGCAAAACAACCACCCTCGCCACAAAAGGCATATTCGAACAAGACGATATGATCAACCGATTCCTAACACTAAAAAATGCATAGGCGAATGTATCCTGTCTGAGCCCGGAGCACCGTAAATACTGAAAATTTTTTGCTCACATAGATTTTGAAGTTTAACGGAAAGGTACCGTCCACAAACGACTTTTTCTGTTTAATCCGGGATTCCCGTAGATGCTGAAAATTCTTAGGTACTCAGTTGTCGTATAGTAACAAAAAGAAGGGTTGTCCAAACGACTTTGCTAAGTCGAGGCCCTAGGCCGAAGACTGTTAAGGCGGTGGAGGCTTGGGCAACCCTTCTTTTTGTGGCCACGTAGATAACTTGACGTACCTAAGAATTTTCAGTATAATTTTATACGCAAGCTTGGGCCTATAGCTCAGGGGTAGAGCAACCGGCTCATAACCGGTCGGTCCCTGGTTCGATCCCAGGTGGGCCCACCAAAACGCTAAAATGCGAACCGCTTGCAGATTGAACGCTAAATTCTGGCATTTCATTCTTATAATTAAATACGATTTCAACCCTATCACTATGTATGGTTACGTTCTTGATGAAAGTATCAAGAATACGCGAACGGCCTGCTTTTGTGGTAGGGTTTTCGTTTGCCATTCTTTCGAGGAAATACTCGATATGCTCGGCTGTAAATTTGATAGGTGAGATTACGCTTTCGTGGTTCGCTTTTTGCTCGAGTAGGTCTTGACGTTCTTTTTCTAGGCTTTCGATTTCGTTTTTTAGGCGCTCATTAATAAAACCCTGCTTAATCGCTGTCATACAATTATCTAGCTCGGTATCAATAGCCTTAATTTTGCCCTGTATGCCCTGTATGGCCGTTTTAGCCTCTTGGGTAGTGTTATTATACCCAGACATAACCAAATCGACTATACGGGCGATAATTTGGGGTTGCTTTAAGATTTCAAGAGTACGATTGATTACTAAATCTTCTAATTCGTCGCGGCGTATGTTTGGCGCGTTGCATGTGTGGTATTTACGGCGATTTGTGCATACATAATAATGATGTTTTTCGCCGTTGCGTGATGTGGCAGTAGACCCCATATAATGCCCGCCGCACTCGCCGCATATCAAGCGGCCACATAAATTATACATTTCACTTCTACGTCCTTTGTTCTTAATTCTTGTCGGTAGCACTCGTTGCACCTCGTCAAATATTTCTCTTGATATAATAGGCGGTATAGAATCCTCGATTCTAATATCGCCCCATTGATACACGCCGATATATTTCTCATTACTCAATATGCTGCGGACAACGCTATACGAAATCTTGCCGCCTCGTTTGGTTGTATATCCTTTACTATGTAGAATATTCGCTATTTTGGTTAGAGAGTACTGTTTGAGATATAAGTCATATATTAACCTTACCGCCTTGGCCTCGTGAGCATTCACGGCTAAATGGTGACTTTCTGTAAGGTCATAGCCGAGAGGAACGGCCGAGCCGTTCATCTTGCCTTTAAGAGCGTTTTCTGTCATGCCGCGCTTTACCTTTTGCGATAGCTCAACAGAATAATACTCGGCCATACCCTCGAGCATGCTTTCGAGGATAATACCCGCAGGCTCATTGGTGATGTGTTCTTTGGCACTCAACACTCTAACTCCATTACGGCGTAATATGCCCTTGTATTTGGCGCTATCCTCACGGCTACGGCTGAATCTATCTAGTTGATAGACAATAACATAATTAAATGTTTGATTGGCACTATCACGAATCATCTGTAAGAATTCTGGGCGGTTATCCGTTCGCGCAGATAAGGCTCTATCTGTATATATTTTAGTGATAAGAATGCCCTCACGCTGAGCGTATTCGGTGCATTCTCGTATTTGGCCCTCTATGGATTCGTCCCGTTGCTTATCGGACGAGTAGCGTGCATATATCACGCCTGTTTGTAAATCGGTAGTGTTCATTGTGTGATTTCCTTTTAAATTGTATAAGTATAGCCCCCTTGATAGGGGGCTTTTTTTATTTTGCAGCTGGTGGCGTAAATTTGCCAACACGTTGCGCGCTACCTAGTGCAATCATAGCCTCTAAATAACCATATGTATTTTGTTGTAGCTCAATTCGTTTCGGCGGGTTATTTTTGCCACGCCTTAATGTTTTCCCGTTGCGGCCGTCGATAAAGTTTGTTTCTGTAATTTCTAATACGATACTTCGATTGGTGAAATCATAATAATAATGCTTTACGAATTCGGTAATAACAAAATTCCTATGTGTTCGCATATAGCTATATATAGGCGTGATAATTTCTAGCTTGTTATTGTCATCTGAATGTATCACCTGCACATCAATCGGCATGAACTGGATTTCATTCATAGCATTAGGCAACTGAGTATATCTATTATAATCGCTTAAATCTTGTAACGTTACAGCTTGCGCCGATAACGTGCATAATGCGAATGCAGCCGCAATAATTAACTTTTTCATAGTTTCTCCCCTTATTTATGATTACACATTAAAATGATGATAAAAGTCTATGCTTTCTAATTCCGAATCGTCTATATATGACCTACGAACCATTTGTTCGACAAGGTTCACATGTTCATCTAAGTAAAAATCATCATTAATAATATGCATTAATTCATGTTTAATTTCCTCTCTCATGCGACCATGAGGGAGATTTTTATTTATATAGATATTATGAGTATCTATATCTTCCGTTTCTTCTGAGATGGCCTTAACACATGGCAAATCGCAGTAAATTATGTTTACTACCAATACAACACACTCCCAATTTATGGTACCCACGCTTTGAGGGGTACCATTATTTATTTTTAGATTTTAAAAACTCAATATACTCGACCGCCTTTTGCATATCCTCTTTTGATATATCTTTCGCAGCCGAGAATAGAAGTCTAGCACCAGGGCGAGTACGTAACATTTCAGCATATTCAGCCGTTTCTTTGTCTACATAGTACCCATTTGGTGCTTGCATTTGTTGAGTATCATCAATTTCGTTACTTTCCCCTGTTAGATATTGAATTGATACACCTAAATAATTAGCTAATTTTTGCAACTTATCAAGCTTGGGCGTGTATTCTTTCTTTTTCCATGCAGCAAGTGTAGACCGCGAAATGCCTGTATCTTTCGCTACCTTATAGGCAGTTAACCCTTTCTCTTGCAGCACTTTATTAAATCTTTCGTACATTTTTCTGACCTTATTTATAAAATAGTTAAGAAAGATTAACGAAAAGTTTACTAGGAACGTTCAGTTTTCTATGCTAATATATAGCCATAGAGAACGTTAAGAAAACTTAACGCAATACAAATTAATTAATATTTCTTAACTAATTTTATCACACAGAAAGGCGGTGAATCAATGGAATACAAAAAAATAGAAGCTTTGTTGAAGATAAAAAAAATTACAACATATCGAATGTGTAAAGATTTAGGGATTCCAACATCATCGGCAACAGCTTGGAAACAAGGGTTATACAAGCCAAGTATTACAAGCCTAAAAAAAATCGCCGATTATTTCGGCGTAACAGTAGATTATTTTTTATAGATAGAAAGGAGACCACACAATGAATGAAATTATAGAGGTATTTAATAATGTAGAGTTCGGGTCTATAAGAACCGCAAAAATAAATAACGATATTTATTTTGTAGGCAAAGATGTAGCCGATGCTCTTGGATATGTAGATACCAATAAAGCCGTATCAATGCACGTTGACGATGAAGATAAAAAACTCAACGACAAAACGTCGCCGAGTTTTGGCCAACGTGGTGCAACGCTAATAAACGAAAGCGGCCTATATAGTTTGGTTCTATCCAGCAAGTTAGAGAGTGCAAAACGATTTAAACGTTGGATAACGCATGATGTACTCCCTGCACTACGCAAAACAGGCAGCTACTCAATGAATATCCCTCAAACCTTGCCAGAGGCTTTACGAGCTTATGCCGATGAGGTAGAGCAGCACAATAAAACAAAAGCTTTAGTTGAGGCGCAACGGCCGAAAGTGCTTTTTGCCGACGCTGTAAGCACTAGCAACACAGACATTTTAGTAGGCGACCTTGCCAAACTGTTAAGCCAAAACGGCTATGCAGTTGGACAAAATAGACTGTTTGAGCAGCTACGAAATGAGGGCTTTCTAATTTCACGAAAAGGCAACTCTTACAACATGCCAACTCAAAGAGCTATGGAAATGGGACTTTTCAGAATTAAAGAAACAGCTATCACTCATTCTGACGGCAGAGTAAGCCTAAATAAAACGCCTAAAGTAACAGGCAAAGGCCAGCAGTATTTTATTAATCGCTTTATAGGTAAATGATATGACGCTACTTGTAGATGAAATATACAGCTTTTATCGAGAACCCAAAAATTTAGCAGATTTTGAGGCATGGAAAGAAAGGAAACTACACAATGATGACACAACAAAAACCACGGCGCAGACGCAGACGTGTGAAGAAAAACAGAATGAAACTTATTGACATTATAGGCGTTATTGGCTGGGTAGCATTGATATATGTGGCCGTGGTGCTTTGGTTAGTTTAGAGGTGAAACGATGAATTTTATTATTGAATGTTTAATGATTGCAGGTATGGCACTCTCGGCGGTACTCGTTTTACATTGCCTCGTTATTATCGCCGTGTTACTGGCATAAAAAAAAGAACAGTCAACAAAAAAGCTGACTGTTCAACGTTCCAATCGTTAATAACGAAAGGAAACCACACAACAACATTGTAATGTATCTATTCTTAATTGTCAAAAGAAAGGAAACCACACAAACATGTACAAGAAAATTTTTGACAGTAAAAACGCCACTCGTGAGGAATGGCTAAAGGTTCGCAAGTTAGGCCTCGGCGGTTCAGATATGGCCGCAGTACTAGGGTTAAGCCCTTGGCGTAGCCCTATCGACGTATGGCTCGATAAAACGAGCGACACAGTAGAGGACAAGGAAAGCGAGCCGATGTACTGGGGCACTATACTCGAGGATATTGTGGCGCAAGAGTTCGCAAAGCGTACTGGCTATAAGGTGCGTAATAACAATTTCACATTACAGAGTGAGCAGTACCCTTACTTGCTCGCTAATATCGACAGAGAAATCGTAGGGCTAGACGCTGGCCTTGAATGCAAGACGGCCAACGCATTCAAAGCTAATGAATGGGATGCCGACAATGTGCCAGACGCCTATTATATCCAATGCCAGCATTATATGGCGGTAACTGGTAAATCTAGCTGGTGGATAGCGTGCCTCGTAGGTGGAAATACATTCTATTACAAGGAAATCAAGCGTAATGAGGAAGTTATCAAAGCGATTATTGATACTGGAGCAGCATTCTGGGAATTAGTCGAAAATAAGACTATGCCAGCGCCAGACGATACGAAACAATGTGAAAACGCACTCAAAAAACTCTATCAAAAGAGCAATGGCCAAAGCGTGGAACTACCTGCTAACTACGGGAATATGATTATCGATTATTTAGAAATCAAAAATCAACTATCCGAGTTGGAGACTAAAAAGCGCGGCATTGAAAACGTGATGAAAGATTTCTTGAAAGATAATGAAAAAGCCACATATGGCGAGCATTTTGTCTCATGGAAATCTACAAAACCACGCGAAACGTTTGACGCCAAAGCGTTCAAGGATGACTATCCAGAGTTACATAAACAATATATTAAAGTCGGCGAACCTAGCCGCAGAATGGACATCAAATAATGGAAAATACAGAAAATACATCAATTGAAACAGTAGAAACAAAACCGAAAAGAAAGCAGTTACTTGCAGAAATAGCTCAATTAAAAGAGCTTAACAAAAAGCTAGAAGATGACCTCAGATATAAAGGTTATAAGATTGAAAACCAGAAAGACGAAATCGCATATTTAAAAGCAGAAATCACCGCATTGCGTGCTTATGTGGCTGGTGTTAAAGGCGACGCATTCCCAGAAAGCGAGGATAAATAATAATGGCAACAACAACAGGAATCGAACTAAAGAAGAATAACATTACAGCCGCAAAAGAGGCTAAGACAGTAAAAGGCATGCTTGAAACGCCAGCTTTTAAAAAGAAATTTGAAGAAATGCTCGGCAAAAAGGCAGCTGGGTTTATCTCAAGTATTATCGCTGTTACAAATAGCAGCAATTATCTTATGAAAGCTGACCCTGCGACAGTTATCGGCGCAGCAGCACAGGCGGCCATGTTAGACCTACCAATTAATCAAAGTTTGGGCTTTGCGTATATCGTGCCTTATAAAGGCGCCGCACAATTCCAACTCGGATATAAGGGTTATATCCAACTAGCCCAACGCAGCGGGCAATATGCCGATATTGGGGCTAAAACAGTGTTCGAGGGCGAGCTCGAATACGAAAACAGATTGCTTGATAAATTTAGATTCGGCGAACGTACGAGCGACAAAGTTATCGGCTACCTAGCCTATTTCAGACTTACAAACGGATTTGAAAAAATGCTATACATGACTATCGACGAGGCGCAGGCTCATGCTAAGAAATACAGTCAAAACTATAAGGGCGGTACCGACAAATGGGGCCTTGCAGATTTCAATGTAATGGCAGAAAAAACAGTGCTCAAACGCCTACTTTCAAAATATGGCCCGTTGAGCATTGAAAGCATCCAAATGAGCCAAGCCCTAGCCAATGACGGCGGCGTGATTAGCATGAATAATGACGGCGATTTTGATGTCAATTTCAGCGGTGAAACTATCGACGCAGAAACCGAAACAGAGGAATCGACGGACAAACCTGCAGAAAATCACGATACCTATATCGTAGGCGGCGAGGTTATCGACGCAGAAACTGGCGAGGTAGTGCATGATGACAAATAATGATAAAATGCTCGCTCAATTCGGCGCTGACTGGGTAAAGGTAAGAGATATATTGCTCGCCCTTGGTAATTGCGATATACCATATACGCCGTCATTCATGGTGAATGTAGAAACGAGAACAGGTGTGAGCGCTAACAATGTAAAAAGCGTGCTAGATTACGGCTTACAAATTGGATTATTTAGGCGCACAAATGACCGCGACATAATCACATTTGCACCTGTTAAATAGAAAGGAGCAACATGGCAGAACCTAAGCGATATTACTGGCTACGGCTGCATAAGGATTTCTTCCAAAAGAAAGAAATTAAGCGATTGCGGCGGGTAGCTGGCGGGGATACCTATACAATTATCTATCTCAAAATGTTATTACGTTCAATCATTGACGGCGGGAAATTATACTTTGACGGCTATGAGGATACATTTGTTTCAGAGTTAGCCCTCGATATTGATGAAGATGAACAAAATGTTCAAATAACTGTAAATTATCTCTTAAAAAATGGTTTATTAATTGAATGCGAAAATGACGAGTATTATCTACCCGAGGCAAACAACAATACAGGCTCAGAAACCGCTGCAGCCAGTAGAATGCGGAAACTTCGAGATAAGTCAAAAGGTATAGAGGGTAACAATGTTACACCATTATGTAACAATGTTACACCTATGTTACAAGAATGTTCGCAATCGTTACAAACCTGTTACGGAGAGAAAGAGATAGAGAAAGAGTTACATAAAGAGATACATAAAGAGTTAGAACACAGAGATAGAGATATAACTATAACTACAACTAGAGAGGATAAAGAAATCGAAAATTCTCAATCTCTTGCCCCTATGTCAAACACAGATATATATGATTTGTGGATAAGCTTATTCGGGCTTATCTCCTCTTTTGTCAAAGGCAAACTTGACGACCTTATCGCTGAATATGGCCTTTTTAATGTAGCGGACGCCTTGCATATAGCAAAAGAGCGAGGAAAATCACGGGTGCAATATGTAGATGGAATTTTGAAAAATCAGAGGTTAGAAAATGGAGCAAATGGACGTAATGGCAGCGCTCGAACGACTACGGGAAAAGATGAGCAAGTCGACTGGGAGCAAGAGGCGGCCAAGACCTACGGACAAGATTGAGTTTTTTAAGCCAATCTATGACAAGCCGATTGTACTTAAAACTAACATCAACGAAACATACGCAGCTGCTGGCATTCCTAAACGTTACTACAACATGAGTTTTGACTGGCTCAAAGAAAATGGCAAATTTCAAAACGACGATAAAGAGGCGTATGCCGTTGTTAAAGATTACAGGGATAATCTGGCGGAGTACATGAATACAGGAAAGGGCCTCATATTAAGGGGACCAGCTGGCACAGGTAAGACGTCCCTCGCTGTATGCATTTTGAAAGAGGTAATGAAGTTAAACACAGGGGCAATGATGATTTCTATGCCTAACCTGCTTGATACTATGCTCACCTTATCAAAGGGCGATAGAGTGGCGTACCTTGCCTATGAGCAAAAATTGAAACACATTCCAATGTTGCTGCTTGATGATTTCGGGGCGGAATATTCCAAATCGGATTGGGTGGCGGCTAAAGTCGAAAGTATCGTCATTGAACGATACAACAGCATGAGGCCGATTATCCTTACGACAAACTACAGCGACCAATGGACTAAGGACAATTACAGCGGCCGCATATATGACCGCTTACGAGGTGAATATAAAGTTGCGGTATTCATGGGGCAGTCTCACAGAGATAAAAATTGATTTATTCGCCCTGTATGCTCGTTTAAATTTTTCGACGATAAAATACTCGCGAGAAATATTACACAGGGCAAGACGGGGCGGAAATCGACGCCAAATTAAAAATTAATGCAAAAGATATAGAGGTGATTACAACGAATGAAAATTTTAGATGCGTGTTGTGGCTCTAAAATGTTCTGGTTCGACAAAGAAAATGTAAACACTGTTTATATGGACAATCGAACAGCGGACACGACTTTATGCGACGGCAGACGTTTAATTGTACGGCCAGATATAATAGAAGATTTTCGAAAAATGCCGTTTGAAAACGAAACTTTTTACCTAGTCATTTTTGACCCGCCTCATTTAGTAAATGCTGGAGATACGTCATTTTTAAGCCTAAAATATGGGACCTTAAAAAATACATGGCAGGAAGATATACGGCAAGGGCTTGCAGAATGTTGGCGAGTGTTAAAAACAAACGGGACTATGATTTTTAAATGGAATGAGCAGCAAGTATCTTTTTCAATGGTGAAAAAATTATTCCCTTGTGAGCCACTTATCGGGCAGCGTAGAGGTAAAACAATCTGGCTTGTATTTTTTAAGAATTGATATAGAGGTGAAATCTTGGAAATTGTAATTCACGGCCAACCAAGGACGAAAAAGAACAGCGCCCGCATTGTGATAAGGGACAATATCAGAAAACTCCTACCCTCGGACGCATTTATTCGATACGAAAAGGCGGCATTGTTGCAGCTGGCACATGTTGGCGTTGTTCAAGGACCAATTTCAGTATGTTGCCGTTATTATTTGCAAGACAGACGGAGCTGGCCCGATTTGGTTGGCCTATTACAAGCAACTTCCGACATATTGCAAGACGCTGGAATTATTGATGACGATAAATATATCGTGAATTATGACGGCTCGGAAATCGTAGGGCTTGATAAGGACAATCCTAGAGTAGTGATTGCAATTCATCAAATTACCGAATCAAGTATCTTATGCGAGGAATATGCCAAGGCGAAAGCTAGAGAGTGCGACACCGCTCAAAAGGCTAAACGCCGACAAGTTGCCAAGAGAGGGGCTAAGGCTAAACCGAAAGCCCCTACCTCAATCTCATATATCGAATATCGAAAGTTAATGATGAAAGGAAACCACACACATGAACGAAACAGAGTACAGACTACGCCTAAAAGGCGAAATTGATATAGAGGCGGTTATAGCGGCCTCATCGGAAAGCGACGCTATCGATAAAGCGGCCGCAGTGCAAGAGGCAATCAATAATCAAATCACGATTGATTGCGGTAATATCGCCAACGTGAAAGAAATTATCACAAATGAGATTACATTGAAATTCGTATGCGCAGAAATTGCGGATTAAGGGGGATAACATGGGATATATTAAGGCAGAATATGGCAAGAACAATATATTCGAGTTAGATGTTGAAATTAAAGATTGCAATTCTATCGAATGCTTATCTTTTGCTAGTGGCGTAGCTGAGGAAATTCTTAACAGTATAGCCAAAGGGAAAGCGAAAACGTTTATAGGATACAAAAGAGCGCTTATCGGTGCCATAGAGTGTGCGGAGTTTAACAATCATGAATAAACTATCAGAGCGCTTTGAACGCAAAATTCCGACATTCTTGGCTAACCTCGACATGCTGTATTAGACGAGGCGAGACTATAGCGAAACGGAAAGCGACAATGAAAGGAGCCTAATTGTGTTTGTAGAAGATAATACACAATATTGCTGGGTTACGCCAGACGGAATCGGCGACCCAGAGTATAGCGTAGAGCAGGCAGTCAAAAGCTACCTAGAATTACATAGACCAGATAACAAGGCCGATACTGTTATAGGAATCGGACACCCTAGTTTTTACATTCCCGATATTGACGGGGACAGCGTGATTGAAAGCGTTATAGATTTTTTACCAGATGAAGTCTATGACACGGACGAGGATTATTTATATAACGTCGAACGTGAGCATGTAGACGAGTTAAGTAAAGAACTAACGAATGTATTTCGTGCGTGGTGTAACCGCCACGGATACCACCATAGAGGTATGTTCGTAGAGAATAGCGAGCCATATCATATTAAACGAGACGAATACAAGGAGATAACACAATGAACATTAAATATTTAGCAGCAATCATGACAATCACAGCATTAACAGCGCCAGTATATGCAACTGGTACAAATAATACAATCGGCGGCACTGATAACATTGCCACAGCTAATAGTGCGGCGGTATTCGGTTATAAAAACCAAACAAACGCGAATAATACGCTAACCTTTGGCGAGAATAACATCACAAACGGAACGAATGCGTTCGCAGGGGGTAATGATTCCAAAGCCGAGGGACGGAATACATTCGCATTCGGCAGCCACGCCGAGGCACTAACCGAATATACCTACGCGATTGGTTCACAGGCTAGAACGTCGGCCTATAACACTATTGCCGTTGGTAACGGCGCTTACGCTGGCGGCGAGAGTACTATCGTTATCGGTAGAACGAATACAGTCAACGGCAAGAATAGCGTTGTAATTGGTGCCAATAATATGCAAGTAGACGGCGGGCAGTCTACTGTACTCGGCTATAATAACCGCGTTGATAATTCCCAAGAACAGACTATTCTAGGCGCCAACAGCCAAACCGCGGGGCAAGGCGCTACAGTTATCGGGACGCACTCTAAAGCGACAGCAATTGACGCTTTAGCGATTGGAAATAATACAATCGCGGATAGGTCGAACAGTGTGGCACTAGGGACTAACAGCGTTACAGATGAGGCTGTAGCCACTCGTCAAGCGGTTGTAAACGGCGTAACGCATGTTTTCGCTGGTGATTCACCTCAATCCGTTGTATCGGTTGGCAGCAAGGGCCGCGCTGGTTATGGTGGCGTGCAATATTACACTCGACAAATCACCAACGTTGCAGCGGGGCAAGTAGACCCTAGCAGTACCGACGCCATTAATGGCAGTCAGTTGTATGCTGCTTATGACGAAATCAGCAGCAACGGCACAGCAATTTCTCAACATGAAAGCCAATTACAAAATCATGAGGCTAGAATTACAACGCTGGAACATAACACAGCGGGACAGATTTCTCATGTATTGAGCGAAGTGGCAAAAACTGGCGCAGCTAATGCAGCACTTTCCGCCTTGCATTATCTAGGCTATAACGCCGATGACAAACTAACTTTTGCAGCTGGCTATGGACATTACAAAAACGCTAATGCGGCCGCTATTGGGGCATTCTACGCACCGAATGAACATGTATTATTCAACATCGGTGCAACGCTTGGCGGCACTGCAATGATAAACGCTGGCGTATCATTCCGATTGGGTAAAGGCAGCGAGTACGAATTAAACCATAAAGGCAAAATCGCACAGCTCGAGGCGCTAGTAAATGAGTTGATTAATGAAGTGGCAGAGTTGAAAGAGGCGAAATAATGAAAGGGTTATTACTAATAATTGGGGCTATATTGGGATTAATGGGAAAGGTTGCGAGCATTGCGCTCGCAATCGCCCTCATACTTTGGCTAATTGGGTTATTCGGAATTACTGGCGGCGATGTGTTAAGAGTACTATTCGCAGTAATTGGACTTTACACAACGTCGATAATGTTGTTTGTAATTGTAGAAAATCAAAAATAAGGTACAAACATGAATAATAAAAGTAATGACACATACACAGTGATATTAGTACCATGCAACAATAGCGAAAATGTAGGAACATACGGCGAATATAAAACGCTAGAAGAGGCACAAGTAGCGGCAAAGGTGTTTGATGACATACAAAAATCTTATAAACAGTGCTTAACAACATCGCAGTTGTTAAATTTTGTAGAAGATATGCCCGTAGTTATCAAGAATTATGAAAAGACCATGAGCGTAAGTTGGATTTTATCTCATGGGTGTGGAGCGTGGACAAACAATGACATTGTTATATAAAAAGCTTAAAGATTACATTTTAACAAGCTACGATTTAAGCAGCTTGGCAAATGCCAGCCATAAATGCACAGCATTTTACGATAATGGTGAAATTACAAAGCTAGAATATCAAAAGCTAATGAAATGTATCGACAGGGTAGTTTTAAAAGGCTGTAAATGCGAAAGAGTAGGGCTATAAAAGAGGTGGCACAATGACAAAGAAAGAATTCACGGACTATTTATTTAAAATTATGTACGAATTAGGGTATAGAAAAGCCGAAGTTGCAAAAGGCGGAGTATTTTTTTACAAGTGCGACACGCTTATGACTACATGGACGCCGAGAGTGCCGACAGAATGCACATGTTTCCCTGATAAATGGCAATGTATTGATATTTGTGAATACCTTGACATCGTTGACTGGGAAAGCGTTGAGGTGGATACGCCTATATTAGTTGGTAACGATAATAAAACATGGTTCAAACGATATTTTGCGAAATACGAAGACGGAAAGGTGTATGCTTGGTTGAACGGTAAAACATCGTGGAGTTCAACTTGCGAAGTTTCTATTGGGCATTGGAAGTACGCAAAATTGGCAGGTGATAGGGAATGAATAAATACTTGATTACATTCGAGAGCGGCAATTATGAATGGACCAAAGAAAAAGAAATCAAAGGCATAGCGGCCGCTAAGTGCATAGGCGCACAAAAGGCAAAAGAGCAAAATAAAGATATATTTTACCTCGTTGAATGTACGCAGTGGTGGCCTCGTGCATATGGTTGGGCTGGCGAATTAGTCGAAGAAATTAAAAATGAATGTGAGCTTGTAGTATGTGATGATGACGTGATGAGTAATGTATCAAAGGCGGAAACTGACGAATTGCGTCAAGGTGTGGAAAAGTTGGTTAAGCAGTGGCTAATAAGAAACAAACGCATTCCAAAAGGTGCATATTATGGAAATGAAACAGCCTATAAGGTAGTCAACGGAAAGGCGGTAAGAGTTGGATAAAGAGACGCTTGACGAGATAATGGAAAAAGTATCCGATATTGCCATGTTGATTATAGGGGTGGCGTTTTGCACAACTCTTCTCATGATTGGTATATTTGTAGTAGCAGTACTTTCACAATGGGCAAAGGGGTAGTATATGGAACAACAAAGGACTTTCACAGAGGGGGAAGTAGAGCAAATCGTCAAAATAGCCGCAGAGACCGCAGCACAAACGGCGATTTCTGAATTTAACAGACGCAATGAAGATATGCTTGCCAAGAAAAACGAGCGAGCCTATAAGAACACTACAACGCTGCTCGAGGGATACACGGCCATGAAAGCACATTGTAAAAGTGCTATCGCTAAAAGCGAAGATACATTGACGCCGAGCGATTTACAAACAGTACTATATGAAGTATTTAACCGCCGCGGACTGCTGCAAATTGAGGCAATTCTTGCCAGTAAGCGGCGCACTGAGTTAATTATTGAACACATTGATAGAATGCTAGTATCGTATAGCGAATATTGCTCAAACAGCGGCAAGCATTATTGTGAATGTGTGATTGACCGCTATATTAACGATATGACAATCGGCGAAATAGCCGAGAAACATAACACAGTAGAGCGGAACATATACAGGTGGCTCGAAAAAGGGATAGATGACCTTTCAATATATCTGTTTGGAGCTTATGCGTTGTAAAAGTTGTCAAAAAGTTGTCATATTCAGTGCAATATAGCAATGGTATAATGTTAGTGGTGAATGGTGTTGTAAAAGATTTTACGATTCGTTTATCCTCCTTTCATAGTACTTATAATGCATAACGGCAGAAAGCACCTCGCACGAGTAACAGGGAACTCGGCGGGGTGCTTTTGCTATTCATAGAAACGAGGTGAGACTATGGCGACTAAGACGAAGAAAGCAGAACCAAAGAAAAAGCGTAGAGTAGGGCGAACGCCTAAATATGAGCAATGGCTTGAGCCAGATAATTTGATTAAGCTAGAGGGTTGGGCGCGTAATGGCCTCACCGATGAACAAATAGCCAACAATATCGGTATTAATCGAACCACTTTATACGCATGGAAAGCAAAATATACCGACTTTTCAAACGCATTAAAAAGAGGTAAGGAAGTTATCGACATTATGGTTGAAAATGCCTTGCTTAAAAGTGCTATGGGCTATAAGTATGACGAAGTGGTGAAAGAACGGATATACAACCCAGAGACTGGCGAGAGCGAAATTGTAGAGGTAAAGCGAACTACTAAGGACGTGGCACCGAACTCGACCTCTTTGATATTCTGGCTTAAAAATCGACGCCCAGCAGATTGGCGAGACACTAAGAACATAGACGCAGCCGTTGAAGTGAAAAACCCATTTGACGGCATTGATACGGCTGATATTAAAAAGCTCATCGGCGATGACTAAACTCGATATACACGCATGAAAGGTGGTGAGGATATGCAAATTCGAGATAAGAAAGAAACAATCGTAGAACTAGCTAAAAGGGAACTCGCACGGCGCGAGTTTTTTTATTATTGCCAGTTAAAGACAGGTAGCTTTTACAAGAAAAGTAGAAAATATCTAGTCGAGTTATGTAATGAGCTAGAGCATTTTATCAAGAATGATGAATATAACGTTCTTATCATGAATTTGCCACCGTAGCCTCGACATGGTAAGAGTTTAACGGCGCAACACCTTACGCAGTGGTGGCTTGGGAATAATCCAGCCGCCAAGATAATGACTGGTTCATATAACGAGACATTATCTAAAATGTTTAGTAAGTCGGTAAGAAACGCAATTCAAGAGAATAAGGCCGATGATGATATTATCGTATTTAGCGACGTATTCCCTAGCGTTCATGTGGCAGTAGGCGACGCACAGGCTCATTTATGGAGCCTAGAGGGATATACGAATTCATATCTAGCTACATCGCCAACAGGTACCGCCACAGGGTTCGGCTGTTCCTTGATGATTATTGACGATATTATTAAGAACAGCGAAGAGGCCTATAATGCCAGCGTGAAAGAAAAGCACTGGGAATGGTTTACAAATACAATGCTTTCTCGCTTGGAAGAGGGCGGCAAGATTATAATCATCATGACGCGCTGGGCTAGCGATGACCTAGCAGGCCGAGCTATTGAACATTTTAAAGATGACCCGTTATTTAAGGCGAAAGTTATTACCATGAAAGCCCTACAAGATGACGGCTCAATGCTATGCGAAGAGGTGCTATCCAAGGCCTCGTATATGTCAAAGGTTCGCGCTATGGGCGAAGATATAGCTAGCGCTAACTATCAGCAAGTACCGATTGACCTCAAAGGGTGCTTGTACACGAATATCCTCACATATGACACGTTGCCAAGAGACGCAAAAGGCAACGTGTTATTTTCTTGTATCAAGAACTATACAGATACAGCCGATACTGGCAGCGATTACCTAGCTAGCTTTACATACGGCGTATATGAGGGAGAGGCTTATATGCTAGATGTGGTCTATACAAAGGACGCCATGGAAACCACCGAGCCAGAGGTAGCGGATATGCTGCATAGAAACGGCGTGAATGTGGCAGACATTGAAAGCAACAACGGCGGCCGAGGGTTTGGCCGTAACGTTCAAAGCATACTTAAACAGAAATATAACTCTAATAAGTGCGTGATTAACATGTTTCATCAAAGCGGCAACAAAATAGCACGGATTCAGTCAAATGCTACATGGGTTATGAACCATGTATATATGCCTAAGAATTGGCGTGATAGGTGGCCTCAGTTGGCTGCTGACATTACGAGATACCAACGAGAGGGCAAGAACGCACACGATGACGCGCCCGACGCATTAACAGGGATAGCGGAGAAGATAAACGCGCCACAGGTTAGAAGTGGCCGCATTAACATATATTAGAAAGGGGAATACATGGCAACTATTTATTCTAATCCTCGAACAGACGAGTACGAGATACTGCATGACGCCTATTATGGTAGCGGTATGTTCGCCAGCGGTGCAGCAATTACGCCACACAGGCGAGAGGGAACTGAATCGATTAATTTCAGACGTCAAATTGCATATTATCTAAACTATACAGGGCCTATACTCAACGCGAGCGTAGACCCTATTTTTAAAGATGAAATCAAGCGAGAATATAGCAAATCTGTACTATTTGATGAATTCATTAACGATGTAGACCGAGAGGGTACTACATTACAGGAATTCACACGTCAAAATGCAACGCTTGCGAAACTCTACGGCGTGATGTACATCGTTGTTGACAATGTAACGGAATTCGGCAATTCGTTGGCTGATACGTTGGCAAATCGTTCTATGCCATACCTAACAGCGGTAGAGCCTAAGAATGTAATGAATTTCACATTCTATGATAATGGCCGATTATCTGTATTCACCTATGCGACATACTTGGCAAATGCGGACGGCACAGTCAAAACGCAATACCATACTTGGACGCCTAACTCATGGAACATCAAGGACGGCGACGGCAAGACGATTGGTGAGGGTGAGCATAACATCGGACGTATTCCTATTGTGCAATGGTTTGGCCGTGCTGCTCGTAAGCGGGATATATTACCACCGCCCGAGTATTTGAGTATCGCCAAAACGAATGCACATGTTTATAACCTATGCTCATTATTGTCTCAAATCCTCTACAATCAAACATTCTCAATCTTAACCATGCCAGTAGATAGCAACGGCGTTTCAGATGTAACAATTGGCACGGATAACCTGCTCGCATATCCTCATGATTCCTCACGAGCGCCCGACTTTATCGCACCAGATAAGGGGCCCGCTGAGGTACTTATGGCTCAAATCGATAAGCTAATCAATGAAATGTATCGCATGAGTGGTATTGATTCAGTAATTGGAGTGCAGCAAGCTAAGAGTGGCGTCGCTAAACAATGGGACTTTGAGCGTACTAATCAGCGACTTTCTGATTTTGCGGTACAATGCGAAAACGCAGAATATGACATTATCGCACTTTATAAATTATGGAGCGGTGATAATATTGAGTATTCTTGCGAGTACCCTCGAGATTTCAAAGTAAATGATGTAACGGAAAGCCTAACACAGGCGCAACAGGCGAAAGACCTTGAATTTAATTCTGATACATTCGATAGTGAAATCTTGAAAAAAGTGATTGACGCTTACATGCCTAACCTCGAGAAAGAGGTTAAAGACGAAATCATCAACGAGGCGCAACAAGCAGCCGATGAGGCACGTCAAAATAAAGCGTTTGATGAGCTAGACAGCGGCGCACCGCATGACGATGATGAGGGTGTAGACGATGAAGAAAACAGAGACGGCGAAAACGATTGACGAGGCACTCGAACAATTTGAACGTATGATAAAGGAACTTATAGACCTTGGCTATTCCCCCGATGTGGCGGTTAGAGTGGCCTATAAGTCTTATCCTATTATGAAATTGCTAGAGGCACCTCTTACGGCTGATATGGTGCAGAATTTCAATAATGCATATCATGGTGTACTGGTTGCTAATCGTGTAGCGGGCCATATGCCTTTTAATTACTCTACGCAGTCAATTAGCGAGGCTATGCAAGAGGCTTGGGCGAGCGACGGACTAACCCTATCAATGCGGCTGCACAATAACACGGACAAGATACAACGAGATACGGCGGAAGTGATTCGGCAATCGCTGAAACGTGGCAAGTCAATCAAGCAAATGGCAAGAGCCATATTTGAGGGCTACGGAAACGGCGGAACAATTCAGACGGATAAGCTACCGAAATATATCGAAATGGTTAGAGGACTAAAATGGCCTAACTATTTGAATGATGACGAGGTGGCTCAATTCAAGCATGTGCTACGGCAAACAGAAAGACAGGTTCGACAGAATACAACGCCGAGCCTACGAGCCGCGTATACTGGATTGATAAAAGCCGTTGACGAGGCGAGCGCGATTGACTTATCGAAATCGATAAACGTAGCCGTGCAAGAGAAAGCACGATACAACGCCGAGCGTATAGCACGCACAGAGGCGGCAAGAGCCTACGCGGACGGGCAAATGCTACGTTATAAGAATGATAATGATGTAGTGGCCTTGAAGTGGCAGCTAAACAGCCGCCACCCTTTATGCGATATATGCGACGTGTATGCAAATGCTGATTTCTACGGATTAGGTAGAGGGATATATCCAAAGGATAAATTCCCAACATTGCCAGCTCACCCTCACTGCTTATGTAAGATTGCCCCTGTTTATGATTTTGAGGTTAATATACATCAAGCAAAAGAAAACATCGAAGAGGGCGGAAAGCGATACATTAATTCATTGTCTAAAGTCAATCAAGAGCGCATTCTTGGCGTTCACGGGTTAGAACAAGTACAACGCGGTAAAGAATCATGGACACAAAGGGCGAGAGGTTGGACTGGGGAAGTCTTTCATGTAAGAGCACCAAAGGAAAGCATTATACAATCGCAACCTAAAATTATAGAACCCAAGAACAATAATGTTAATAATCCCTATATTGTTGATAAAAAAAGGATTAATTCAAAGTCTTATAGAGATAATTTTGAGTTGTTACCGTATAAATCAAAGGTTAATGATGCACTACATAGAGAGGCAATCAAGTGCTTTAATGCATCAAATGGGCGTAATGTAGAGCGCCTTGCATTAATCGACGCAAGGAATGGCAAGACGATAGGTTATTCTGTAGGAACGGAAAACTCAAATAAAGTTATCATGAGTAAACCAACTGGATATACTCGAGACAATTCAATAGTTATAATTCACAATCACCCAAATAATAGCGGTTTTTCTCGTGCTGATATAGACACATATATTAAAATGCCTCAAATACATGGCGCTATAGTTGTTACAGGAAATGGTAAAATATATTCTGTATCAAGCATAGACAGAGACAAACCCATTGAAAGGTCTTTCAAGATGTTTTATAATATATATGAACAAACTTATGGCTTACATAGGGCGTCTGATATGGCATTGAAAGACTTACACAGAAAGGGGTGGCTAATATATGAAAAACGTGAATAATGAGATGTTATTGGATTATATCGACTTTACTCCTGATGAATTTGAAGAATTAATGCAGCCACCTAAAACGTTTTCTAAAGAGGAAGAACGTTTAATGAAAATTGAAACAGATAAGAAAGTTAAAGAGATATTTGCAAGTTTAGGATATTAAGCCACCTATATAGGTGGCTTTTTTGTATTAAATTCATAATAGATTTACAGGCTCACACTGGCGAAGGTGTGAGCCTTTTATATTGCCATTAAGTAGCAGGAGGCGAAAGGTGGCGCATTCATGTTGAAAAGGAGATAGATACATGACTTTAGCAGAATTGTACGCAAAATTGGGAGAAATCGAGGGCGGTAAAGACCTAGTTGCGGGTTTTAAATCTGAGATTTCCAAAATCAATGACGTGGCAAAAACGGAACGCCTAAAACTTGAAAGCAAAATTACCGAATTAACAACGGCGCGCGACGAGTTGAAAGGTAAAGTTGACGAGTACGAGGCGAACAAAGGACAAAAAACGCCAGAAATCATTGCACTTGAAAAGCAAATTAAAGGCCTTACAGACAAATACGAGGCATCAGAAAAGGCTCGACAAGACGAAATTCAAAAGCGTACAGATTCAGAAATTAGCGCCCAAACTATTGCGGCACTAACAAAGGCAAATTGTACAGACGCCCAAACATTCAGCAAGCTAGTCGCTGGACAAATTAGCGTGCAAGATGACGGCAGTTATGGCTGGAAGAAAGAGGACGGCACTATTGGCACTATTGAAGAGTGTGCGACTGCATTCCTTGCTGACAAGCCTTACGCTGTTAAACCTGCACAAAATGGCGGCAGCGGCGCAGGTGCTGGAAATACAACAGGCGGAAACGCACAACTTGCCGAAATGTTCAAAATCGCAGGCATTAAACCGCCAAGCGAAAATAATTGATTTACTCAAAGAAAAGAGGTAAAACATGGCAATTAATACTTTACAAATGGCTCAAAACTTTCAAACATTGCTAGACCAACAAATGGTAGTAGGTGCTACATCTGGCTTTATGGAAGTAAACGCTGGCGAGGTTAAATACAACGGCGGCGATACTGTTAAGATTCCTACTTTATCCGTTGACGGCTTGGCTAATTATGACCGCGACAATGGTTATAATCGTGGTGGCGTATCCTTGAAATATCAAGATTTTAAATTGACGCAAGACCGTGGCCGTAAATTCTTACTTGATTCTATGGACGTAGATGAATCTAACTTCCTAGCAACAGGGACCAACGTTATGACAGCGTTCCAAAAAGAACAAGTAATTCCAGAAATTGACGCATATCGTTATTCCAAGGTGGCAGCATATGCCAAACAAGAAAGCCGTAAAACAGACGCATTCACGCCAGATGATACAAACATCATCAAACAATTAAACAAGGAAATCATGGAAATCGAGGATTTAATCGGCGAAACTGGCGACCTTGTAATCGTAATGAGTGCGCGCGTTCAAAGTATTTTGAACGAGGCAGCAGGTAAAAAAGGCTTGCTCGATGTAGGCAACTTTACACATGGCGCATACAATACACGCGTTCGCATTTACAATGAAATTCCTATTATTGGCGTGCCTAGCGCTCGTATGAAATCTCAATATGTATTTAATGACGGCACAACTAGCGGCCAAGAAAAAGGCGGATTTAAAGCAGATACAGGCGCGAAAGCTATCAACTGGCTTATTATGAGCCGTGCGGCAGCGATTGCTGTATCTAAAACCGACCAAATGCGTATTTTTGACCCTAACACTACACAGCAGGCAAATGCTTGGTCTATCGATTATCGTAAATTCCACGATGTATGGGTTCCAAAAAATCGCTTAGCTAGTGTATGGGCTAACTTTGGCGCTTAATTAATAACGGGGGTACATCATGGAGAAATACAGACTTGTAAGAATGAACGTAGTCAAATATACAGATGATGAATTCATTCTTGAACAATTGCTTGATGAGGGTTATACATTAGAGCCTGCATTTGAGCCAGAACAAGAGCCAACAGACGGCGCGGACGGCGTAGACGATAAAGAGCCCGACAAAGAACCAACAGACGGCGCGAAAAAGTCTACAAAATCTAGTAAGAAATAATCATGAATGCACGTGAAATCTTTGAAAGAAGATTGAGGCAAGCGGTAAAGGCTAGCGCTAGAGAGGTACAAACGGCGGCGCAAAATAACCATAAATTTACATCGCACACGGGGCAACTCGAGAGGGCTATTGATGTGCGCATGATTGGCGATAAGACAGCAGAGGTATATATCGACAATCAAGCCGCATATTATGGCCCTTTTGTGCATGAGGGAACTCGACCGCATGACATTTTTCCGAAGAATAAAAAGGCATTGCGCTGGGTTCCAATCGGGGGCAATGGGTTTGTATTCGCTAAACGTGTACATCACAGAGGCACAAAGGCCGACCCGTTCTTATATGAGGCACTAGACCATAGCCGCGACGAAATTCGTGATATATTCTCGAAAGCGGTTGATGTATCTCTTAATGATGTGGCTCGAGATATTGAGTTAAGCACTAACCGCACGCATTTAGAAATTAAACTGTAAGGGGTTTGATATATGCTATACGAATTTCAAGAGATGACATTCGACGATGAGCTACTAGGCCCTAACGTGCTTGAAACAACGCTGACAAAAGCAGAGCAATGGCTGTATGTGCTAGCTAAACGGCTAGGCGTACAAGAGAGCGATGTAATACGTTCATTCGTTGCTGATGAACTCGTAACGCTTTACTGCTATCGAGAGACATGCATGAATAAAGCAGCCTCATTGGTAGGGCAGTACAGCCGCAACGGCCAAGACGATGATTATTATTCTAAGAAATTGACATATATCAATGCTAGAATAGCGGTTTTAGAAAACCAAATCACGGCGGAGCAGCTAACAGGGCAGCCAGCGAAGTATGCTGGATATAGATGTATTCCACTTTATCGAGGTGGCTAATATGTGGCTTGAATTGTTAAATAAAATCAAATACACGATAGAAAAAGCTGGGTTTGACGGAAAAGTCGAACTCGGCTTTTTAAATCCTCAAAATGCGGGCGTCGATACGCTTGGCATGGTAATGCTAGGCCGTGGCGAATGTACGCCGATAGACGATAAAGTGCATAACATGCTGAAACAAGAGTTTTATGTTGAGGTATGGACTAAAGCTGATAGCAACGAATTCGGTGCAGCCTACACTCAAATATCGGAACTCGAAAGCAAAATAGAGAGAATCTTGATTGCGTTTCGTGAGGCGTGCGGCGTGCTTAATGAGGAGTATTGTGTATTACAAAATAGCGGCTATCAAGTTGTTGATATTCGCTGCACAAATAAAACAGACGACCATGACAGCATGAGGCCTTTTATCGGCACTCAATACAGATTCGAGGCTCGTTTGTATGACTTAAACAATGATACTAAAGGGGGTATTTATTAATGGCTGAAACAAAATTATATAAACCAACGGCGGTAGATATGCCAACGGCTGGCAAGAACTACCTTTTATATTTGAACGTTGGCACAGACGAAAAAGCTGGCGCTAAATGGCTATTATTAGGCGGCCAACGTAGCGGCGACCTTTCTCGCAAAGCTGATAGCATTGACGCATCTCACAAAGGTTCTGGCGGTTGGAAATCTACTATTGCAGGTCTTAAAGAATGGTCTTTCTCTATCGAAACATTACTCATGCCAAAAGAGGAATCTTTGAAACTATTAGAAAAAGCATTCCTTGACGGCGATAATGTAATGATTAAATTCGAATACCCAGATAAACGCTATTTCACTGGTATCGCCAGCGTAACAGAGTTATCTATCAACACGCCTCATGACGGCGTAGCGACTTATAAGGGTTCCTTGAATGGCGTCGGTCCTTTATCCGAATTACAAGACGCACCAGCAGGCAGCCCAGCAGTTGGCGGCTAATTCAACAGAATAATCCTACTTTTTTAGCGCTAAACAATAGGAGATTTATTTATGAAAACAGTTACATGTGATTTTTTTAGAGACGGCGATTATATTATGTTCAACATGCAGCGCCTCATGGAATTTGAGGCGGCAGTAGGCAAGCCTATTGGCGAACTTTTACAAATGCCGACTTGGCCTATTAATAGCATTGTTTCTGGTTACGCTATCGGCATGAAACAGCACAAGCGGAATCCTCAACAATACTATGAATTGATTGATAATTTGCTTTCTGATGATGAAAGCGAAGTAAGTTTATTGACGCTACAAGCGCCATTAATGAAAGCGATTGTTGCAAGCGGCGCGTTTGGTATGAAAATGTATTATCAAATGTTCCCCGATGAACTTACAAAAGCCGATAAATTGGCAATCGAGGAAGAGGCCGAACAACTAAAAAACTAGACGGGGGCCAACGCGCCCCCTCTTTTTCTTTATGGCTAAGAAACGCCGAAGAAATTGCGTATAGCGTACTCGAGTTAAAACCTTGGGAATTAATGCGGTTACAGCCTATTGAGTATAGAAAACTCGTACAGGGCTATGAACGGCGCTGCAAGATTCAAGACCAGAATAGAGCGTTCTGGGTAACTAACATTATGAACACGCAATTATCAAAGGCGATTGAGCCGAAGAAATTTATAGATATTTTATATCCGCCTACAGACGCACAAAAGCGCCAAGATGAGGCGGATTTTATTCGTGAATTTAGAGAGGCAGGGGGTGAAATATAGACAATGGCAGATAGTAATATCAATGTACGAATTAGCGCGGACAGTACAGAGGCACAGGCGGCCATAAGCAAGGTTGCCAATAAGCTAAGTACTGACATACCGAAAGGCGTATCAGAGGCAGGCAGTAAAGTAGCCAAAGAGGCGGCCAGCATTCGCGATGAAATCAAATCTATAATGGGCCAAGTAAATAAAGGCTTGCAATTTGCTGGCGCTGTTACTGGTATAGGGATAGCCGCGACAGCCGTTAAAGATATAGCAGCGGCGGCAACGCAGACAGCGGACCAATTAACCAGCGTACGCGCTCGTATTAACCTCATTAATGACGGCACGCAGACAACGGCCGAAATTATGGATAAGGTATTCGACGCAGCGCAGCGGTCCCGTGGTAGCTATGTAGATATGGCGGACAGTGTAGCCAAGCTTAATATGTTAGCAAAAGACGCATTCAGCTCGAATGATGAGGCTATATATTTTGTCGAGCAATTGAATAAGCAATTCAAAGTATCTGGCGCCAGCATTGAAGAATCAAGCGCGGCGATGTATCAATTGACGCAAGCAATGGCGGCGGGTAAATTGCAGGGCGATGAATTCCATTCCATTATGGAAAACGCGCCAATGCTCGCCCAATCTATTGCGCAAGAAATGGGGCTTACTGTAGGTCAGTTAAAAGAAATGTCATCGCAAGGGTTGATTACCGCCGACATCATCAAAGAGGCACTATTCAATAGTGCTGAGGAAACAAACGCAAAATTTGCAGAAATTCCGATGACGTTCGCAGAAATGGGGCAGTCTATCCAGAATGAAATGCTATTAGCGTTTCAGCCTGTACTTGAACAGCTTTCAGCTATTCCTCAAAATGGCGACTTTCAAGCGTTCGTTCAAGGCGTTGGCGTTGCAATTCGTGCTATGGCTGCTACAGCCTCGGCATCGATTGGTATTATAAGCGCTGCTTTTAATGGTCTTAAAGCAATTGTATCGGTGGTTAGTCAAACGATACGCAGCTTTACAAGCTTATTTATCACTACCATGCCAAGGGTTAGCGCAGCCGTATTGGCCGTTGTTGTAGCGTTTACTACATATAGGGCGGCTATGGCACTATGCAGCACTCAAACGGCGGCTCTTACAGTGAAAACAGTAGCATTGAAAACGGCACAATTAGCCTCGGCAGTAGCGACTAGAGCCTACGGCGTGGCGATGACGGCAGTTAGGATTGCAATCCAAGGTACTATATTAACAGTCGGAGCCCTAACAATGGGGACTACTGTATTGAAATCCTTATTCTTGGCATTGCGTAGCAGTACGTTGGCAGTAGCAGCGGCTCAGCGTGTACTTAATGCGGTAATGAAAGCCAATCCAATCGGTTTATTAGTATCAATCCTTATGACATTGATTACTGTATTCGCAACGGCAGCAGTGGCCTCTAATGGGTTTGGTAATACATTAAGCTCGGTATTCTCTACAATCGTACATACGGCGGTTTGGGGCGTGAATAAGATTATAGAGGCGCTTAATTGGCTTATTAACAAACTCAATAGCGTAGGCGACAAGGTTGCTAAATTCTTTGGTACTACATTTGCCGCAATACAGCAGGTTGATACAATCAGCGCTGACACGGCGCAAGAAATCGTAAACGGCGGCGTAAATATGATGTCGCAAATTACACAAGGCTTATCTGGTGGCGGTGGTGATTTAGACGTTGGCGGTGGCGGTGGTGAAGATGTAGGCGGCGGAAGTGGTAGCGGAAAAGGCGGCGGCGGTTCAAGTAAACAAGATGAACTCGTCAAAGAGGCCAAACAAACGCATGAGAAGATATTGCAATCATATCTTGAAATGTTAGGAAACAAGCAAGAACTTGTACAACTTGAATACAAACAAGAACTTGATGAACTCAACAAATCGAAAGCCGCAAATGTCAATTATAATGAGGATTTAGCCAACCTAGAGGCGGTATACTCAGACAAGCGCATAAAAGCCAAGCAGGAAGAGGCTCAAAAGTTACTAGAAATCGAGCAATCTGTACGCGATTACGTTAAAGATTTCAATTTCAATATTGCAAGCAAGGATTCCACGGGTAGCGCGTCCCCTATGACGCAACTCAAAAAGGATTACACCGACGCAATTGATGAAATCACTGATAAATACGCTAAAATGAACGATGATTTCGTGAAAATGGATAAAATGCAACAACAGCATTACATTGACACGTTAAAAGAAAAGGGCGTTATATTCAAGGACCATGATGACGGCACTATTTCGTTTGAAGAAATGAAGAACGCTGAATTATTGGCGAAACAAAAAGAATATAACGATAAAGCCTTACAATATCATCGCGAATTACAGGAAGAGAAATGGGCTATTGATGAGGCTATGCGGACGCAGAATTTCGAGGCGTTGCAGCAAGCACTTGACGATGAATATGTAGCGACCCAACAAAGCTATGACCTTAAGAAAGAACTACTTACAGAATATCAAGACGCAGTAATGAACAGCCATTTCAACAGTCAACAGTTAATATGGGACGCTGCAAGTGCTGGTATCGATAAGTTACAAGAGGGCATTTCTGGACTTTTGCAAGGCACAATGACGATTACGCAGGCGTTCCAAAATATGGGTAAAGCTATATTGAAAACAATCGCCGATAGTTTGGCTCAATGGGTAGCGGCACAGGTTAAGCAGGCCGTACTTGGTAAACTGCTACAATCGCAACAAGCGGCGGCCAGCATTGCAACGGCACAGGCTCAAATCCCTGCATGGTCTCAACTAGCTCAACAGGTTAGTATGGCAACGGGTGGCACCAGTGCGATTGCTGGCATGGCTGCATGGAGTAGTAACACGGCTGCAGGTATAGCACAGGCCACATCATTGAGTAGCGTTGGCAATCTTGGCGGCTCGCTCAAAGACGGTGGAAATTTTAGCTCTATGTTTAGCGCAAAAAGCATGCCAAAATTGGCCGAGGGTGGTCTTACCTATGGCGCTACCCTTGCGCAAATTGGCGAGGGTAAATATGAAGAGGCTGTTCTCCCGTTATCTGATACAGTATTCGACCGATTAGGCGACGGAATCAACCGCGCTAATGGTGGTACAGGTACTGGCGGCGCTACTATCAATATTAATGCGATTGACGCCGAAAGCTTTGGCGGATTCCTCGAAAGTCGAGGCGGTAGAGCTTTACGTCAATTTCTTGTAAATCAAGATAGGGAATTCATAGCAACAGCGGGGACGTGGTAATATGGCAGATTTATTGAAATTCCCTAAGATTATTTCGTTGGGGTGGAAATCTCAAAAAATACAAAAATGGGATACTAAAATCAAGACAACTGGCTCGGGTAAGGTGCGGACCATGACAACGTGGAAATACCCGCAATATACGATTTCGACAGATTTCGAGGTACTAAAACCAGCGGAATATAAGGAACTCATGGGGTTCTATTCTAAAACAAAGGGCGGTACAATTCCTTTCTTGTGGTTAGACCCCGAGGACAATCAAGAGAAAGGCATACAACTCGGCACAGGCTCAGAGGGTTCATGGCAAGCCGTGAGAAAATTCGGCGATTTCCTCGAGCCTGTTTATCATGTTGAGGATTTAAAACTATACGCCAATGGTACGCCGATTCGTGCAGTTAGTGATAAAGGTGTTATAAAGTTAGCACAAGGCGAGACAGTAGCACCGAATGCAGTTATAACCGCAGATTATACCTACTATTGGTTAGTGCGGTTTAGCGGTGATATGACAGCCGAGTATATTTTTACCGATGTTTACAAATCGAAAACATTCAAATTAGTAACAACTCGATAAGGGGGCAATTATGAAAGCAGTGAACGAGGCGCTAAGGCAGCACCTAAACAATGATAAGTATTTCGTAAGTTGCGACCTCTACGAGTTGCGACTACGCAGCGGCGTCTCTTACTATTGGGCCGATTCAGACGCGGACGTTTCTTATAACGGCCAAGTCTATAAGAGTAACGGGCCTATTATCGTAAGGGATAAGATAACCACAAACAGCACTGTAAGCGTTGACAAGATGACTGTTAGTATTTCAACGAATGAACAGGATACAATAGGCGGCGTCCCTATTATGGCCGTGGCTCATAATGGTGGATTTGACGGCGCCGAGATGACGCTACGCCGAGCATTCTTTGACGATAGCTATAAAATCATCGGTGTAGTTGGTTTATTTACTGGCTTATGTGAGGTAACGCAAGGCGGCGGCCTCACATTAAAGCTAAATGTAAAATCAATCGTGCAAAAGCTCAATATTGAATATCCTAACCGCCGATATTATCCTCAATGCCCTTTCAGCGTGTACTCTAAAGAGTGCGGCGTTGATATTAAGCGGTTCCGCAAAAGTGGCAAGGTTACAGGCCTAGGCAGCGGCGCCAATTCGATAAGAATAGATATTCCATTCGAGAATGGCTATTACACGGCTGGCGGTATAGATTGGCTCACTGGCCCAATGGCGGGGCAATCAACACAGATATTACAAAGCAATGACGGCGTAATTTTGTATATGAGCGCCCTCGAAGTAAGCCCAAGAGTTGGCGACCAATTCTATATATATGCGGGCTGCAATAAGACGCCTACAGAGTGCAAGAATAAATTCAATAATTGGGATAGGAACAGAGCGACGCCTTACGTTCCATTAAAGGAGAGCATACGATGAAAGATATTAATGAATTAACAACAGGCGAGAAAATCGCCAATGCGGCTGTTAAATGGTTAGGTACGCCGTATGTCAATAATTCAATGGTTAAAGGTGTAGGCGTTGACTGTTCCTATTTGCTAGTTGCGGCGGTTGTTGATAGCGGCGTAATGAAACGCGACAGAATTGACATAGAAGATTATTCAAACGAGTGGCATTTACACCATTCTGAGGAGAAATACCTCAAGTATGTGCAGCAAGTAGCCGATGAAGTAAAAGAGGGTGCGCCGCTTGAAATAGGCGACTTCCTACTATATCAATATGGACGTTGTATTTCTCACGGCGCTATCTATATAGGGAAAGGTCTTGTAATTCATTCCTTTGTTGACTATGGCGTAATCATCTCAAAACTTGACGATGTACTATTTTTCGATAAAAAAGGCCGCTCACGATTAAGAGCGGTGTACCGATACAGAGAGGAGCGTAAATAATGGGCTTTCTATTTCATAGAGGGAAAAATACTACAACCCGCGCCGATATGATAGCCGATTTTCAAATCAATACGGCCTCTTATGGTGAGGTGGTTCCCGAAATATTGGGGACTACTCGGGTTAGTGGTAATATCATCGACTATGAGGATTTCACAGCACATGAACACAGCAGCACCACCAGAACAGGTAAGGGCGGCGGTGGTTTATCGCATACTGAAATTACTTACACATATACAGTGGCGGCAGCCATTGCATTATGTGAGGGGCCTATCGCTGGCGTTGGCAAGGTATGGCGGGATAAGGAGATATATACTTATCCTAGTGAAAAAATCGAACTTACCTTATTCAATGGTGAGCAAGGTCAAGCGCCTTGGCCTTACATGGCATCTAAGCACCCAGACAAAGCACTACCATATAGCGGATTGGCTTACATGGCTGGCGTGGTTGATTTGGGCGAGCGTGGCAGCTTGCCACAATTCAACTTTGAAATTATGGGTAAACTCAGAGACACAGGCGACGGAATTGACGTAAATCCAGCCGACTATATCGAGCATGTGCTGCAATCAGTTGGGGCCGATGTGCAAATCGAGGGTATTGAGAACTATCGAGCCTATTGTAGAGCGGCCGATATATTAATCAGCACACCGCCCGAGCAAAAGAGTGCCAAGGCTCAAAGTATTATCAACGATATAGCCGAGATTACTAACAGCCTTGTATTTTGGAGTACCGACCGCCTTAAAATTGTACCTTTAGCCGATAAGCCTATAGGAGATTGGACGCCAGAAAATCAAATTCAATATAATCTCACGGCCGATGATTTTATCGCAGGCACAGACGGGCAGCTTATTCTATACAAGCGAAAAGATACAAGCGAGGCATACAACGAGGCAACAGTTGAATTTATTAACCGCGCCAATAGCTACGAGAAAGAAACAGTATCTTTTGAAGTAGTAGCGGACGTGCAAAAGAACGGCCTCAAACCAGCCTCAAAGAAAACGGCTCACTACCTTTATACAAAGGCTAGAGCGCAGTACTATGCGGAACAATTAGCCATGAAACGGCTGTATTCAAAAACACAATATACTTTTAGGCTAGATTGGGCCTTTTGTACGCTTGAAGTCGGCGACCTTGTAACGTTAACCGATGAGGCTTGTCAATTAAACAAGCAAATCGTAGTTATAACCGCAGTCAATGAGGCAGCCGACGGGCAGCTTGAATTCACAGCTGAGGGCAAGCCAGCAGGGACATACGCGCCAGCTCGATATGACGTACATGAAAACGAGCGCCCTTTTGTGGATTACAATCAAGAGGCGCCTAGCGTCAATGATGTGGCAATATTCCAAACAGTTGGCGACGTTGGCGGCAATCAAGTATTTATCGGTGTAAATGCGCCGAGCGGCTGGGGCGGCTGTTCCGTGTGGCTATCTGACAATGATGAAAACTATGCAAGAGTAGGTTCTATCACGCAGCAGGCACGCATGGGGCGAACGCTTACCGCATTGTCTAATACAGGCGACAGCGTAAGCGTCAAACTCAATCAAGGCAGCATGAAAGGCGGTACACACATCGACGCCGAACGTGCGAATACCCTATCATGGATTGACGGCGAGGCATTGAGTTATGAGGGGGCGCAATTACAAACCGACGGCAGTTATAAGCTGACTGGATTAGTGCGCGGCCAATATGCAACTATACCAACAGACCACGCAAGCGGTACGCGGTTCATTCGGATTGATGAGGCACTATATCGCCATTCTTATAGAAAGGAAGATATAGGAAAAACAGTATATTTAAAGTTTACCTCTATGAATCTATTCGGTACGAATGAGCAAGGCCTTGATGAAGTGCAGGCGTATCCATATAAGATAGTGCCTTACTATATCCCAGAGGTTAGCAATTTAGCGCTATATACCAAATATTACGAAATTGGTAACGGCGTATTATCCTTTGACGTGGTGGCTCAATTTGATGTACCGCGTATTAATAGCCTCGATACAGTCGAATTGTGGTATAGAGAACAAGGCGGCACATGGAAATACGGCGGCGCTGGTGAGGGCCTTATTACTGTTAGCGGGTGCGAACTCGGACACACCTATGATGTGAAAATTCAAGTAAAGGATACGCACGGCAACACATCACAAGGCATTACGAAAAGTATTACAGTTGAGATGAAGAGCGAAGTACCAAATGCACCGCAGGGCTTTTCTGTTTCGTTTGGGGACATGGCGCATTTCAATTGGCTAGAAGTTAGAAATGCCGATGTAGATTATTATGAAATCAGATTAGACCTCAGTGCAGGGCAAAATGACGGACTCATTGGCCGAAGTAATAACACCACATTCAGCACCCTATTAACGGAACGTACCGCTAAAGTGTATTGTATCGCTCATAATCCTGCTAAAGGATACGGCGCACCAGCCGAATTGACTTATAACATACCTGTACCAAAGCAGCCGACGAAAGTCAAAGCGACGGCCAATATCAGCGGTATAGGCGTTACGTTTGAGCCGATTCCAGTCAATTGCAAGGGTGCGAATGTATACATCGATGATAATGTGTATTACATCACTACAAATGCTATTAATGTACCGCTCGAGACTGGTGTATATGCTGTACAAGTTGCCTATGTTGACATGTTCGGAGAGGGGCCACGCAGCAGCGCGGAGAATGTAGCCGTAAAAGCTAAAATCGATAAGTCCTTACTAGATATGGAAAGTCTAGGCCTAGAGGGAATAGACAAAGCGGTAAACGACTTAAAAGGCGAAGTCGGAACAGTCAAGACCGCCGTTAATGGTATGGATAGCAAGATAGTCGACCTTGGCAATGCATACCAGCGCACTTTAAGCAATTATCAAAATAATGTAAATTCACAAATCACGCAGATTTCGAGCGGTATTGATTTGAAAGTAACGCAAGCTATCAATAATATAGACGGCGCTGAACTGGTGAGCCGTATTAATTTGAGCCCAGCAGGTACACGCATAGACGGCAAATTATTGCATGTTACTGGCGAGGCATTGTTTGATAACAATATCATCGCTAAAGGAATGATACAGGCTGGGGCTGTTACTGCTGATAAAATGCAGGTGGATAGCCTTTCATCTATCACCGCAACAATCGGCACATTGCGAACTAAAACGAGTGGCGCAAGGGTTGAAATTAGCGATAATCTTATTGAAGTGTATGACGATGACAATCAATTGCGAGTGAGGTTAGGCGTATGGGAATAATTACATTTTTCAAGAAGTTATTTAAGCGATTATTTAAGCATGGGGGTGAAAATAACATGCCAGCGGGATTACAGGTATTTAATAAGAACGGCGTTCAAATTGTTAGCTTAACGGATAGACTTACAAAAGTATCTGGCGTTAAACGGTTTGACGTGATTGAGGAAAGCGGTAGCGCTACAGTCGAATTGAGCAAAGGTCAGCATATATGGTATTACTTAAATTCGTATGCAGGCGATAATGACGACCTTTTGTATGCATTCGGGCCTAATTACAATATTGTTGTTGAGGGTGGTAAAATTTCGTGGAATTTAAAAGCACCTAATAACGTCAATAAACCTTGTAAAGTAGCATTAATCTATGGGGTGATGTAATATGAAACATTTTGAAAGTCATAATAATGACAGCATAGTAACAATTAACGATACAGATAGTTGTTTGTATTTAAAATATAAAATTAGCCTCAAGGGTATGCCAATTAAACAGTCGATTGAAGTGGCACAAAATAAATATTACGGATACAATGGCGACGGAATTATATACGGCGTTCAGAGGACACCAAACGGGGATATATACCACGCTTATTTATACATTCCAATCTTGCAGCGACAAGCTAACGAGCAATATGTATATGCTATGAGTACGAACATGCCTATCAAGGACATTGAACTTGCAGAAACAAGAAATAAGAACCACCCTACTCGCATCGGGAAATGGACGAATTACTTGCGAATCAGCTTTAAAACAGATAGCATTGAAAACATACGCAAGATTGCTGACACTATGGAAGTATATGTATTTTCTAACAAAATGCCTAAAACAGATAAATATGGCATGGAAATATACGATAAGAATAGCAACGTTATATTTAACAGCAATTTATTAACAATGCGGTTAGCATTAGTCATTCATAAGGATTATCCTGCTACATTCCTATCTAAGGAAGAGTACGAAATCGGCAAGGTCAAATTTCATGGCATTAAAAAAGCTGGGTTGAGTTTTACCTATCCATTGGCAGCTATTGGCTCAGATAGTGGCTTTATGGCCCATAAAGTTAGCTGGGACGGCGACGGCGTTGATATTATAACAACGTACGGCGGAAATGCTGGCGGTATCATTAGACAAAACTCAATCACAACAACCCAAGTATTGATTTGTGAACTTGACGGAACTCAAAATATTCCAGCTATTGAAATAATGATGATTTAATAGCGAGGTACATATGAACTTTATCAGAAACGAGCCAGAAACATTACACATCGGCGCTGATTTTCGTAGAGGTTACGAGGTCAGTGCCGATTTTGATTTAACTAACTGTACGGCGGTTATGAAAGTGCGGAGCCTACAAGGCAAGCTATTGGCCGAGGCTGAATGTGTGATTCACGATAATATTGTTTACTGCACTATCACCGCCTATGCAACTAAGAACATAGGCCGCAATTATAGGCGCGGTCAATATGATGTGTTCCTTATTCATGGGAACGATACCACTAAAATCGTAATGGGTGATATGAAATTAATTCATGATATTTCAGCACATTAAGGGGGTGCAATTATGGAAGATACAAAAAACTATGAACTGGTTAATATTCAAGCAAGGGTTCCGAAAGTGATTGACATTACAATTCCGGGAACGCAAGGCGTACAAGGAAAGCAAGGAAATCAAGGACCACAAGGACCACAGGGCGAACAAGGGTTAAGAGGCGAGCAAGGTCCTAAAGGTGATAAAGGCGACCCATTCACCTATGCAGATTTCACCGCGGAACAGTTGCAAGCGTTAAAAGGCGATAAGGGCGACACTGGCGAACGAGGTCCGCAAGGTGATAACGTAAATCTTGAAACAGTTAAAGAGCTTAAAGAGTTCTTGTTAGATAATAACATACTTGTGAAGAGTGATAGCCTTGAAGGTATTATATTTGAATACTTCAAAGCAGGTAGACCGAGTTTTTTTGATGACCAGTGGATTCCAGAACCAGCTATAGAAGTAAATGATGGGAAAATGACGATATATTATACTGCAACATTACCATTCCAAATTAATGATGGTGAAATGCAATATATGGAAGCTAGTAATGCAGAAAGACCATTACCATCTACAACCGAACCTATAACAATCAAATTCTATAATGCACGAATGAAGTTGATGTTTACTAAAACTGTTGAAGTCGAATAATTTGCAACACAAGGGAGAACACATGCAAGAATTAACGAATTTCATGAGCGAGGCTTGGCGGACATTGACGGATTCATTCGTTCTAAAAGCCTTGCTTGCCGTCATCGCTGATGTGGCGATATATATGATTGGCTTGAAACATGTTCAAGTACTAGGGATATTCATTATACTGGTATTCCTAGACCTTATAACACGCTGGGCGACTATTAGCTATCAAATGCTTATTGATATGGGGGCGAACCCAGAGAATATAAGCGGTTATGATAAATATATAGCTATTCCTGCAGCATGGGGTAAAGGCTTAATCTCATCTAAGCATATGCGAAAGCCCTTTATTACAAAGGTGCTAACATATTGCTTAGCAACGGCTGGGGCGTGGTGTTTTGATTTTATGAGTGGTCAATATGCTTTTGCAGTCAATCTAGTTTGGCTATATCTTGGCTCAGTTGAGTTTCTAAGTATCCTCGAGAATATGAGGGACGGCGGAAATAGCACAATCGCAGGGCTTTTGGATGTAGCGCATTCTAAAATTGACATGATTTTAAAAAAATAAAGGGTTATGGCTGCATTCGTAAAGGGTGCAGTCTTTTAATTATGGGGGTGAATATATGAAAATTGGCGAATATTTCGACGATTACGAATTTTCTTGCCGTTGTGAGCGCCATGAGGTAGATAGTAGCGGTCATAACGTACTAGACCATGTCATTGACAAGCGACTAGTTGATTTACTAGACGCTATCCGTGAACGCTTGGGCGTTCCTATCTATATCACAAGTGGCTATCGTTGCGAGGCTCACAATGAGGAAGTAGGGGGCGTGCCTAACTCTTACCATACGCAAGGGGTGGCCGCCGATATTACATACGACGGCATCGATGTAGATTACCTCGCACAAGTGGCCGAGGAGTGTGGTGCCGACGGTATTGGACGATATTATAATCAAGATTTCGTTCATGTTGATGTGCGAGGCTGGGCCGCTCGTTGGACAGACCTAGATTAATATAGGGGGCGTGTGATGTATGAAATTATCAAAAACAAAATTGTACATGCGATTACTATTCAGCGCGTTGTTTATGGTATTCTTGGCGTTTTGCTCATCTATCTCATTGGCAGCCTCGCCAGCGGATACTTTGAAACAAGAGCCGACTATAAACGTACCTTTGAGCAGCTGGAACGAACTCAAAGGGCGCTTGACGAAAGCCGAAAGCTCAATCAACAGCTCAAGGCAAGCATTGCAGCAAGCCAACAACTTAACAGCGACGCAGGGCGACGAATTGAGCAGGCTCAAGACTATCAACGAGAAACAGGGGCAGGAATTGAGCGACTTGAAAGCAATCAACGAGAAACAGGCGCAAGAATTGGCGAAAGCCTCGAACATCTCGACGCAACAAGAGGAGAAATTGAAAGAGGCCTCGAACTCATTGGACGAATTGAGAGAGCAAATCAAACGCAATAAACGAACAGAACAACGCCTTAAACGGCAACGCACAATATGGGGCGTAGTGGCTGGCGTGGTTACAGTTGCGGCGGCTGTTAAATAATATGGGGGTGGTCCTTTTATCTCCCTACCATATGAGGGTGGACATATGGATTGATTTCAAAAGATTATCGAAAGAATGACAAAAGAATAACAAAAGAATAAAAGGCCTATCGTGGTTAGTGATGTACTAGCACGATAGGCCTTATTTTTCGTTTATAGAGCTTTTCTTTATAGTAAATACATAGTATTATAATTAATATATCTTATATAATACATTAAATACATTTTTAGAAAGGAAATCACACAATGAAACTTGATTATGCTGTAATTATAGAAATAGTAAATAAAACGCTTTCGCAATTTTTAAAAGTAAATAACATTAGTCCAGAGGTGTATGGTAGAGTAACGGAATTATCAAATAATAAAACAGCTCTACCTAACATGATAAAAGAAAACTTTTCTTTTACCAATGATTTCGAAAGAGGTGTATTGATTACTAAGTTTATAAATGCCTTTAATGAACTTATAAGCACACACGCAGAATTATCAGATTATGAATACAACCAACTAATTGGTATAGTAGAAAACTGCTTTAATGACGCAACAAATGACCTATAATAGATTAACCATTAAAAGGCACTATTAAAGTAATAGGGTAGGCGGTAGAATTTATATAAAAGTGGTTCGCTTTATTGTACGAGTTGCCCACCAAACTTGTATAAAACGAACCTAAAACCTGTCCGTTAGGGGCAGGTTTTTTGTTATAATACAGATATATAGAATAAAAATTTGATTAATCTCTATTATTAATCTAGTAATATAGTAGATAGGTATATGGACCTGTTATAAACGAGGTAATTATGAAAGCAAGACCTATGATGGATCGCTTAGAGGCGGTATTTGATATCGTTCCAAAGGCAGACGCCATTGCTGATATTGGAACAGATCATGGTTATTTAGCGGTAGAGCTAATCACGCGGGGGAAAGCAAAGCGTGTTATAGCTGGCGATGTGAATAAGGGACCTCTTGAATCAGCAAAATCATACATTCAATCTCGAGGTTTAAGTGATGTAATCGACTGTCGCCTTGGAGATGGATTACAGATGACGAAAGAGGGAGAGCTAAATGGTGCCATTTGTTGTGGCATGGGTGGTTTCTTGATGCGAGATATCGTTAAAGCAGGACCGGAACCTCTAGAGTTTTATGTATTGCAACCACAAAATGGTCAAGCAGAATTGCGCCAATACATGGTGAAAAAAGGATACCAGATTATTAAAGAAATTATCATGAAAGATATGGGGAAAATGTACACCGCATTTTTAGCAATTCGTCATGATATGAATAGTCACAATCCTAATCACAATGGTGCTGATGTTACTATTTCAAGTAATAATCCCTATATAGATTTACCCACTACTTCCATTCTTTGGTCTGTAGGGGCTTTATTAGCTCAAGAAAAACCTGCGTTATGGAATGAATACGTAGATTATTTAATTTATCAACGTCAATGCGCCTTAGACGGCATGACAGAGGCACTTTCACATACGAAAAAATATAAAGAATTACAAGGTGAAATCGATGAATTAGTGAGATTACGCTGATTTTTAGAGACGTTAGGAGTGATACTATGGTTACAGCAAAACAAATTATTGAATCAATGGAACGATGGGCTCCACCTCATTATGCTGAATCTTGGGATAATGTAGGTCTTATGGTTGGGTCGAAACAACGTGAGGTTTCTAAGATTATAACTAGCCTTGATATTACACCTGAAGTGGTTGATTATGCTATTTCAGAGCAAGCGCAAATGATTATTAGCCATCATCCCTTTATTTTTAAGGGCATTAAATCCCTAAATCTAGATAGCCCTCAAGGCCATGTGATTGAGAAACTTATAAAAAACGATATTGTTGTATATAGTGCTCATACGAACCTCGATATTGCTGAGGGGGGGCTCAATGATATGTTGGCGAGCCGTTTAGGGCTAGTTAATGTGAAAGGATTTGTTCCTACAGGAGCTGATACGCTATATAAAATCACTACCTTTGTGCCTGTTGATGCGGCTGATGCGGTGCGCGACGCAATGGCTAAGGCTGGGGCTGGTCGCATTGGCAATTACGAGGCTTGTAGCTTTAGTTTTACCGGCGAAGGTCGATTCAGAGGTAATGATGAATCCCATCCTGTAGTAGGCGAAGCGGGTTCATTAACGGTAGTGCCTGAGGTAGCTATCAATGTTATTGTGGACAGTAATCATAAACAAGCTGTTATTGAGGCTATGAAAGCAGCGCATCCTTATGAAGAGGTGGCTTATGAGGTATTTGCCATGCATGAGCCGAATATGGGTCGCACCTTGGGGCGAGTTGGTGAATTGCCTGAATCTATGGATTTTGAAAGCTTCCGCGAGCATATACAAGAGTCTTTGCCTCATGCTAATGTAAGATTTGGGGGCATAAAAAAAGAGACCGTTAAAACTGTGGCACTTTGCTCCGGTGGTGGTGCAGAGTTTATTAAGAATGCAATCAAGGCTGATGCATATGTCACCGGTGATTTGAAATATCACGATGCTCAATTAGCAAAAGAATTAGGTGTACTCGTTGTTGATGCAGGACATTTTGGTACGGAAGAAATCGTAGCGGATGGAATTCGTGATTATTTAATGAATCAATCAGCAGAAAGTAACTGGGGCATTACTATACAGTCCTTTGAAAATCAATGTGATTTTTTCTTTGATTAGAGACTTTCATAATCCTAACAGAAAAATTCGATATTCTTGCATAGTGCATAGAGCTATGATAAACTGAATTGAAGCAAGTATGAAAGACGGTTGCGAGTCCATTGGATTCGAGGAAAGTCCGAGCTCCATAGGGCAGGATGCCAGATAACGTCTGGCGAGGGTGACCTTAGGGAAAGTGCCATAGAAAAGGAAACCGCCACGTAAGTGGTAAGGGTGGAAAGGTGAGGTAAGAGCTCACCAGCAGTCTGGTAACAGGCTGGCTCGGTAAACCCCATCCGGAGCAAGACCGAATAGGGAAGGGTTAAGGGTGGTCCCGCCTACCTTCCGGGTTGTGTCGCTCGAGCGTGCAGGCGACTGTACGCCTAGAAAGATAATCGTCACCGCGCAAGCGGAACAGAACTCGGCTTAATGATTGCTTGCTTCTTACATGATATTTATATTGAACCATAAAAAGGAGGCCTTTCGATGGCTATCACTGCTATTACTAGTGTAGAACAATTTGATGAATTAGTATTAGGTTCTAAAGAGCTCGTTATTGTAGATTTCTGGGCTGGTTGGTGTGAACCTTGCATAGTTATGCGTCCGGAAGTAGAAGCAGTAGCAGAAAAATTGGACGGCCGTGTTAAATTCTTCACAGTAGATGCAGAAGATAAAGCTTTGCGTCCTATCCTGTTAAAAGAAGATGTAGAAGGTATTCCTTCCATGGTATTCTTTAAAGATGGCAAATTATTGGATCGCATTGCAGGCTATAAAAAAGCAGATGTATTAGAAGCTTTGATTAATGAAGTGATAAAATAATTTATACATGAATAACACCTGGCTAGGTAATTATAAAAATTACTTAGCTGGGCATTTTTTTTGATAAATATATAGAGAAGTGAGTATTATGTCATAGTTTTATGATTCTCAAAATGTTATAATAAATTAATAAAGAGATGATATTTCTCGATAGTAATAGTTAATTAGGTAATATAGAAATATTGCTTCAAAGTTGTTGTGAGGAGGCTGTATTCCATGAAAAATCGTGTGAACAGTTTATGGACTCTCTTTCAAGAGAGACGTCTCAGTCGACGTACATTTATGAAGTCTTGCGTGGCACTGACTGCTATTTTAGGTTTGCCACCTACCATGCTTAATACGGTGGTAAAAGCTGCGGAAACGACAGAATTACCTACAGTAATCTGGCTTCATGGTCATGAATGTACAGGTTGTAGTGAATCCTTTATTCGTTCTTCTTCACCGTTTACATCCGATGTAATTTTAAATATGATTTCTTTGGAATATGATGATACATTGGCTGCAGCATCTGGGGAACCGTTAGAGGAACACCTCAAAAAAATCATTGCTGAGAAAAATGGCAAATATATCCTTGCTGTTGAAGGTGGCGTTCCGTTAGATGAAAACGGTGTGTACTGTACAGTAGGGGGCCGTACATTTAAGGAGTCCTTATTAGAAGCTGCTAAAGGTGCAGCGGCCATTATCGAGTATGGCTCCTGTGCATCTTGGGGTGGTATTCAAGCAGCAAAACCAAATCCAACAAATACGGTATCCGTATCCTCTGTTGTATCTGGTAAACCTATTATCAAGGTTCCTGGCTGTCCTCCAATTCCAGAGGTTATGACTGGTGTAGTTATGCACTATGCATTATTCGGTCAAATTCCGCCTCTAGATTCTCAAGGTCGTCCTAAACAATTCTATGGCAATCGTATTCATGATACTTGCTATCGTCGTGCCTTCTTTGATTCTGGTCTCTTCGTTGAAAAATTTGATGACGATGCATCTAAATCAGGTTGGTGCTTGTACAAGGTAGGTTGTCGTGGACCTCAAACATACAACTCTTGTGGTAATTTGCGTTGGTGGAATGGTTTATCCTATCCAATCCAATCCGGTCACGGCTGCATTGGCTGTTCTGAAAAGGGGTTCTGGGACAACGACGTATTCTACAAACGTTTACCAGATATTCCGTTGGCAAACACCATTACTACGGCTGATACAATTGGCACAGTAGCTGCTGTAGGTGCAACTGCTGCAGTTATTACTCATGGTGCTGCAACCCTTATTCGCAATAAATATATTGATATTCAAGAAGAGAAACGCTTGAAAGAACAAGGTTTGTGGGATGAACATAAACATAATAATGGAGGAGGCCAATAATGAAACGCGTAGTAGTAGATCCTATTTCCCGTATTGAAGGTCATTTACGGGTAGAGATAAAAGTTGACGAAGCGAGTGGTAAAGTTGAGGACGCATTATCCTCCGGTACTGCTTGGCGTGGTATTGAACTTGTTGCAAAAGACCGTGATCCTCGTGACCTTTGGGCTTTTGTTCAACGTATTTGTGGTGTATGTACTACAACTCATGCATTGACATCCTTACGTGCTGTAGAAGATGCGTTGGGTATTACCATACCTAAAAATGCAAACTATATTCGTAATATCATGCATAGCTGTCTAGATGTACATGACCATATCGTACATTTCTATCATTTGCATGCGTTAGACTGGGTTAGCCCTGTAGCTGCTCTTAGTGCAGACCCTGCAAAAACAGCTCAATTACAAAATGATGTATTAGCTACATATAATGTATCTGGTTTGGCACCAGACGAAACAGCATCTAAAGATTCTGCATATCCAAAAGAGTTCCCTAAAGCTACAACAGCTTACTTTGCAGCGGTACAACAAAAGGTTAAGAAAATTGTAGAATCTGGCCAATTGGGGATTTTCTCAGCTCAATGGTGGGATCACCCTGATTATAATTTGTTGCCACCAGAGGTTCATTTAATGGCTGTATCCCATTACTTGAATATTCTTGACCGCCAACGTGATATCGTTATTCCTCATGTTATATTCGGCGGTAAAAATCCTCATCCACATTACATCATTGGTGGTATGCCATGTGCTATTTCTATGAATGACATGAATGCACCTATTAATACACAACGTCTTGCTGCAGTAGAGCAATCTATTGCGCTGGCTAAAGATTTAGTAGACAACTTCTATGTACCAGACTTATTAGCAATTGGTAAGATGTACGTTGAAAAAGGCATGATCGATGGTGGTGGCCTTGCGAAAAAACGCGTTATGTCTTATGGTGACTATCCTGATGAGTCTTATACAGGCATTTCTGATGGCGATTACCACAAAAAATGTATCGTTCGCTCTAATGGTGTTGTAGAGAACTTTGCCCTTGGCGTAGATAAAGCAACATTTATTCCGTTAGAAGGTAAGGATTTCATGGATCCACAATACCTTAGCGAAGAGGTTGATCATTCCTGGTTTACGTATCCAAATGGTACAAGCACACTTCATCCTATCGATGGTGTGACTGAACCTAAATTCACAGGCCCTAAATCTGGTACAAAAGAAAAATGGGAATTCCTTGATGAAGATAAAAAATACTCTTGGATTAAATCCCCGACTTTCAAAGGTAAAACTGCAGAGGTCGGCCCATTAGCAAAATACATTGTAGTCTATACAAAGGTAAAACAGGGTATCATTAAAGACCCAACTTGGGCAGAAGCGATGATTGTTCGCCAAATCGATACAGTATCTCAAGTGTTGGGTGTACCAGCTCATGTGTGGATGACAACAATGGTTGGTCGTACAGCATGTCGTGGTCTTGATGCACAAGTGGCAGCAAATATTAGCCAATACTTCTATAATAAGCTTGTAACAAACATTAAGAACGGTGACACTGCTGTTGCAGATACAACTAAGTTTGAACCTAACACCTGGCCGAAGGATGCAAAAGGTGTTGGCCTTGTGGATGCACCTCGTGGTGGTTTGGGTCATTGGATCCATATCAAAGATGGTCGCTCTGCAAACTATCAATGTATCGTTCCATCTACATGGAATGCATGTCCTAAGACAGCAGCTAATGAACATGGTGCATACGAAGATGCTATGATTGATACGCGTGTTAAGATTGCAGATAAACCACTTGAAATCTTAAAGGTAATTCACTCCTTTGACCCATGTCTTGCATGTGCAACCCATTTATACAATAAACAAGGCGAAAAGATTGTTTCCGTCAATACCGATGCATTGTGTAAATAAAGGGTGGTGGACTTATGTTAATACATACTGACAAAAAAGCGTATGTCGTATTTAGTTTATGGCTGCGCATATTCCACTGGACTATGGTGCTTAGCGTAACAGCTTTGTTCTGGACTGGTCTATATATTGGTGACCCAGGCTTTGCAGCGATTACTGGCAATCCAGAACCAACCTTTGCGATTGATGGATGGTTTTCTATGGAGACTATGCGTCGTATTCACTTTGGCGCTGGTGCTATTTTAACATTCTCCTTTATCTTCCGTATTGCTGCTGGTTTCTATAACCGCGGGGATAGATTATTACCTAAATTTAATCAAAAACGTTACTGGTATGGTATTAGAGAAACTACATTACACTATTTGATGATTCCACAAAAACATGAACATCATTGGCTTCGTAACTCCTTAGCAAGAACTGCATATATGATGGTATATGTAATGTTTTTCTTTGAAATCTTAACGGGTTTTGCAATGTTTTCTATGGTGAATCCTAATGGTATTCTAGGAACCCTATTCGCACCAGTTGTTACATTATTTGGTGGTGAATATAAGGTTCACATTATTCATCACTATATTGCGTGGGGATTCTTGTTCTTTACTATCGTTCACGTGTACATGGCATTCCGTGAAGACGTTATGGAGGAATCCGGCGAAGTATCTGCTATGGTTTCCGGTATGAAGTATTATGCGCATGATCCAATCGATATTGAAGATCTAAACGGTAAACGCCGTCGTGGTGAACGTATCGATAAACCATCTGGTACTACATATCGTCCAAGTGATCCTAACGATCCTAGAGAAAGAGAATTACAAGATAATGACTAATACAAGTACTGATATCATCAGCGGCTTGGAACAATACGCGGACTCTGAGGGTCCGCGTATTGATTTAAATAGCCTTTATGATGATGGGAATAATGAAATTGTTCTACTTGGTGTAGGGAATATATTACTTACTGATGAGGGATTAGGTGTTCATGTAGTGAAAGAGTTGAAAGAATCTTTCACATTCACACCAGCCATTTCCATTATTGATGGTGGCACAATGGGGATGGAGCTACTTACGTATATGCGTGGAATGAAGAAAATTCTTCTTGTAGATGCTATCAATGGTGGAGAAGCACCAGGAACTATATATGAGTTTCCTCATAAGGAATTAGAACAATATTTTACAGAGCATATTTCTGTACATGAAGTAGGGATGCAAGATATTTTACGTATTCGTGCTATTCAAGAGGATCCATTAGAGGATGCAGTGGTTATTGGCGTAGAACCAGAATCATTAGAAATTGGCTTTGAACCTAGTGCGCCTGTACAACGAGCATTACCAGAGGTAAAAGAGCGTGTATTACATGTTCTACAAGAATGGGGCGTAACTGCAGAGCTTAATACTTAAAATAATGCGTTTATAGGATATAAAGAGTATCTCTAATAGGAGTATTTATGATTGAGAATTATGGTAATGTTCGCGCTGTGTTAAATGAGTTGCGTTTAGCACTTAAAAATTTGCGTGAAACAGGTGAGACTTATTCTATTTATATAGAGAAAACAGGTCTTGCAGAAGAAGAGCAAGTGGAGGTATTAGAAACACTTGGTCGTGGTCATATTACGATTAACTTCAATGAAACAGATCAGCCTGTAGAGTGGTATGAATCTCAATTCTCTGGAATTTGGATTGGAACTTTTAAAAATGGCCGAGATGATTCAATTTTGCACACCGTAGAGGTTTCAAAGTATCCTGTAGTGGCTGGTGCATATGAAGAGGATATGGAGCTTGCAGAGGAAGATTTACAATCTTGGATTGATGCTGCTGGCCTATAATAAAAGAGACCCTAATAAGGGTCTCTTTCTTCTCTATTGATGAAAAGATTCTAGTAAATCTATTTTGTTAATACCATAATATTAGTTTTTTATATTATTAGTATTTTATGCATATTTTGGGGCATATATAATTGGTTTATGCACAGAGTGATTAGTGAAATTATTTCAATTTTCATGAATTTAAGATGAAATTAGTTGAAACTCTTATATTTATAGTAAAAAATATATTTGATATTTTAATTAATTAGCGATTAAATTAGTAATTAACAGTATTTCATAGATTTTTAGTGATATAAATTTATTTTATAATATGGTTTATTGAGTAGTTAATGAGATAAGTAAAATAATGACTTATTCATCGTACTTATATATAGGATAAATGAAGAGAAATATCGATAGAGTTTGTAGAAATCGCATGTTTACTGGGGTTATAGATGTTATTTTTCTTATTGTTAACCTTGATGATTTGCCTTAATTTACTAATTAACATAAAATAT